>Ga0206921_10284_pt1 | contig 12059 bp, 8 predicted proteins | sample Alteio_BWOrgHeat_66_FD_152930 | JGI IMG/M metagenome (GOLD analysis project Ga0206921, IMG submission 152930) | Enriched cells from forest soil in Barre Woods Harvard Forest LTER site, Petersham, Massachusetts, United States -... | ecosystem: Environmental > Terrestrial > Soil > Temperate forest >...
ATATCTCGCCGCCCACCGTACAGGTCTCCGCCAACTATGCCGGCGCTAATGCACAGGTCGTATTGCAGAGCGTCATCACCCCACTCGAACAACAGATCAATGGCGTCGAAGGCATGACCTATATGACCTCTTCCGCCAACAATACCGGCGGCGCCAATATCTCGGTCTATTTCGGCGTCGGCACCAACCCCGATATAGCGGCCGTCGATGTGCAAAACCGCGTCTCGGCGGCGGCCAGCATCCTGCCCCAATCGGTAACACAGTCAGGCGTGAACGTCCGCAAACAACAATCTTCCAATCTGCTCATCCTCTCCCTTTACAGCGACAAACCCGGCTACGACCAGACCTTTCTCCAGAACTATGCCGCCATCAATATCCTTCCACAACTACAGCGCGTCAACGGCGTCGGCAGCGCCACCGTCACCGGCTCGCAGATGACCTACTCGATGCGCATCTGGCTCAAGCCCGACCAAATGGCCATCTATAAGATCACGCCTTCCGATATCACCGCCGCCCTCGCCGAACAAAATGTCCAGGCGGCCCCCGGCCAGTTCGGACAGAACGACAACCAGAGCTTTCAGTACGTCATCCGCTATAGCGGCCAGCTGGCTTCCACCGAACAATTCGGGAACATTGTCATCAAGGCGCTCGGCCGCGGCCAGTACCTCCAGCTGAAGAACATCGCACGGCTCGAGCTGGGAGCGCAAAGCTACACCGGCGCCAACTCCACCGACGGCAAACCCTCGGTGGGCATCTCCATCAGCCAGACCCCCGGCTCCAACGCCCGCCAGGTTATCCAGGATTGCCAAAAGGTCGTCGACCAGGTGACCCCTTCGCTACCAAATGGCGTCAAGATCCTCTACCTCGTCAACATCAACGATTTTCTCACCGCCTCGATCAGCAAGGTGCTGCATACCCTGTTCGAATGTTTCGGCCTCGTCTTCCTGGTGATCTTTATCTTCCTGCAGGACTTCCGATCGACCCTCATCCACGGCATTTCCGTCCCCGTGTCCATCACCGGCACCTTCTTTTTCCTCTACCTGCTGGGGTTCAGCATCAACCTCCTCACGCTCTTCGCGCTGGTCCTGGCCATCGGTATCGTAGTCGACGATGCCGTGGTCGTCGTGGAGGCCGTGCATTCTAAATTGGAGAGCGGCTACACGTCCCCTACGCTTGCCGCCACCGACGCGATGAGCGAGATAGCCGGCGCCATCGTGTCCATCACCCTCGTGATGGCTTCCGTATTCGTCCCCGTCTCTTTCGTCACGGGCTCTTCGGGTGTATTCTACCGGCAGTTCGGCATCACCCTGGCCATCGCCATTTGTATCTCGTCGATCAATGCCCTCACGCTCTGCCCCGCACTGGCCGCCATGTTCCTCCGGCCCCCCGATCACGGCAACGAACACCAGCGAAAGAACCTCCTCCAACGCTTCGGCGTCTGGTTCAACAGGGGTTACAGCAAGATGACCGAACGATATTCACGCGCAGTGGCTTTCCTTTCCGCGCGTAAAGCCCTCACGATCGTCATCATCGCCGCCTTCGGCGCGCTCTTCTTTCTCCTGATGCGCGCAACGCCTTCCAGCTTCGTGCCCGAAGAGGACATGGGCACCGTCTTCGTTAATGTCAGCCTGCCGCCGGCTTCCAGTATGGAAAGAGTGCAGATAGTGGCCGACAGGGTAGATAGTATCGTCCGTTCCATCCCCGCGGTCGCGAATACCATGCGCACCCTGGGTAACAACTACATCGGCGGCAGCGGCAGCGCCTATGGCATGGTCACCGTCCGCCTGAAGCCCTGGGATCAACGGCCCGGCGTAAGCAACAAAGACGTCATCGCCGAGCTGACCAAAAAGACCGCCGGCATGCGCGGGGCCGACATTGTCTTCATGTCGCAACCGACGATCACCGGATTTGGCACGAGCGGCGGCTTCACCATCCAGCTGCAGGATAAGGGCGGCCACACCACGACCGAGTTCTTCCAGGTGGCGCAGGGTTTCCTCGGCGCGCTGAACCAGCGTCCCGAGATCCAATATGCGAAGACTTCCTTCAACCCGAACTTCCCGCAATACGAGATGGATATCAATGTCCCCAAAGTAAAGGACGCCGGTCTCACCGTCACACAGGTCCTCAACGCGATGCAGGTCTTCTATGGCAGCGCCTATGCATCCAATTTCACCGAGTTCGGCCAGCAATACCAGGTCATCGTCCAGGCCGACTCCAACTATCGCGGCGCACCCTCCGACCTCAACAAGATCTATGTACGCGGCTCCGACAGCGCCATGGTCCCTATCACCGAGTTCATCACGCTCAAACGCGTGTTCGGACCGGAGACGGTCTCGCGGTTCGATATGTTCAATTCGATGTCCGTCAGCGGATCGCCCAATGAGGGATTTAGCACCGGCCAGGCACTGCTCGCCATCCAGGAGACGGCGGCCGAAAAACTGCCGCCCGGCTATGGTTTCGAATATTCCGGCATCAGCCGCGAGGAGCAGGCGGCCGGTTCGCAAACGATCTATATTTTTTTACTGTGTCTTTCTTTTGTTTATCTATTGCTGAGCGCGCAGTACGAATCCTATCTCCTGCCCTTTGCCGTCCTGCTCTCGCTGCCGGTTGGCCTCTCGGGCATCTTCGTATTTGCCAAACTGTTCGGAGAAGACAATAATATCTATATGCAGATCTCCATGATCATGCTCATCGGTCTGCTCTCCAAAAATGCGATCCTGATCGTGGAGTTTGCGGTCGAACGGCGCGCGAAAGGCATGGGCCTCCTCGAATCCGCTATCGAAGGCGGGAAGGCCCGGCTGCGCCCCATCCTCATGACCTCGTTTGCATTTGTTTTCGGTCTCTTACCGCTGGTCTTCGCCAGCGGGGTCGGCGCCAACGGCGACCGCAGCATCGGCACCGGCGCCATCGGCGGGATGCTGTTCGGCACCTGTCTGGGGGTATTCGTGATACCCCCGCTGTTCGTTATCTTCCAGGGTCTGCAGGAGCGGCTGCGGGGCAAACGCGTCGACCCCGCCACTGCCCTCGTTATTGGCCTCGTCTGCATCACTGCCTTCTCCTGCAAGGTCACCAAGCCTTACCAGGCCCCCGCTGCCGCAGGTCCCGGGCTCTATCGCGATACTGCTCAAACGGCCGCACCCGTCGGCGCCCCCACCGACACCACCACCATCGCCACCATCCCCTGGCATCAGTTCTTTTCCGACACCCTGTTGCTCCACCTCATCCAGGAAGGAATAGACAACAATTATGATTTGAAGATCGCTGTCGCCCGCATCCATGAAGCCGAAGCCAATTTCCGCCAGAGCGGCGAGGCCTTCTATCCGAGCCTGGCTGCCAACGCCTCCGCCGGCGTGTCAAAGTCCCCCGGCCAGTCCTCTGCGAACAACTTCCAGGTCTATCTCAACAGCGCCTGGCAGGTGGACCTCTGGGGCAAACTGCGCAGCACCCGTCGGGCACAGCTGGCCGCGCTGATGCAAAGCGATGCCTTCCGCCGTGACGTGCAGACCCAGCTGGTGTCAGGGATTGCGCTCGATTATTTCCAGCTGATGGCGCTGGACCAGCAGCTGCAGATCACCATCGCGACAATTGCCAACCGGCGCGAAGATGTCATCACCACCAAGGCCCTCAAGGAATCCGATGTGCTCACAGGCGCCGCGGTGATGCAAAGCCAGGCCAACCTCTATTCCGCCGAGGTAACGCTCCCGGATATCCGCCAGAACATCCGCCAGACGGAGAACGCGCTCTGTCTGCTGCTGGGCCGCAACCCCGGTCCGATCACGCGCGACAGCCTTGCCGACGCGGCGGTCGATACGACCCTTCGAACGGGCGTTCCCGCACAGCTGCTGGCCAACAGGCCCGACGTCCAGGAGGCGGAATTCCAGCTGCGCAATTCCGCCGAGCTAACCAACGTGGCCCGCACCTACTTTTATCCCGCGCTGACCATCACCGGCGAAGCCGGCCTCACCTCGGGCAACTTCACCCGGTTTTTCGACGCCTCCGCCTTTTTCGGCAACCTCGTCGGCGGCCTCACACAACCCATCTTCGCCAATGGCCTCAACCGCCAGCGCCTCGAAGTCGCGAAGGCGCAGGAACAGGAGTCGCTCTTTTCCTTCCGGAAAACGCTCCTAACCGCCGGTCAGGAGGTATCCAATGCGCTCTTCGACTACCAGTCCGCCACCGAAAAGATCATCACCCGCGCCAAAGAGATCCATTTCCTCGAAAAATCCGTCGAATACACCAAGGCGCTCATGAAAGCCGACGCCAAAGCCAACTACACCGACGTCCTCACCTCCGAGCAAAACCTGCTCTCCGCACAGCTCAACGGCGTCAACGATCGCCTTCAGCAACTCCAGGCCGTCGTCACGCTCTACTCCACGCTCGGCGGGGGTTGGCGCTAACCGCGCGGCCGTGGCTCTTTTCCACGAAACTCCAACTTCCCCCCCGCAAAGTCCGCATACCTCCGCGCCTCTTTCTTCACCGCGTCCCACACCTTCCCGCTCACCTCCTCAAACACCGTCGCCTCCACCACGACCCGATCCTTTTGCAGCACACGCCGCCAAACCCCCGCCACACGGCCATTGACCACGACCGCCGGTTTCAACCCATGCGACGAGACCTTTACATGCTCGTCAGCCACCATCAGCGACCGGTCCCTATACGCCACCGTATATTCATCGAATCCCGGCAGCAACAGCACAGACGGCATCTCGCGCGCCGAGCCCGCCGAATCATAACGCGGCGCCTCCGAAAACCAATATTCCTGTCCATCCATAACAACACGCTCCAATTCACCCCTCACTGCTTCCAACCCCTCCTTCGCCTGCCCGACAGTCAACCCGCTCCACCAGGCAAAATCAACCACCGTCGCCGGTCCCCTACTGCTAAAATAACGTACAGCCAGTTCCCCGACCGCCTCCTCCGGCGACAATACCGACGCCCGGGAAGCCCGCTCCTCCAATAAAACATAAGTAAATTGTTTCCCCTTCCGCGGCCCGCTGCAGACCAACCCCTCCAATTCCGCGTCCATCAGCAGGAAACCCATCCGGATATCATCCGTATCGATCTTCGCGCGCCGGTACAACGCCGCGATCTCCCCGCGCGTCAATGCCTTCCCGCCCTCCAGCGCCTTAGCCAGGATCTTCCTGCTCTTCCGCAGCACCACCGCATCGATCCCAAGCCGGCCATGGTATTGCCGGCTCAGCTGCCTGATCCTCGGCGCCGACAACAACAGCATCCACCGGATATCCGATGGCAGCACAAAATGCCAGGTCGGCCGCAATACATGCGTACGCAAGATCCTGCCTTCATTGAAGGCCGCATCGACATCCGCCTCCGAAACTTCCGGAACCCGTACGCCAATGGCCCATTTCGCCTGGGCAAAATCCTGCGCCTGGATGCATCCCATCCAAGCGACCAGCGCCTCCGGCAACCCAGCCTCGCCCGCTGATTTTCCGCTGGCGGCACCACCGCCGACCACCCCCTGATTCCGCAATCGCCTTAAAAGAATATCCTTTCCATTCATACCTCCAATGCTAAAGTTCCAACGCATGATCGACTGCCACACTATCCCCACCTCCCCATACCTTCACCGCTGTCCACGGCTGGGAAGGCGCAGCCCAGAAAATATCCGATGGTCCCAACCCCAGCGGTTGAAAGATCTCCATACATAAATATTCACTCCCCCCCGTTATATACGCATCTGCCAACCCCTCCTGGCGCCCCGCCAACCCGATCGTCAGCCAACCGGCAGCAGTAAAGGTCCCCGGCGCCCCCAGCGTCCGGCGCATCACCGCGCTCAATGCAGATCTCACCCCACCCGGAGAAAGGGAACCTGGCAGCCACCCGCGAGCCGCCACATCCGCCAGCGCATGAAAAGCGCCGCAACGATACGTGATGCTCCTCCCCGTCACCGGGAAACTGCCATCCACTCCGATCATCCGCTCCTGCAACTCCGCATATCGCTGCGCGATCCGCCGCATCCGTAAATCCAACACCCCATAACGCCCGCCCACCACATCCAACACCGCCAACAAAAAAGGTTGTATCACATAACTATTATAGTAATCCTGGTGAAAAGACGGCCCATCCGAAAACTCTCCATCCCCCACATACCATTGCTGCGAGAACGTCCGAACCGCATATTCGATGCGTGCCTCATCATAAGGAAATCCATACTTGCAAAAAAAAGCTTCAATAACGGCGGGGAATAAGATCCAGTTGCTATTCCCCGGCTTCGTTGCCCGCGTCTGCAGCAACGCGTCAACCACCCGCCGCCGCACTACGCTGTCCAGGTGTTCCCAAAGCCAGGGACAACGGATGAGCCCCAACGCAAAAAAGGAGGCATCCACCAACGGCTGTCCTCCCCTCCATTCCATATAATCGGCAGATCCGGGGTCCACCGAGCTAGCAACGGCCTTCAATGCCCATCCACGATATTGTCGCCTCATCGCCACTTCTTCCGCTGATCCGTCCTCGCTGTTCAGCCAACGGGCGATCCCGCTGAGCGTCCGTCCCCAGGCCTCCAGGTAGGTCACCTTCGAGCGGAGCGCGGGATTATCGATCCGCTGCGAGAGCATCACCGGCATCGAGGCATGCAGCCTGCCCTCCGCCAACGCCGAGACAACAGGCCGCGCCACCTTATCCATATAGTTCAGCCACATGGCCCGGTCACCCTGTTGACCCGACACCCCCCGCGCTCCCATGATCAATGCCATAACCAGCGGCACGACTCTCGCCGCACCACCCGATATTCTTCGTTTTCTCACTCCTTCAGACTTTTAAGATAAGCTATACTCTGCGGCACCGGCACCGTCGGATCGACACTCTCATCCTCGATAAAATAATGTTTAATCCCGATGTTCTTCGCCTCGCGCAACACCGCCGGTATATCCTCCTCCCCCTGCCCCAGCGGCACATCATTCTCCGGACCCGTCGAACCAGTAAGGTTCTTCGGCGCGCCTTTCCGCAAATCCTTCAAATGCATCAGTTTCCAGCGCGACCCATATTTCTTCATCAACCCCACCGGGTCGCCGCCGCCGAACGAGATCCAGAAGATGTCCATCTCGAACGACACATACCGCGGGTCTGTCTTCGTAATAATATAATCCAGCAACGTGCCGCCCTCATAAGGCTGGAATTCATACCCATGCGCATGATAGCAAAAGGTCAGCCCATGCTCGCTCAACACCTTCCCCACACGGTTGAAATCATCCACGGCCTTTTTTGCATCCTCCACACTCAGCACCCCGTCCATATGCGGTATCCAGGAGCACATCACATACTTTGCACCCAATACACGCGCCTGATCGATCACCGAGTCGGGCGCCCGCAGCAGTTTATTATAATCCGCACCTATCGACGGGATGCTGATCCCCCGTGCATCGCACAGCCGTCGAAACTCGGCAGGCGGCATCCGTCCACCACCACCCTCCAGTTCCGTAAATCCGAGCATCTTGATCGTATCCAGCGTCTGCTCGACGCCCCTGGGCCAGCTGTTCCGATAGGTATACGCCTCGACACCCAACGGAAAGGTATACAACGGCTTCCCCTGCGAAAAAACCGAGACCCCCGATACCAGGAAACCAACTCCCAAAAAAAATTTATGCATCATATATTCCCTTTTTTCATCTCCTCCACCGCATGATCCACCGCCCTCGCCGTCAACGCCATATACGTCAGCGTCGGATTCTGACAACTCGTGGAAGTCATACACGCCCCATCCGTCACGAAAACATTCGGACAATGATGCAGCTGATTCCATTTGTTCAGGAGCGACGTCTTCGGATCGTGCCCCATCCGCACGCCACCCATCTCATGGATATCCGACCCCGGAGGCGCTTTCGTATCATGCACGTCAATGTGCTTGAACCCTGCCTTGTCGAACATCTCCCCCATCTGCTGGATATAGTCCTTGACCATCTTCTCGTCATTTTCTTCCCATTCGACCGAGACGATCAGCTGCGGAATTCCATATTTGTCCTTCTGGTCCCTGCTCAACCGCACATGGTTTTTCTCCAGCGGAACACATTCCCCCATCATCCAGCTGCTGATATACCAATCGCCCGGAGGTGGATGCAACAGGCTTTCGCGCAACCCGTCACCGATGCCGCTGGTATCCGGAGCGAATCCGCGTCCCCCGCCGATGCCGATGGCATACCCGCGCAAAAAATCGGTGTCCTGTTTCCGCAGGTTCCTGAAGCGCGGGATATAGCTGTTGCTGGGATTGCGTCCATCCACCGTCCTGTCCCCGAACCCTTCAAAACTGGCTCCGCCCTTCCCGCGATAGTTATGACAGGAAACGAATTTCCCCAACAACCCGCTGTCATTGCCCAACCCGTTGGGGAACCGGCCCGATGTGGAATTCAGCAATATTGCATTCGTGTTCAGGGTCGACGCATTCACAAAGATCACCGGCGCATGATATTCCACCAGCTGTTTCGACTCGGCATCCACGACCCTGACCCCGGTCGCCTTCCCCTTCTTCTCGTCATAAATGATGGAGTGTACCACCGAATGCGGCCGCAGGGTCATATTGCCCGTCTTCATGGCCCAGGGCAGCGTCGAGGCATTGCTGCTGAAATAGCCGCCGAAGACACAACCCCGTGCGCACATATTCTGGTTCTGACACTTGGCCCTCCCCTGTTGCAAGTGGATGGGCTGCGGATCGGTGAGATGCGCACAACGCGCCTGTATCAGGTGACGATCCGGATAATGCTGCCCAAGGCTCTCTTTGAAATGTGTCTCTACACAGCTCATTTCAAAACCCGGCATGACCTCGCTGTCCGGCAGCTCCGCTAACCCATCCCGGTTACCGGCGATGCCAGCGAACTTTTCGACATAGCCATACCAGTGCTCCAGGTCCTTGTAACGTATGGGCCAGTCCACGGCAAACCCATCCCTCGCGGGACCTTCGAAGTCGAAATCGCTCCACCGCTGCGTCTGTCTCGCCCACAACAACGATTTTCCTCCCGTATGATACCCGCGCACCCAACGGAATGGCTTTTCCTGAATAAAAGGCTGTTCATCGTCTTTCAATGCCCAATGCAGCGTCTCTTCGCGCAGAAAGGCGGCGCCCTGGTAATCCACCCGCAATTTCAGCGGCACCATGCCCCGGTGTTCGAATTCCCATGGCGCCTTCGAAGCCGTCGGATAGTCCTTGATATGCTGGACATCCCGGCCGCGTTCGAGCACAATCACTTTCAACCCCTTCTCACAAAGTTCCTTCGCCGCCCAGCCTCCGCTGGCGCCCGATCCGATGACGATGGCGTCATAAAAATTCATAGCTTATGCTTTTACCGCGGCGCACCCATAGTAGTGGCCAGGTGCGACCTTGTAGTGAAAATAATCTTCCATCACCTTTTGGGAGGTATTGAACCCGCGGATGGTCTCATTCTTGATCAGGGTGAAAAAGTCTTTCTCGGTTTTGTCCGCCGAACCACCCAGCTGCAACAACAGCGCTTCCCGATGTGGCCGTGTCGCGTGCAAAAAACCCCTTTCATCCAATGATTCCAGTTGTTTCCGCACATTGTCCCGTACCGGTGGCTCATAACAGTCGGCGACCATCTTCTCCACGAATTTGTCGATCCCGAGTCCGACGGCCCCCGGGCTGCCATCTTTCCCTCCCGGGATCACCGTATCGACCACCGCCGCCAGCAGCAAGGAATACCTGTCCTGGCTGACGGTGCGGCACCCCTGCATCCAAAAAGGCAGCGCAACGGCCCCGCCGGATAAAGCCACCAGCTGATGAATGGCATTTCGTCGTTTCATAGGCAGTCAATCTACATAAATTTTACGCTCCCCCCGCCACTAATGTTTGCTAAAATGTATATTTTGCTAAAAATTCATCGCCCCCCTAACATGAAATACCTGCTCTTCCTTTTCCCATTCCTCTACCACACGGCAAACGCCCAGGATGTCCACCTCATCCGCCTCACCTCCACCCACAACTCCTTCCCCGACACCGCCCGCGACGCGGGCCATCTCGATGGCGACCATATATTCCAGCCGAAAAAAGGCCACTACGACGACTCCTCCGCCCTTCTCGTCATCCCCCATTCCTTCAAACCCCGGCAAAAGATCGATCTCGTCTTCTGGTTCCATGGCTGGCACAACAATATCGACACGGCCCTGCAATTCTATGGCCTCGCCAGACAATTCGCAGCTTCCGGCGTCAACGCGATCCTCGTCCTCCCTGAAGCAGGAAAGAATGTCGCCGACAGCTATGGCGGAAAGATGAACCAAAAGGGCATGTTCCATCTCCTCGTCAAAGACGTCATCGCACAATTGAAAAAACAACACCTCGTGCCGGAAGACGCCCAACCGGGCCGGATCATCCTTGCAGGTCACAGCGGCGCATTCCTCGTCATCGCCAATATCCTCGACAACGGCGAACAGCCCGTCGACGAAGTCTTTCTTTTCGACGCGCTCTACAGCCACGTCCCTTCCTTCGTCAATTGGATCGCCAAAGACACCCAATACCATCATTTCGTCCACTGGTTCACCAACAAAGGAGGCGGCACCGATGAAGTCAGCGATACCATGATGACGCGTCTCAACCAACAACACTTGCCCTTCCGGCTGATCGACGAGGAACGTGTGACACCCGGAGTCATCCAGGAAAACAAGATCCTCTTCATTCACAGCCCCCGTGAACACAACGTCATCATCAACGACCCCGACGATTTCCAGTTGCTGCTGGAGAACAGCCCGGCCTTCCGCCACCCTTCACCTACCAGATAACAGCCCCCGCCACCGCGTGAAACGCGGTTGCATTTCCGTTACGAACCCTTGTCCTATAACAAGTTACTCACCACCCGGCGCTGAGCCACCCCCACCGTTCATATACAAATACCGTGTATGCACGGCCTTTCCGGCATAGCTTTACATCCTAAACTCAATCAAAATGTTCCTTCTGATCCTCGGTATCCTCCTTTTCATCGCCGGCATCGTCACGGCACGCAGGACCGATTCTCTCAAACGTTATGGCACCCCGCTCCGATGGGTAGGTGCCCTCGTCGCCCTGATGGGATTCTCCGCCGCTTCCATCGTGCAGATCGGCGCCGGGGAAGTCGGCGTCCAGATCCTATTCGGCAACGTCCAGAACAATGTCCTTGGCAGCGGCCTCCATGTAATCAACCCCCTGGTCAATGTCCAGAAAATGGACGTCAAGACACAGAATTATACGATGAGCGCCGTCCGGGACGAAGGCGCCAAAGAGGGTGACGACGCCATCCGCGTCCTGTCATCCGACGGCCTGGAAGTCGTCATCGACCTAACGGTCCTGTATAGGGTAGTTGGTAACGACGCCCCGCGCATCCTCCGCGAGACCGGTCTGGACTACACCGATAAGATCGTCCGTCCCCTTGCCCGTACCAAAATCAGGGACAATGCTGTGTATTATGACGCCGTTTCGCTGTATAGCACCAAACGCGATGAATTCCAGAATCGCATCTTCCAATCCATCGCCGGAGAATTTCAAAAACGCGGGCTCGTACTGGAGCAGCTCCTCGTGCGCAATATCTCCCTGCCTCAGGCTGTAAAAACCAGCATCGAACAGAAGATGTCCGCCGAACAGGACGCCCAGAAAATGCAGTACGTGCTACAGAAAGAGCAGCAGGAAGCGCAGCGTAAGCGCGTGGAAGCCCAGGGTATCGCGGATTATCAACACATCATCAGCGAGAGCCTCACCGACAAACAGTTGCAATACGAAAGCATCAAGGCCCAGCTGGAGATCGCCAAATCGGCCAATGCCAAGGTCATCATCCTGGGTAAGGGCTCGACGCCCGTGATGCTCGATACAAAAAATTAAGATGTTCATAATCAATACAATTCGTCGATCCCTTTCATGGCATGAGTTTGGCAGATATAATCATTATTCACCATCTAAATTGTAGATTATGTTACGCTGGACGGTTATTTTTCTCGTCATCGCCATCATCGCGGGGATCTTCGGTTTCTTCGGCATCGCGGCAGGAGCGGCGACCATTGCAAAAGTGCTCTTCTTTATTTTCATCGTTCTCTTCCTCTTATCGTTTATCTCCGGCAAAAGAAGTGTATAAAGG
>Ga0206921_10214_pt2 | contig 12006 bp, 10 predicted proteins | sample Alteio_BWOrgHeat_66_FD_152930 | JGI IMG/M metagenome (GOLD analysis project Ga0206921, IMG submission 152930) | Enriched cells from forest soil in Barre Woods Harvard Forest LTER site, Petersham, Massachusetts, United States -... | ecosystem: Environmental > Terrestrial > Soil > Temperate forest >...
CCACAAAAAGAAGACAGAATAATTTCGATAAATATTGACGAGCAAATGCGATCAGCTTACATTGATTATTCAATGTCGGTGATCGTTTCCAGGGCATTACCCGATGTCCGCGATGGCCTAAAGCCGGTACACAGACGTGTACTTTTCGGTATGCTCGATCTGGGATTAAACAACAATAAGCCTTATAAAAAATCAGCACGTATAGTAGGGGAAGTAATGGGTAAGTATCACCCGCATGGTGACTCATCTGTTTATGATACTATGGTACGTATGGCCCAGGACTGGAGTTTGCGTTATCCGCTGGTTGAAGGCCAGGGTAATTATGGCTCAATTGATGGTGACAACCCTGCGGCAATGCGTTATACAGAGGCAAGATTGGAAAAGATTGCCGAAGAGATGCTGGCCGATATCAATAAAGACACTATTGATTACCAGTTAAACTTTGACGATTCGTTACAAGAGCCAACTGTTTTACCTGCAAAATTCCCTAACCTGCTGGTTAATGGTGCATCAGGTATTGCGGTAGGTATGGCTACTAACATGGCCCCACATAATTTATCAGAGGTGGTTGACGCTACTATAGCATTGATAGATAATCGCCAGATAGAGGTTAGTGAGCTAATGAAATATGTTAAAGGTCCCGATTTTCCTACAGGTGGTATCATCTACGGTTATGAAGGTCCGCGTGAGGCGCTGGAAACAGGCAGGGGCAGGGTAGTATTGCGTGCAAGAGCCGAAATTGAAACCTATAACAACGACCGCGAACGTATCATAGTTACCGAAATACCTTACCAGGTAAACAAGGGCTTAATGATTGAGCGTACTGCTGAGCTTGTTAATGAGAAAAAAATTGAAGGTATAAATGCCATCAGGGATGAATCAAACAGGGAAGGTATCCGTATAGTTTATGAAATAAAACGGGATGCCAATGCAGCCATTGTATTGAACAACCTGTTTAAATATACATCACTGCAAACATCTTTCAGCGTAAATAATATTGCGCTGGTACATGGCCGCCCAATGATGCTTAATCTGAAAGATCTGATCCATCATTTTGTTGAGCACAGGCACGAGGTAGTCATACGCCGTACCAAATTTGAATTGGCCGAAGCACAAAAACGTGCACATATATTAGAAGGCTTATTAATAGCGCTCGATCACCTTGATGAAGTTATCAGGTTGATACGTAGTTCAAATACGCCTGATGACGCGCGTGAAGGCTTAATAACCCAGTTTAATTTAAGCGACATACAAGCGCGCGCCATACTGGATATGACCCTAAGAAGGTTAACCGGACTGGAACGCGATAAAATAAAGGATGAGTATGATGCCTTAATGAAAACCATTGATTACTTAAACTCTATTTTGGCTGATGAAGGTTTGCGTATGCAGATCATTAAAGACGAGCTTTTAGAGATCAAGGAAAAATATGGTGATGAGCGTAAAACCGAAATGGTTCACTCATCGGCAGAAATGAATACTGAGGACTTTATTGAGGATGAGGATGTTGTTATCACTATCTCTCACGAAGGTTATATTAAACGTACGCCTTTAACAGAGTACCGCAGGCAGGGTAGAGGTGGCAAAGGTTCAATAGGCAGCAACAGCCGTGATGCCGATTTTATTGAGCATTTACTGGTGGCATCAAACCACAACTACATGCTGTTCTTTACCGAATCGGGACAGTGTTTCTGGTTGAGGGTGTTTGAAATTCCTGAAGGAACACGTACCTCAAAAGGCCGTGCAATCCAGAATATCATTAATATTCCGAAAGAAGAGAATATCAAGGCCTATATCAAGATCATCAACCTTAAGGATAAAGAGTATCTTGAAAACAACTATATCATTATGTGTACCCGTAAAGGTACCATCAAGAAAACCTCGTTAGAGGCTTACTCACGTCCGCGTGCAAATGGTATAAACGCTATCAATATTAATGAAGGTGATTCATTGCTTGAAGCTAACTTAACCAGCGGCAGCAGCGAAATTGTTATGGCGCTTAAATCAGGTCGGGCTATTCGCTTTAACGAGGCAACTGTTAGGCCAATGGGCCGTACGGCTACCGGTGTGCGTGGCATATCACTTGATAATGATAATGATGAGGTTGTTGGTATGATCAGTATCGATAATCCTGAAACCACAGTACTTGTGGTATCAGAAAAAGGTTATGGCAAACGTACCGATATTGATGATTACAGAGTAACCAACCGTGGGGGTAAAGGTGTTAAAACACTTAATATAACTGAAAAAACCGGAAACCTTGTTGCCATAAAAGGTGTTACTGATAAGGAAGACCTAATGATCATTAACAGATCAGGTGTGATAATCCGTATTGCAGTAAGTGAGTTGAGGACAATGGGCAGGGCTACACAAGGCGTTAGATTAATTACCCTAAAAGGGAATGATGAAATTGCGTCAGTTGCAAAAATTGAGCATGATGAGGATGAAGAAGCTGAACTTGATGGTAATGCCGAAAGTGATGAAACTAATACCGAGTCATCAACAGATGATGTAACCGAATAAAATTTATATGCTGAGCCGTAAAATAATAATACCGGTTTTATTTTTGTTGTTTATTACACCTTATGCCTTCTGCCAGTCGGAAGTGTTTAAGCCTGTAATAAACAACTTAGCGCTATATAAGAAAAAGAAAGATCTTAAATACTTAGGAGCTGCTAAAAAATCAATAGATAGTTTGTTTACTACAAAGGCTGATTCATCAGACCTAAAAAAAATTGTTTACAGGATAGTAGTAAACTCAAGTATACTGTATATCGATTCATTAAATACCCTTAAACAGCCTGATATTCTTCTTGATCAGACCGTAAAATGGATGGATAAAATATCTTTAAGCAAAAAGATAAACAGGTATCGTGATGAAATGGATTTTTCCAACGATTGTATTGCCAATGTTTACATCCGTAAGGGGTTTGCCTATATGTATACTTCGGATTTCTCTAATGCCGAAAAAGCATTTATAAAAGCCCAGGAATATGCGCCTTCATTTAAACAATTGAACTTTTATATTGCTTATTCAAATAACAAACTGGGTAATTTAAAAGATGCAGCCAAATACTATGATAACCTGATAAGTACGGACAGTACTAAAGCGGAATATATAGAAACAGTATCAAATATCTATAAATCAATAGGTGATACTGCTAAAGCGCTGGAAGCCCTTCAAAAGGGCAGAAGGCGTTTACCCGACGATAAATTGCTGCTGCTCGATCAGGCTAACATCTACAATAACCAAAAAAATTATATTGCATTAGCGCCATTACTAAACACTTTGATTGCTAATTATCCCAATAACGCAGACATTGCGTTTGTTGCAGCTAACTGTTATGACCATTTAGGTCTGTATGATAAAGCAGAGACCCTTTATTTACATGCTATTGATTTGAATAGTGCGGCATATGATCCGGTACTAAATTTGGGCGTACTTTATTTTAAGGAGAGCCTTATAAAAAAAGGAAATGATCAGCAAAAATATATTTCACAAGCTACTCAATTATTAGAAACAGCTAATGAAATATCACCAAATGATGCAAGAAGTTTAGAGGTATTGCAACTGGTTTATGAAAAAACTCAAAACAAAAACCAGTTGATGAATGTAACTAACAAATTAAAAGAATTAAATAACTAATAATTATATTATGAAAATCAAATTTTTGATAACTGGTCTCTTAGGCTTACTTTCAGTTGCGGCATTTGCACAAAAAGGCGAATTAAATAACGCAAAGGAGCAATATGAGAAATATGATGCATTAAGAGGCGGATCTTTAAAATTGGCTCTTACAAGTCTTACCGATGCTAAAACATCAATAGATAAAGCATCACTAAATGATAAAACATCAGCTCTTCCTTTAACATTTGCATTAAAAGGAGCAATTTATGCAGCTTTAACCGTTCAGGATACTGTTCCTGCTACATCATTGCCGAACTTTAAAATTGCTGATGATGCATTGGGGAAGGCCAAATCATTAGATTCTGCAAAACAGGAAAACAAAAAAATAATTGATAATGCTTATCTTAATTTAGCGCAATATCAATTTAATAAGGGTAGGGCTGAATTTCAGGATAAGAAGTTTGAAATGGCCTATCATTCATTTGATTATTTCCGCCAGGTTTTGCCAAATGATACAACGGCTTTATATGCAACCGGGCTGGCAGCAGCAAATGTAGGTGCAACAAACCCTAAATATTATACTATTGCTATAACTGATTATAATAAGTTACTAACTACAAATTATTCTCAGAACGCCACAATTTATTACGATCTGTCATCTATTTATTTATCTAATAAGGATACAGCAAGTGCTTTTAAAATAGCAGGTGATGGTGTCGCAAAGTATCCTGCAGATAATAACCTGCGCAGGAGAGAAATTGAAATTGGCTTACAATCAGGCAAGCAGGATCAATTAATAGGCAAGATCCAAAGTGCTATAACCAGCGATCCAAAAAATAAAACCTTATATTATTATGAAGGGATAACTTATGCGCAGGTAGCTGAATCTATCGGCGATAAACAATCAAAAGCAAAAGATGCTACAGCTAAAGCCGCACTAGAGCAATCAAAAGTTGATAACTATAACAAAGCTGCCGATGCCTATAAAAAAGCATTAGATGTTGATCCAAATTATGCTGATGCCAGTTTAAGCTTAGGATATGTTTCAATTGAGCCGGCGCTTGATCTTTATAATGCCGCTAACCAGTTACCAACAAATCAGCAAAAGAAATATGATGCAGACATGGCCCAGGTTCAGGTATTAATTGAAGCTGCAAAACCATATTTACAAAAAGCAGTTGATTTAAATCCTAAATCACCTGAAGCTTTACAAAATTTAAAATCATATTACCTGGTAAAAAGGGATATGACTAATGCTAATCTTATTCAAAAGAAGATAGAAGCATTAGGAGGTAAGTAATTTATTAGAGAGGGCTTTTAAATAGCCCTCTCTTTATCTTGATATTACTTAACATAATGTTAATTATGAGAATATTTTTTAAATAGATAAATAGACATCATTAACCGATATAAAACCGAAACAATATTATATAAAAAGCCCTGATATATTGCATACATATCAGGGCTTTTTATATAAAACGAACAAAGAGCTTACATTTTCTTTGTAGTATCTTTTTTAGTGGTGTCAGTTTTTACAGTATCCGTTTTCTTTGTGGTATCAGTAGCCGGTGTAGTTATTGCCGAATCTTTGGCTGTGCTATCAGAACCACCAGCTTTTTTTTCAGAACTACAGCCGGTTGCAATTGAACCTATCACTGTCGCTACAAGAGCGAAACCTAAAATGTGCTTTTTCATAGATAATCGTTTTAATATGTTTTATTAGTTGAATTAACGTTACAACGGTGAGCGTTTGATATTGTTTGTAAACAACTTTGTTAGGATTGTAACAATCTTATCGTACGTTAACGTATGTTAATATAATCGCTAATAAAATTATGCTGTGCTACATTTGATCACCGAGCAATATCGCCCATGAAAGAGAAACTGAATATTCTGTTTGTATTAATAAGCCTGTCGTTATTAGGCATAATTGTTTTCCAGATCTACTGGACGTTTAATGCCTATAAAGTAAACAAGGAGAAGTTTGACAATAATATCGACCTGGCTATGCAAAAGGCTATGGACGATTGTAAAAAGGATTATTTCGATTCAATCCGTTTAGTTTTAGCTAAGCGATTAAGTGATCCGGTTATAAAAATAAGGATAGATACCTTACATGAGGCAGACACTGTTCATAAACAATTATCAATTTACATAACAAGCAAGCACTCAGGTTTAGGCGAGCCTTTTCATATTACATCTAACCAACTGGATTATTATCGGAATATGATCAAACATAAGGCGACATTACCCGAGGTGCTTACAGAAGCTTCATTCTATATGCCAGGCTTGATGAATGACTGGTCATTATTGCTCGGAATGGATGATATTACAGATCATCAGGATGAAATGCTTACTTATTTAAAAGCACACAGTAATATACCAAGTGATAGTATTATGGCGCACAAAAATTTAACGCCATACGGTATTTATGCATTACCTAAAAATTACAGGCAAAGCGATAGCATTAAATTGCGAAATTATTTTGAACAGGAACTGGAGAAAATGCACATTCATTCAAATTTCGACCTTCAATTTGCGATGCATCCCACATCCCCAAAAAAACTCACTACCAATTATAGCGAAACAAATGAATACAGTTATAAGTATCATGGTTTTGTATTTCTGCATATTCGCGGTGATGAATTTTTTGTACGTGCAGCATTCGGTAAGGTTCAATATGTAGTATTAAAAAGCATGCTTACCCCTCTCCTGCTGTCTTTGTTGTTAATTCTATTTACCGTTTATTGTTTTAATTATATCATCCAACTGGTTATTCATCAAAATAAACTTGCTGAGCTGAAAGATGATTTCATTAATAACATGACGCATGAATTAAAAACCCCGATTGCTACTATAACTGTTGCTATTGAAGGGCTCCAAAAGTTTAATGCTTTAAATGATGCTGAGAAAACGCAACGTTATTTGCAGATCTCAAAGGGCGAATTGTCTAAATTAAATAACCTGGTTTCAAAAGTTCTTAATATAGCAGCCTTTGAAAATAAGGATATCGATCTGATTAAAGAGTCAATAAATGTGGATGAGCTTATCAATAGCATCATAGTGTCAGAACAGCTGAAAGCTGATAAAAGAGTAAATTTCACGTATAACAATATAGATAAAATAACTACGATTTATGCCGATAAGCTGCACCTTGGAAACGTATTGAATAATATAATTGATAATGCGATTAAATACAGTAATGAGCCTGTAGATATACTTATTAGCTGCTTTAAACAAAATAAGAGTCTGATTTTTTCTGTAAAGGATAACGGTATAGGCATACCTGCAGATCATATCAATCAGATATTTTATAAATTTCATCGTGTACCTACGGGTAATGTTCATAATGTAAAAGGTACGGGCCTTGGATTAAGCTATTCAAAATATATAATTGAAGCGCACGGAGGTACGATTGGTGTAAAAAGCGAAATTAATACAGGCAGTGAATTTATTGTTTCCATATCTTTAAATAATGGATAATATAACGGTTTTATTAGCAGAGGATGAGATGGCATTGGCGCACATAGTACGTGAAAGCCTGGAAGAGCGCAATTTTAAGGTGATTTTATGTGCAAATGGCGAACAGGTTATTGAGCAATATAGGAAGCTTAAACCAGATGTATTAGCGCTTGATGTTATGATGCCCAAAATCGATGGTTTTGAGGTGGCCCGGCAGATACGTGAAATTGATGTAAATACCCCAATAATATTTATAACCGCGCGTTCGCAGATTAAGGATGTAGTTAACGGCTTTGAAATTGGTGCCAATGATTACTTGAAAAAGCCATTCAGTGTTGAAGAATTGATAGTCAGGATAAAGGCTCTGCTAAGAACTAAGCGAACATATGATAATATAACAAGGGCAATTAAAATAGATAATGAACCGCTTAAAATAGGCGATATTTTATTTAATCCTATAAAAAACACCATCCAGCATAATAATAGTGGAATCGTACATTTAACCGCTCGTGAAAGTGCTGTGCTATATCAACTATGTCAGCCCAATATGGAATCCGTTCCCCGTAAAGTGCTGCTTCAAAAAATATGGGGTAATGACAATGTTTTTAATGCCCGCAGCCTTGATGTTTTTATCACCAAATTGCGCCGCCATCTTGAAGTCGATCCCAATATACAGCTCATTAATATACGCGGAATTGGGTATAAATTAGTCTGGTAGTCACTTTGTTAAAAACTATTTTAAGGAAATTCTAATCCTATACGCATCATTTTAATTCAAATTTCTGATATTTAAGCCATATGCCGGTCTCAGAGAATTCATTAAAATGGGTAATGCGCTTTTATCCCCCCTTATTTTTTCAGCGCATTTGGGTGGTTAAATTTGATGAAGGGTTTCGGGGAGTTGAGGTAAAGATCACTAAAAGCATGTGGAACCGGAATTATAATGATTCCATTTTCGGCGGAACAATTTTTGCCGCTGCCGATCCGTTTTATCCTGTACTTTTTCACCAGATACTTAGTCATAAAGGCTATAATATTAAGGCCTGGGCAAAATCATCCGAAATAAAATTTTTAAAGCCAGGCCACCACAACCTATCTTTTAAAATACAACTGGATGAGGTTGAAATTATTGAAGCAGAAGAAATATTAAATAGCATAGGTAAATATACCAAGGTCTACCCTATCAATATTTATGATAAAAATGGCGTACTTGTAGCCTCGGTGCTGAATGAAATATACATGCGTAATTTGAATTTTACAGAAAATGCACACAGTGATAAATGATGAAGCTTTCCTGAAAAAAGGATTCAAGATCTCAACGGATAAAAGCCTGCTTGATTTTGATATAATCTATAACTATTTGAGCAAGGAATCATATTGGTCAAAAGGCATACCTGTTGAAAAGGTTAAGGAATCAATTGAAAGCTCTATGTGTTTTGGAATTTATAAAGATGATAAGCAAATAGGCTTCGCGCGCGTAATTACCGATAAAGCCATCTTTGCATACCTTTGTGATGTTTTTATACTGGAGGATTTCAGGCGTTTGGGATTATCAAAATGGCTAATGCAAACCATTTTATCACATCCGGATCTACAAGGGTTACGACGCTGGTTGCTTGCAACTGCCGATGCACATGGATTATATAACCAATTTGGCTTTACAACCATAAACAATCCTGAAAGATGGCTGGGAATTTATACACCTTTTAAAACCGACGGAGAGCATAAGTGAATATGAATATCAAAAAACTGATTTTTGAAGGAGAAGGTGTATCGCTCGACTTTAAAAAAACCATATCCAGTTGTGAAAAAATAGCCCGTACCATGGTATCCTTCGCCAACAATAAAGGCGGGCGTTTGCTTATAGGGGTTGCTGATGATGGAACAATTAAAGGTGTAAAATCTGAAGATGAAGAGCGTTATATGATTACACGCGCTTGCCATTTTTTTAGTCGCCCGGCGTTGGAACCCGAGTTTGAAGAGATTTATGTTGATGATAAGCTGGTGTTGGTTGTTAATATACCTGAAAGCACCTTAAAGCCACATTACGCATTAGCTGAAGATGGTAAATGGTGGGTGTATGTGCGGGTACAGGATAAAAGTGTACTGGCCAGTAAAATTGTGGTTGATGTGTTGAAACATTCATCGAGCGATAAAGGCGTATTGATAGCGTATTCTGATAATGAAAAGAGTTTGTTAGCTTATCTTGAAAAAAGCAACCGGATAACTGTTAAGGAGTTTTGTCAGCTGCTTAATTTAACCCGTAAACGAGCTCAGCGCATTTTAGTCGACCTTGTATTATCAGGCATTATACGTATACATACAACTGAAAAAGAGGAATATTATACCGCGATTTAAATTTGTGAGTAGTGGATGGTGAGTGGTGAGTTGTTTTCGAAATAGCACGATCATCACCTGCTACTAACTATTTACCATTCTACTTAACCATGAAAGACCTCTACCTTAAATATAAACCTCACTACCGTGATAACCTTAAACTGGCTATTCCGGTTATCATATCCCAACTGGGGCATACACTGGTTCAAACATCTGATAGTATAATAGTCGGGCATTTTTCCGGTACTATTAGTTTAGCGGCGGTGTCATTGGTAAACAGCATTTTTATTTTGCCTATGGTAATTGGCCTGGGTATTTCATACGGCTTAACCCCGCTTATTGCCCAACGTAACGGGCGAAAAGAATTTATAGCTTGTGGTAAATTACTCGCAAATAGTTTATTTATAAATATCATAAGCAGTATAATTCTTTTTTTGGGCCTTTATTTTGGTTCTGTATATGTGTTAAATCATTTACACCAGTCGCTGGCGGTTGTTATACAAGCTAAGCCCTATTTGTTTTTGTTGGGATTATCAATTATTCCCATGCTCATCTATAACACCTTTAAGCAATTTACCGAAGGCCTTGGATTCACAAAACAAGCCATGGTGATATCCGTGAGTGGTAATATCCTTAACATTATCCTGGGGATTATTTTTGTAAAAGGTATGTTTGGCATTGCGCCAATGGGTATAAAGGGTGTTGGTTACAGTACGCTGATAGATCGTTGTTTGATGGCCATTGTAATGGGCTTTTATGTTTTCCGTGCTCAAAAATTCAAAGTGTATTTAAAGGGATTTACTATTAACAGCATCAATTATATCAGGGGTTTAAAGATAATGCAGATAGGAACCCCTGTTGCCCTGCAATACACTTTTGAGCTAAGCGCCTTTAGCGGGGCTGCTCTTTTGATAGGCACTATTGGCCCTGTGCAGCAAGCGGCACACCAGGTTGCTATTAACCTGGCTGCTATTACTTACATGATATCAAGTGGTATTGGTGCAGCAGCAACTATACGGGCGGGTAATTATTATGGGGTTAAGGATCATGACAAATTAAGATCATCAGCAATATCAAGCTACCATATTGTTATTGTTATTATGTGTAGTACAGCTTTGTTATTTAGCCTTGGGAATAACTTATTACCATATATTTATACTACAGATAAAAGTGTTATATCCTTTGCAGCACAATTACTTATAATTGCTGCCGTATTTCAATTATTTGACGGCGCACAGGTTGTAGGCCTTGGCATTTTGCGTGGTATGGGCGATGTTAATATCCCTACGTTTATCACATTCTTAGCTTATTGGGTTGTAGGCTTGCCAGTTGGTTACTACCTGGGCATGCACTTAAACTGGGGAGCACAGGGTATCTGGTGCGGCTTGGTTTTAGGATTGCTGGTATCTGCAGTTCTATTGTTTTTCCGGTTTCAGTATATGAGTAAACGATACCGTTATCAAACAATATAAATTAGCAGGTTCAAAAATAAAGCTGATTTGCGACCCGAAAAGTATTACAATGCGCTTCAACAATATCCCTGATTTGTGGTGAATAGCCCCCTCCCATGCTCACCTGTACAGGGATTTTATGCTTGATACATAGTTCAAACACAAACTGATCGCGTTGTTTGCATGCTTCTCTGCTTAAAGCCAGTTTACCCAGTTTATCTGATTGCAGCACATCAACTCCAGCCAAATAAAATATAAAATCGATTTTTTGCTGATCGATGATTTTCGGCAAAGTATCATATAACAACTGCAGGTATTCATTGTCTGTAATACCATCAAGCAACGGGACATCCAAATCAGATCGTTACTTTCGGAAAGGGAAATTATTCGCCCCATGCATTGAAAATGTAAATACCCTTGGTTCGTTTTCAAATATCTGAGCGGTTCCATTGCCCTGATGTACATCTAAATCAATTATTAAAATAGATGAGGTTAATTTGTTATTTAACAAATAATTAGCAGCCATAGCCTGATCGTTCAATAGGCAAAAACCTTCGCCCCAGTTTGTGCCGGCGTGATGCGTGCCACCGGCAACATTAAAAGCTACACCATATTCAAATGCATACTGACAGCCATCGATAGTGCCTTTGCCGATCCTTATTTCGCGCTCAATTAGTTGCGCTGATAATGGAAAACCTATGCGCCTTTGCTCCCGGGGCGGTAAAGTAAGATCGCGCAATTGCTGCCAGTAAGTGGCATTATGTGTCCATAAGATTACTTCCTCATCCAATAATCCGGGCGAAAACAGGTTCTCTTCTTTTATTAGACCTTCGTACAATAACTGTGCAGGTATCAGTTCATATTTAAGCATTGGGAAACGATGCCCCTCAGGTAAAGGGTGGGCATATATAGGATCATAAGCTATTTTAAGCATAATTGGAGCGCTATAAGCCAACTTCTTTCACGGCCGATGTCAGAATATCACCCGCTATAAAAACGTCTTTAAATGAATTATATAGGGGCACGGGGCCCAACCTGATAACGTTTGGTTCGCGCCAATCGCCAATTACGCCGTTTGTAGTAAGATAATCGAATATTTCACGAGCTTTTTCACTGCAAACTATTGAA
>Ga0206921_10285_pt1 | contig 12006 bp, 11 predicted proteins | sample Alteio_BWOrgHeat_66_FD_152930 | JGI IMG/M metagenome (GOLD analysis project Ga0206921, IMG submission 152930) | Enriched cells from forest soil in Barre Woods Harvard Forest LTER site, Petersham, Massachusetts, United States -... | ecosystem: Environmental > Terrestrial > Soil > Temperate forest >...
CATTTGGATAAAAGATATCTCCATGCGGAATATCGTCCACCAGGCCCTATTCCTCGATATGTACTATTTTGCCAAACCTCCGTCCATCGCGGAGGTCTATGCCGGCACTGCGAAGGCCGATATCCCGCCTGTCAGCGAGGCGACCCCGCAATTCCGGGATATTCATATCAGCCATGTTGTCTGTGATGGGGCCGAAGAAGGTATATTTGTGCGTGGGCTGCCGGAAATGAATATCCGGGACATCTATCTCGAAGACATGGTGCTGAAGACCAGCCGGGGAGCCGAGATCATCGAGGCGCAACACATCGGGCTGAAGAATATCCGCCTGGTCACCGGCGACTCGACACCGGTCGTCTATGTGGAGAATAGCAGCAACCTGCGTTTCGAAGACCTTCATTACAACGCAGGGGCCGCGCTTCTCTTCAGCATCAACGGAGATAAATGCGCGAATATACGCGTGGAAGATACCGATCGCTCCAAAGCAGTCCACGACGCGGCCTTCCATTACGGCGCCGCTGAGACGGCGCTGGAACAAAAACGATGACTATGATACCTGTCAGGACGGCCATATGTTCGTTTGGAATGTCCGGGCGTGTATTCCACGCCCCATTCTTGCACGTGCACCCGGGATTCGAATTCTATTCGGTGTGGGAGAGGAGCAAGCACCTCGCCGCCGCTATCTATCCCACGGTCCGCACCTTTACGACATTGGAGGACCTCCTCTCCGACAAGGCAGTCGAACTGGTCATCGTCAATACCCCCAATTATACCCATTATCACTATGCCGCACAGGCGCTGGAGGCGGGTAAACACGTCATCGTCGAAAAACCCTTCACCGTCACCGAACAGCAGGGAAAGGATTTGATCGCGCTGGCGGCGCAAAAAGGGAAAAAGCTTTCCTCCTTCCAGAGCCGTCGTTTCGACAGCGACTACCGGACCGTCAGACGCGTGATCCGCTCCCGGGAATTAGGGACCATCGTCGAGGCGGAGATCCACTACGACCGGTACACGCCGGCATTGAGCCCTAAGGTCCATAAGGAAACGCCCGGACCCGGTACCGGTCTCTTATACGACCTCGGCTCGCACCTGATCGACCAGGCCCTGCAGCTGTTCGGCGATCCCGAGTCGGTATTTGCCGACCTGTCCATCATCCGCGACGACTCCAGGGTGCCGGACTATATGGAAGTCTTGTTGTTTTATCCCGGTCTGCGCGTCCGGCTCAAGTCGAGCTACCTCGTACGCGAGCCCATCCCGGCCTACACCATCTTCGGACACCAGGGAAGTTTTTTGAAGACACGCGCCGATGTCCAGGAGAAACACCTGCTGGCGGGCGAGTCGCCTTCGGGACCCGATTGGGGAGTCGAGCCCGCCGGCGAAGAGGGCCTCCTGCATACCGACATCGACGGGAAAGAAGTGCGGCAGCGGGTGCCCACCGAAAAAGGGAACTACATGGATTATTTCTCGGGCATCTATGAGGCTATCCGCAACGATGCTCCCCTGCCCGTCACCGCCGAAGAAGGCACCCGGATCATCCGGGTAATAGAAAAGGCCTATGAAAGCCTGGATAAAAAACAGATTGTTCAATTTAGATAACACATGAGATACGCGGCTATCATAGTATTGTTATTCATCGGTCACCTTTCGATCCCGCAGCGGGCGATCTCGCAGCCTACCGGTCACCCCATCGTCGTCGACGCCTCCGGTCATGGCGATTTCACCACCGTACAGGCTGCGCTGAACAGCCTGGCCGCCGACTCCGCCGCGCCGCGTCATATCCTCATCCGCAACGGTGTCTATAACGAAAAGATCTTCATCGAAAAGAACAACATCCTCCTCGAAGGAGAAGAAAGAGAAAAGACCGTCCTCACCTTTTCACTGGCGCGCGACGCCTGGCGTTGCGAACACAAGGACGACTGGGGAGTGGCAACGCTCAACCTGCGCGGCAGCGACATCACCCTGCGCAACCTCACCATTTGCAACAGTTATGGCTTTGATAACATGGCGGCCGCGACCACCGTTCCCTGCGCCGCCGATTCCGTTACCCATGAGAAAGTCGTGAGCCGGCAGGGCCACCAGATGGCCCTGCGCTCCTTCCAGACCACGCGGTTGAGTGTGATCAACTGCATCCTGAAGGCCTTTGGCGGCGACACCGTCAGTCCGTGGAATGTGGGCGCCGGCATGTTCTATTTCGCGGATTGCATCATGGAGGGTGGAGTGGACTTCTATTGTCCGCGCGGCTGGGCTTATGCCGAACGGTGCAGCTTCCAGGCCGACAACGGACCGGCCTGCATATGGCACGACGGATCGGCCGATCCCGACTCCAAGACGGTGTTGAAGGATTGCACGTTCAGCGGCTATGACGGTTTCAAACTGGGCCGGTACCACCACGACGCGCAGTTCTATCTCATCCATTGCCGGTTTGGGGAGAACATGGCCGATCAGGACATCTATATGGTGCCGACGGCGGAGACGCTGAAATGGGGACACCGCGTCTATTATTACGATTGTGAAAAAAAGGGCAGGGCCTATTCCTGGTATGCCAACAATCTCGATCGGGCGCCGGGCTCCCCTGACCCTCACAGCATCGATGCCGGTTGGGTATTCCGGGGCAAATGGGACCCGGCAAAATGAACTTATGGGACACCTTAAAATATGCATCGTTTTCCTGCTCGCCGGCTTCACGTGCGTAGCACAATCCCCGTCGCCGGAAATGCGCGTGGCGGCCACAGCCATGTCGCTGTGGAATGGTGATGACACCGCGTCGGCGCGGTGGACCTATGACGAAGGCGTCGTCTGGAGAGGCCTGGCGGCCCTTTGGTACAACACCGGCGACGCGCGTTATTTCAAATACATTCAGCGGCAGATGGACAGGCTCGTCGACAAAGACGGCCATATCCGCACCTATAAGCTCGAAGATTACAACCTCGACAATGTCCTCTGCGGCCGTATCCTCCTCCTGCTATGGAGGGTCACCGGCCAGGAAAAATATTATAAGGCATCGCTCACCCTGCGCCAGCAGCTGCGCGAACAACCCCGCACCCGCGAAGGCGGCTTCTGGCACAAAAAGAGATACCCCGAACAGGTATGGCTCGACGGCCTGTATATGTCACAACCATTTTTTGCCGAATACGCCTCCCTGTTCCATGAAGACAGCGTCTTCGATGATATCGCCCGACAGTTCGCGGCCATCGAACGGCATACCCGCGATCAGCGGTCCGGGCTGCTTTATCACGGCTGGGATGAGTCCAAACAGGAGAAATGGTCCGACCCGCAGACCGGGCATTCCCCCAATTTCTGGGCACGCGCGATGGGCTGGTATGGGATGGCGCTGGTAGATGCCCTCGACTATTTTCCCGCGCGGCACCAGGGACGGAAGATCCTGGAGGACATTCTCCGCCGTTACGCCGGGGCAATCACTAAGGTACAGGATCCGGCCACCGGGTGTTGGTGGGATGTGCTGGACAAGGCGGGTGCGCAAGGCAATTACCTCGAGTCATCCGCCAGCTGCATGTTCGTCTATACCCTCGCAAAGGGAGTTCACAAAGGCTACCTCCCTGCAAACTACCTGGCCTTCGCCGAAAAAGGCTACCAGGGCATCCTCAAAAAATTCATTCATGACGGCGCCGAAGATCGGTCCGATCTGGAAGGCACCGTGGCTGTCAGCGGTCTGGGCGGCACGCCTTACCGGGATGGCAGCTATGCCTATTACATCGGCGAAAAAGTAGTGCCCAATGACCCCAAGGGCGTCGGGGCCTTCCTGCTAGCCGCCGGCGAGATGGACCGGAAGCCCGATGACGGGAAAAGGGTCGTGCTCGACGAGTATTTTAATAACGAGCGGCGGAAGGACCCCACCGGCATGCCCGTCCGCTTTCACTATGTCTGGGACGACCTGGCCAATAGCGGGTTTTCGCTTTGGGGACACATCTTTCGCATGAACGGCGCGCTCACCGACACGCTGGCAGTGGCCCCCACCGCGGCCAACCTGAAACGGGCCTCCGTCTACATCATCGTCGATCCCGATGACGAAAAGGAAGTGGCGGCCCCGAATTACCCCAGCGACGCCGATATCACTGCCATCGAAGACTGGGTAAAAGCCGGCGGCTCCCTCGTCCTCATGGCCAACGACTCCGCGAATTGCGAATTCACTCATTTCAACCGGCTTGCGGCGCATTTCGGTATCCAATTCAACTACGATTGTTACCACAAGGTCACCGGCAACCAGTTCGACATGGGCGCCTTTACCATGACAGTACAGGACAGTATATTCAAAACAACTAAGAAAATTTACATAAAAGAACTGAGCACCCTCCGGCTCAGCGGCCCCGCCAGACCCGTATTCACCGATGCGGGAAATACCATCATGGCGGTTGCACGGGTAGGGAAGGGCACCGTCTTCGCCGTGGGCGATCCGTGGTTCTATAACGAATACACCGATGGAAGAAAACTTCCGCCGGACTATGAGAATTTCAATGCTGCGAGGGATCTGGCGCAATGGCTCCTTCGGCAGGCTACAAAAAACTAATACGATTATGAAAAAATTCTTAGACGAGAATTTCCTTCTCCACTCCGAAGCTGCCCGCCGGCTGTACCATGAATATGCGAAAGAGATGCCGGTGATCGATTATCATTGCCACCTGCCTCCGCAGCTGATAGCCGCCGATCATCAGTTTGACAACCTGACGCAGGCCTGGCTCTACGGAGATCATTATAAATGGCGCGCAATGCGCACCAATGGCGTCGATGAAGGCTATTGCACCGGGGATAAACCGGACTGGGAGAAATTTCAGAAATGGGCCGAGACCGTGCCCTACACCCTCCGCAATCCGCTCTACCACTGGACACATCTCGAACTGCAGCGGTATTTCGGCATGGACGACATCGTCAGCAGCCGCACCGCAAAAAAGATCTATGACCATTGTTCCGCCAAATTGAAGACCCGCGAATATTCCGTCCGCAACCTGCTGCGGAAGATGAATGTCCGCGCCATTTGCACCACGGATGACCCCGTCGACACGCTGGAGTATCACGCACAGCTGAAACAGGAAGGGTTCGAGATCCCCATCCTTCCGGCCTTCCGTCCCGACAATGCCATGAATGCGGATGACCCGGTAAAGTTCAACCAGTATATCCGGCGGCTGGAAACCGTCAGCAATGTAACCATCTCGTCTTTTAACGACTACCTGTTCGCGCTGGAGAACCGGCACGATTTCTTTGCGTCGATGGGCTGCACGGTGAGCGACCATGGCCTGGAAGAGATCTATGTGGAAGAATTCACGGGCTGGGAGGTCGAGGCTATTTTCAACAAGGTCAGGGCGGGGAAGGAACTCAACGAGACCGAACGCCGGAAGTTCCGCTCCGCCATGCTCGTCCATTTCGCCGAATGGGACTGGGCGAAGGGCTGGGTGCAGCAATTCCACCTCGGCGCGCTGCGCAACAACAACACCCGGATGTTGCAAAAACTGGGTCCCGACACCGGCTGGGATTCCATCGGCGATTTTTCCCAGGCACGGGCGCTGGCGCGTTTCCTGGACCGTCTCGACAAGGAGGATAAACTCGCCCGCACGATCCTTTATAACCTCAATCCCGCCGACAACGAGCTCATCGCGACGATGGCCGGCAACTTCAACGACGGCTCCGTCGCGGGCAAGATCCAGTTCGGGTCGGCCTGGTGGTTCCTCGACCAGAAAGACGGCATGACCAGCCAGATCAACGCCCTATCCAATATGGGTCTGCTGAGCCGGTTCGTGGGAATGCTCACCGACTCGCGCAGCTTCCTGTCCTACCCGCGGCATGAGTATTTCCGCCGCATCCTTTGCAATCTCTTCGGAGAGGAGATCAGCAATGGCGAGTTGCCCAATGACCTGGAATGGATCGGGAAGGTCGTCCGGGATATCTGTTATTACAACGCGCGCCAATATTTCAACTTCCAGCCGGCAGGCTCGCTGGCCTATACGGAATAGAACGCCCCAAAAAAGTAACAGAAATTTCAAATATGTGGCATATTTATTTATGGCACAAGGATTGAATTTGGGTAACTTTCCTATCTAAACAGCAATTTCAATCTAAACGGCAATTCCCATCTAAACAACAATCTTATGGCAAAGAATGACAAGAAGACGATCGATATGCCCGATGTCAGCGACATTCCCGGGCAGGAGCATGTAAGACCGCCCCGCCTCGGCGAACTGGCCGATACGACCGCTTCCTCCGCCGATGAGGAAGACGAGCTGGAAGACGACGAATACGGTGACGAAGGACTGGAGGACAGCGGTGAACGTGAAGACGGTACGGAGGACGATGTCCTCAGCGAGGCTGCCCTGGACGATGTCGATGATGACGGTGATCCGTTGAACGAAGGGGAAGACGTCTCCGGCGACGACCTGGATATCCCCGGCGCGGATGAGGACGACAGCGATGAGGCCATCGGCGAAGAGGATGAGGAGAACAATGACTACAGCCTCTCCGAGAACGATGAGGAACACGACGACCTCGAAAGGGACGCCCTGGATTAGTGCGGCGGCGGCGTATCCACCCGCACCGCCGGCCCTTCCATCGGTCTCACCGGCCCATCTTTCCGCGCCACCGGCACTTCCACTGGCCCCTCTATCCGCACCAACGGCAGACACTGTGGATAGTGCTCCTGCATGAATTTGATCAGGCCTTCACGTACATTGCAACGCAGGTCGAATGCATTGCTGGAGTCGGCGGCGCTCATCAGCGCCCGCACCTCCATGGTCTTTTCGCCCGCATTCGTCACCTGCAGGCCCTGTACGCGGCGGTCCCAGAGCGGATCGTTCTCTAGGAGTCTCCCCAGTTCGGCGCGCAACGCGTCGAGGGGAGTCGTATAGTCCAGGTATAAAAAGACGGTTCCAAGGATAGCCGCGCTGGTGCGCGTCCAGTTCTGAAAGGGTTTTTCGATAAAATAATTGATCGGCAGGATTAGCCGCCGGAGGTCCCAGATACGCACCACCACATAGGTCAGGGTTATTTCTTCCACACGGCCCCATTCTCCTTCCACCACCAATACATCATCGATGCGCAGCGGCTGCGTAAATGCGATCTGGAACCCCGCCAGGAAATTGCTCAGCGACTTTTGCGCGGCAAACCCGATGATGATCCCTCCTACGCCGACGCCCGTCAATAACCCGGTGCCTATCTTCCGGAGGTTGTTGAAGCTCAGCAGGATCACACAGCCGGTCAGGATCAGGATGAGAGTCACCGCCAGCCGCCGGATGAATTGCAGTTGCGTCCGGATCTTTCTCTCCCTCAGGTTATCCGCCTTACCGATATCGAAGGTATGGTAGACATAGTCTTCGAACACCTTGACCACCCCGATCAGCACCCCCGCGAAGGCGATCGTCATGAGGATCTCCACCGTCTTGTTCACGACTGGGTAGACATTCGAGCGCATCCTCATCAGCGGGAGCAGGAAATTCAGGGTCATCAGCGGGAGGAACCAGCTGAACGGCTTGCCGAGACGGGCAAGAATGGCCCGGGTCACGGAGAAGGTGCGCCGGGCCGCGTCGGGCTTCTTTCGCAATAGCAGCGAAAGCAGGAATTTCAATACCAAGCCGATGACGACCGCGACACCCACCAGGATGGCATCCCATATAAAATCGGGGAATCGGTCGAATTGAGCTATGAATTGGTCCGGCATAGACTGTTTATTGGGGCGGCCCTAAAATAGCCGCCCCAAAAAGTTACAAGGTTTGAGCCAAAATTTTCGCGGTTGTTGCAAAAAATTCACATAACCGCCGTAAAAATTCACACCACCGTCGTATAAAAGCGCTTAAACAGGCCTGGCACATCTTTTTATGAGATAGTCAGACTAAAAAGGAGGCGATATGAGCAAGACCAACGGACAGACGTCCACGACGCATCCCGGTAAGACCCATCCGGGCAAGGAACACCGCCATCCCCTGCAGGAATTGTTCATCGACATGCTCGAGGATATCTACTATGCCGAAAAACACCTGACGAAGGCCTTGCCGAAGATGAGCAAGGCCTCCACAACGGACGAATTACGGGCTGCTTTCGACGACCACCTGGCCCAGACGGAAGAACATGTTCACCGCCTCGAGAAAGTGTTCGGTCTGTTGGGAAAGAAGGCGAAGGCCAAAAAATGCGAGGCGATCGAAGGACTGACCCGCGAGGCCGATGAGATGAAAAAGGAGACGGAGAAAGATAGCATGACGCGTGACGTGGCCCTGATCGCCGCAGGTCAGAAAGTAGAGCATTATGAGATCGCCACCTATGGTACACTGGTACAGCTGGCGAGCAATATGCACATGAACGAGGTGGCCTCCCTGCTGGAAGAAAACCTGAAGGAAGAAAAGGCCGCCGATATGAAGCTGACGAACATTGCCGAACATTCGGTCAATTGGCAGGCGATGGAGAATGAGGGCTAACCTGGCCCCTACTACAACGACCAGCCCCCCACAACAACGATTAACATCTTTGTGCGATAGAGGTTTAGGTTAATGGACGCCGCCCCGGTTCACCGGGGCGGCTTTATTTTCCGGCGCCGCCCAATTCTCACCAACGTCACGATCACGGACAGCTGCAAAAAAAAATAGCCGGTCCTTCGACCGGCCTGGGAACCCCGCGGAGGGCCCATTACCCCGAAACATGCCGGTCAGGCTCGCCTGACAATGCCCAGGATGAGTGAAATCACCGCCAGTACAATCAATATATGGATCAACCCGCCTACGCTGTAAACGAATACACCCAAAAGCCAACCGATCAACAAAATGACCGCTATCAGATACAGTAAGCCGCTCATAATTCAATTTTTTGTTTGAAGGAATGTTGTTCCCTCTTACTCTTGAAAAATGCTTGCCAGATTTTGTTAAGGGTGAATACCGGGCAGGGATGGTGGTAAATGGGGAATAACCTCTACATTTTCAATGCTGATCGGGACTGGCACGGTCTTACAGCTATCTTTGTGAAATGAAGCATTTTAAACTTTCCATTTGCTGGAAAGCCATGAAAAAGGCGGCTGTCGACTTCAACGACGACAATGCTTTCAAATTGGCCGCGTCGCTGTCCTATTCCATGATCTTTTCGGTGGCCCCCCTGCTCATCGTCGTAATCTCGCTGGCAGGCATCTTCTGGGGCCAGCAGGCCGTCGAGGGACAGATATACGAACAGATAAAAGACCTGGTCGGGGTGAACCCGGCCGCCCAGATACAGGACATCATCCGGAATATCCAGCAATCCAAACATACGGTGGCCGGAGCCGTTATCGGGGGGATCATCCTGGTCATCGGCGCCACCGGCGTCTTTACCGAGATACAGGGTTCGATCAATTACATGTGGTGTATCCAGGCCAAACCCAAAAAAGGCTGGTTGAAATTCCTGATGAACCGGCTGTTATCTTTTTCATTGATCGTAGCCTTCGGGTTCATTTCGATGGTGTCGCTGGTGGTGAATTCGCTGATGGACGTGCTGGGAAATTACCTGAAGCGGTACTTCACGCACTATACCGTCTATTTTTTCTATGGGGTAAATTTTACCTTGACCCTCGCAGCGATCATCCTCCTGTTCATGGTTATTTTCCGGATCCTGCCCGATGCCATCATCAAATGGGGCGACGCATTCACCGGGGCCGTATTCACGGGCATCCTGTTCATGTTGGGGAAGTTGATCATTGGGATTTACCTCGGTCATTCCAATATCGGACTTTTGTACGGCACCGCCGCATCCATCGTCGTCATCCTGACCTGGGTCTATTATTCTTCCATCATCCTCTACTATGGCGCCGAGTTCACGAGAGCCTATGCCTTGCTCAGCGGCAGAGGGATCCGTCCCTCCGACACCGCCGTGTTCATTGTGAAAAGTGAATCGCGCGAGTTGTCCTGACTCGCTTTTTTCCCCCATCGGCCGTGCCTTAACTCACCTTCCTCTTCCCCCCGAGACTCGCCTTCAGCTGCGATAACAGGTCCTTCGTCTGCGGCGAATGCACTACCCGTAAGGCGCTCTTCGCAGGTTTCCCGCCCTTGGCCTTGGCCTTGATCAATTTCATCAGCTGGTCCGAATAAGTGTCCTTGTATTTGGCAATATCGAAAGGACCCGACAACTGTTCGATCAGCTGGACGGCCATTTTCATTTCCGCCGGTTTAACACTCCCGCCGGGGATCTTGAGTTCGTCCCTCGGCCTGATCTCCTGCGCCCAGCGGATTCTGTTGAGCACCAGGATATGCTCCATCGGCTTGATGAGACAGAGACCTTCCTTATTGCGCATGACAAAGCTGCCGAAACCCACCTTCCCGGTCTTGTGCAGCGCATCGCGCAGCAGCACATAGGCCTTCGTCCCGGACTTGTCCGGTTCGAGATAATATGGCGTCTCGTAATAGATGCCGTCGATCTCGCTCTCCGTAACGAACTCGGCGATATCGATGACCTTGGTTTTTTCCGGGCTGGCCTTTTGAAAATCCTCATCCGTCAGGACGACGTATTTGTCGTCGATCTTGTAGCCCTTGACGATATTCTCCCAGGCGACTTCCTTGCCCGTGGTCTCGTTCACACGCTTGAATTTGATATTGGCGTGATCCTTTTTGTCGAGCATATCCAGGTCCAGTTCGCTGTCCTGCACCGCGCTGTACATTTTGATGGGGATGTTCACCAGGCCGAAGCCGATAGCCCCTGTCCATATCGATCGCATATGTAAAGGTATTTAATTCCAGAGACCGCGCACCTGCGCGACGGGAATATTCATCAGCTCTCGGTACTTCGCCACCGTGCGGCGGGCGATCGAATATCCCCTTTCCGCCAGGATGGCCACCAGCTGCCGGTCCGTATAAGGTGCCTTCTTATCCTCCGATTCGATCACCTCGCCGATGATATTCTGGATCACCTTGTTGCTGATATTGGTGCCTTCCTGGTTGACGATCCCCTCCGTGAAAAGGTCCTTGAGCAATACGGTCCCGAAGGGCGTCTCCGCATATTTGTTGCAGGTGAGACGGCTGACGGTCGAGATGTCCACTTTCACTTTGTCCGCAATGTCCTTGAGCTTCATGGGCCGCAGCATCAGGATATCGCCGTATTTGAAATACTCGTATTGCATGTCCACGATAGCCCGCATGATCTTCAGCATATTGTTTTCCCGTTGCTGAATGGCATTGATGAACCACTGCGCGGAAGAGAGTTTGCTGCGCAGGTATTGTTTGGCCGACTTGTCCATGCTGGCATTATGCGAGGTTTGCTGCACCATCTCCATCCAGGACTGGCTGATATGCAGACTGCTGCTGCGCTGACGGTAAAGCGCCAGCTCCAGCGTATCCCCTTCATCCAGTACGACGAAATCGGGCAGGATGGATGGATTGGCCTGCAGGGTGGTGTTCCCGGGACTGAAGGGCCGGGTGCCGAGATGCGCCATCAGGTTCAGCACGATGCGGATCTCGTCGTCTTCAAGACCCAGCTGCTTCCGAAGCCGGTCAAGGTTGCAGCTGCGCAGGTCCTGGAAATGATCTTCCAGCAGCGATATAGCCATACGGACATCGGGCCGCTTGGTATTCATCTTTTTCAGCTGCAGGAGCATGAACTCCTGCACCGTCCGGCAACCGGCTCCCGGCGGCTCCAATTCCCTGATCTGTCTGAGCGCCGTCTCCAGCTCCTCCGGTTCGATCCAGACCTGCTTCTTAAAAGAGATCTCGGATGCCAGCTCGTCGAGATCCTGTTCCAGGAAGCCGCTCTCGTTCAACGAATCGATCAGGAAATCATACAGGTAATACTTCTCCTCGGCTATATCGAGGAACCGGCATTGCTTTTTCAGCTCGTCCCTGAAATCGGGGATTTCAGCGATCGGCTTTTCCGGTACCTTTTCGGTATTGATATAATTGTTGTATTCCGTCTTATAGTCAGGAATATCGTCATAACCATATTCCTCCCAGTTCTGAAAATCCTGCACCATCTCCTTGCTGCACTTGTCGGTTCCGGCCTCATCCCCCGAAGATGTCTCCTCCAGCGCCGGGTTTTCGCTGAGTTCGTCCTGTATCCTTTGTTCGA
>Ga0206921_10286_pt1 | contig 11950 bp, 8 predicted proteins | sample Alteio_BWOrgHeat_66_FD_152930 | JGI IMG/M metagenome (GOLD analysis project Ga0206921, IMG submission 152930) | Enriched cells from forest soil in Barre Woods Harvard Forest LTER site, Petersham, Massachusetts, United States -... | ecosystem: Environmental > Terrestrial > Soil > Temperate forest >...
TACGGCCCCCAGCTCGCGCGCCCGCTTACGCTCTTTTTCCATATAGGCCCCCCTCACCAGCTTGGCCCCTAACGTGAAATCCCGTTGCAATGCCGCTGCATATGAGTCCCGCAGAAAGGCCAGCCGGTCCGTTCGATACAGCTGTATCGTGTTATAGACGACCACCTGCTCCCTGTTGAATTGGTCCATCATATTTATCGTCAGCACATCCACGGGATGCTGGATCCAGGTTTCCTCCGCGTCGACCAACACCCCGATCCCTCGCTCCGCCGCGACCCGGCATATCTGCTGCATACGACGGACTACCGCCTGCCATTCCTCCAGTTCCGCGGAAGTCAACACATCTAAGGCCCGGGCATATCGCTTCATTAGACTGCCCTCCCCCTCCCCCATCAATCTGTCTATCTGCTCCAACAACCCAAAACGCGCGAAACCCGTCACCTTCACGCTCATGAAAGGGATATTGGGCTGGGTGGCGGCATACTCGATGACCCGGATGAATTCCCTGCACGCATGATCGAACCCTTCCGCACCCTCCTCACCCCCTTCCACGCCATAATCCAGGATCACCCGCACATGGTATTCTCCGAGTTTCCGCGCTACCGCAGCCGTCTCCTCCAGCGTCTCCCCGCCCACAAACTGCGAGAAGATCGTATCCCTGATCAGCCCTTTCACCGGAAACCCGCTTCGGATCAGCCACGGCGTCAGACGCGTCCCTATTTTGACCAGCGGATTATACCCCATGCTGGAAAAAAGAAAGGCGGCTTTTCTGAGTTCTTTGTCAGATTTGTATTCAAAGGCGTTGGCAGTGTTCTCAAAAGAGACAGACGGCGGAGCAATATCCATATGTTCAAACGATGATTTGCCGGCAAATTTATCTATTTTCGGATTAAATCGACTGCTCATGAGAAAACCTGGCCTCCCGCTGCTGGTCACCACGGCCCTTACCACCCTCTTTTCCTGCACCCATCCCGCCCACTACGACACGATCATACGCAATGCGACCATCTATGACGGATCCGGCCATGCACCCTTCAAGGGCGATATAGCCCTGCAGGACGACACCATCGCCCTTATAGGCGACCTCCGGGACGCCACCGCCACGCAGGAACTCGACGCAAAAGGTAAAGCCGTCAGCCCGGGATTCATCGACATGCAAAGCCAGTCCATGGAAACCCTGCTCCAGGACGGCCGTTCGCTGGGCGCCATCACACAGGGTGTCACGCTCGAGATTTTCGGTGAAGGCGAGTCGGAAGGCCCACTCAACGATACCATGAAAGACATCGCCCAACGCAACCAGGGCGACATCAAATACAAGGTCGAATGGACTTCACTAAGGGACTATCTCCTCTATCTTCAGAAAAAAGGCGTCTCTACCAATGTCGCTTCTTTTGTCGGAGCCGCTACCCTTCGCGAAAACCTGCTCGGATATGCCAACCGCGCGCCCGACAGTGACGAAATGAAGAAAATGGAAGACCTCACCCGCAAGGCGATGGAAGAAGGCGCGCTGGGCATCGGCTCAGCACTCATCTATGCTCCCGGGTTCTATGCGCAAACCCCCGAGCTGATCCGGCTTTGCAAGATCGCCGCCCCCTACGGCGGCGTCTATATCTCGCATATTCGCAGCGAAGGCAACCACCTCCTCCAGGCCGCCGACGAGCTCATCCGCATTGCGCACGACGCCCATATCCCCGCCGTTTTCTATCACCTCAAGGCGGCCGGAAAAAACAATTGGGGAAAAATGGACAGCCTGATCGCCAAGATCGATAGCGCCCGCAAGACTGGCCTCGATATCTCGGCTTGTATGTATACCTATACGGCCGGAGCCACCGGTTTCGACGCCTCCATGCCGCCTGCCGTACAGGAAGGCGGTCTCGACAAATGGATCGAAAGACTCAAAGACCCGGCCCAACGAAAAAACATCATCCGACAAATGAAGACCCCTACCGACGCCTGGGAGAACCTCTACCTGGGCGCCGGCCCCGAACACATCATCTGCACGGGTTTTAAACAGGATTCGCTGAAATACCTCACTGGCAAGACCCTCGCCGATATTGCCAGACTTCGCCATTCAAGCCCCGAAGAGACGATCATCGACCTTGTCATCGAAGACCACTCCCGCGTCGAGGTCATTTATTTCCTGATGAGTGAAGAAAACGTGGAAAAAGAGATCCGCCTCCCCTATATGACCTTCGGATCGGATGCGGCCAGCATGGCCCCCGAAGGCGTCTTCCTCAAAAGCAGCACCCACCCCAGGGCCTATGGGAATTTTGCCCGCCTGCTCGGACACTATGTCCGGGACGAAAAACTCATCCCGCTGGAAGAAGCCATTCACAAACTTACCGGCATGCCGGCCGCCCTCCTGCACCTGAAAAAAAGAGGCCTGCTCGCCGTCGGAAATTACGCCGACATCGTGCTCTTCGACCCCGCGACCATCCGCGACAATGCAACCTACGATCACCCCCACCAGCTCGCTACCGGCGTATCCGATGTCTTCGTCAATGGAAAACAAGTGCTGAAAGACGGAAGCCACACCGACGCAACCCCCGGGCGTGCAGTTTTCCATACACAGTAAGAACGCGCTCCCTATCTTTGCGCGCAATGACGATCCTTCATACAGATATCTATAAGTTCTCCATCCCCATGCACCCATTCACCATCGCTACGGGGACGATGCACTACGCGCAAAACATCCTGATCCGCATTCATACCGACGCCGGTTATTACGGCGTCGGCGAATGTTCCGCCTTCCCGATGATCGTAGGCGAAACCCAGGCCACCTGTTTCGAGATGGCAAAGGATTTCGCGCGGCTATGGAAAGGAAAACAAGCCCTCGACATCCAAACACGCATGCGCGAGCTGCACGATTTCACTGCCTTCAACGCCACCATCAAAAGCGCTTTCGACATGGCCTTGCACGACATGGCCGCAAAGGCGGCAGGCCAACCCCTCTATCGATTCCTCGGCGGTGAAAAAAAGCCAATCGAGACCGACCTCACGATCGGTATCGACACCCCGGAAAAAATGGCGGAAACAGCCGTTCGATTCAAATCGAACGGGGTAAGGATCATCAAGGTCAAGCTGGGAAAGAATGCAAAAGAAGACGTCGAACGCGTCCGCCTCATCCGCGCCGCGGTGGGAGACGACATGATCCTCCGCATCGACGCCAACCAGGGATGGGATTTCGATTCAGCCCACGACGCCCTGCGGTTAATGGACCCTTCGGATATCCAGTTCTGCGAACAACCCATGCGCCACTGGGACGACTTCCGTCTTCCCGAACTCCGCCAATCCTCTCCCATAAAGATCATGGCGGACGAGAGCGTCTTCGACCACCACGACGCCCGCCGCCTCATCGCCGCCGAAGCCTGCGATTATGTCAATATCAAATTTGCCAAGTCGGGCGGCATCCTCGAGGCCGCAAGGATCGACGCCGTCTGCGCCGAACACCACATCCCCTGCATGATGGGCGGCATGCTCGAAAGCCGCGTAGCCCTCACCGCCTTTGCACACTTCGCGCTTGCACACGACAACATCGTATTCCACGATATGGATACCTGTATGCTCGGCCATAAGACGGACCCCGTAACAGGCGGCGTACAATATAACGGCTACTTCCTGGAAACCCCCGATACCCCCGGCATCGGTGCGGATGCGGACGACGCCTTTCTCTCCCATTGCGAATCCATCACGGTGTAACCGTCCCCATGATCTTCAAAGCCTCCTGATCGTCATACTGCTGGATCAGCCCGCGCAACTGCGCTTTCAATTGATCCGTCACCTTCCCGTAACCGGGCTCCTTATACAGATTCTTCATTTCTTCGGGGTCCCTCTCCAAATCGTACAGCTCCCAAAAATTCCCCGGCCCGTAAAATCTTACCAACACCCACCGCTCTGTCCGTATCCCGAAATGCGGGTAGACATGATGCGGCTGCGGATACTCATAATAGTGGTAATACATGGCCTTCCGCCATCCCTGATCCCCTCTCCCGTCCACCAGCGGAAGGAACGATTCCCCCTGCATATCCGACGGCGTCCGGATGCCCGCGATGTCGAGTAACGTCGGCGCCCAATCGATATTCAGCGTGATCGGGGACACCCTGGTCCCCGGGACAACCACCCCCGGCCACCGAAGCATAAAAGGCGTCCGGAGCGATTCCTCATAGATCCATCGCTTGTCGAACCATCCATGTTCGCCAAGATAGAAACCCTGATCCGATGCATAAATGACGACGGTGTTGCCCGTCAGCCCCTTCTCATCCAGGTATTGCAGCAACAACCCGATATTCCTGTCCAGACTCCTGGCCACCGACAGATAGTCTTTCAGGAAACGCTGGTATTTCCAACGCAACAACGCTTCGCCCGTATCCTTCCGGATGTCGAATTCCTTGCTGATCCTGTTCTCATAGTAGGCATAGAACGCCTTCTTCTGCACGGGATTCAGCCGGTCGTAAATCGGGCTATGCTCATAGTCGGCATGCACTTTCAGGTCTTCCTTCAATCGCAGGGTCTTCCCGATGGTCATATCCTGGTCCGCGGCAGCCAGACGCCCCCGATAACTGTCGTGAAAGGCAGGAGGCAAGGGGAAGTCCGTTCCATCATAAGCCCCCAGATCCGGAATATCGGGCAGCCATTCCCGGTGGGTAGCCTTCTCCCCGACGATGAGGCAAAATGGCCGGCTCGTATCCCGCCCGTCGAGCCATTCCTCCGTCTGCCGGGTGATGATATCCGTCACATACCCATCTATCCTTGTCGTATCCTTCGGCCCGATAAGATCCGGATTGTAATACTCCCCCTGCCCGTTCAGGATCCTGAAATAATCGAATCCCCGTGGCAACGCCCCCAGATGCCATTTACCGATCCAGGCCGTTTGGTAGCCATGATCCCGCAATAGTTCCGGGAATACCGCCTGACTGGTATTAAACCGCTGTTCGTTGAGCGTATAGCCGTTCTTATGGCTGTATTTACCCGTAAGCAGGCTCGCGCGGCTGGGCCCGCAGATCGAATTCGTCACCATGGCCCGCGTGAAAAGAGCGCCCTCCCTCGCGATCCTGTCGATATTCGGAGTCGTGGCGAGACGGCTCCCATAGGCGCCGATCGCCTGGTAAGCATGATCGTCCGATAAAATGAAGATTATATTCGGACGCCGGCCCGCCGCCGGCAATACAACCCCCTGGGCCCCGAGACCCGTCCCGGCAAACAACGCCGGCGCCAATAGCAGCAACCAATATCCTTTCATCCTGAGCCCCCTCCGGGGGGCTTGTCCGTTAGGACAGACATTAAAGATTATATTTGCACATGCAAAATAACATAAAGACGGCGAAAGAATCACTCATCATCATGACGGAACTCGTCCTGCCAAACGATACCAATGTTTTCGGCAACCTCATGGGCGGCCGTCTCATGTATTGGATGGATATCGCCGCCGCTCTCTCCGCCGGCAAACACTGCAATGCGCCGGTGGTCACCGCTTCCGTGGATAACATCTCCTTTGAAAACCCGATCAAACTGGGCAATGTCGTACACATCGAAGCCAAGGTCAGCCGCGCCTTCACCACGTCCATGGAAGTACACATGAAGGTCTGGGGAGAAGACCATACCCAACAATACAAATACAAAAGCAACGAAGCCTATTATACCTTCGTCGCCCTCGACCCCAACCGCAAACCCCGATTCGTGCCCGGTCTCGTGGCAGAGACGGAAGAAGAGATACGCCTCTTCGAAGGCGCCCTGCGCCGACGGCAGCTGCGCCTCATCCTCGGCGGCAAAATGAAACCCGAAGATGCCGGGGAATTACGTGCCTTTTTTGTTAAAGATTAATTTTTTTGAACCCCGTCTTTGTTCTAAATTTAGAAAGCGTATATTATACACAGTAGTGCCCGCATATTCATGGGGCGTCACACAACCAAAGCTTGTCATTAATGCACTTTTCAACGCAATTCGTCCCATACTGCTGCCTGCTTTTGCTATTATCCTTTCCTACTCCGCCGGCCCAAGCCCAGCAATCGCCGGACTCTTCTTTCAATGACCCGTCTTCTGCCCTTTTGGGACCGCATCTCTACGCCAGATTAGGCGCCGACAGCAGGTTATACAATGGATACGAATACATCCGCAACGGAACGCCCGCAAAGGGGTTTCCCTTTCTTGATTCGGACAGCCTGCAGGCAGGTTCTTTGTTCTATGACGGTATACTGTACCGCGACATCCCCATGGAATATGACCTCGTGCAGGACCAGCTTATCATCCATGACTATACAGGCAAGACACTGATCAGCCTGATCACCGGTAAGGTCGGCCACTTTTCAATCAAGACTCACCAATTCCGCTATCTCGTAACGGGAAAAACCGCCTTCGCTCTCCCAAAGACGGGGTTCTACGAGGTGCTATACGCCTCCGGACCCCTTACACTCCTGGCAAGACGCGAAAAAAAACTCATCTTCCCTTCCAACAGGGATGACCTTGCCAGGTACGACCAGGAAAATTTCTATTTTCTGCAAGCCGGCGACCGGTATTATCGCATAGATGGAAAAGACGACCTGCTGGATGCACTCAAAGACAAAAAAGACGCGTTGAAAAAATATATCCGGGAGAATAACATCCGCTTTTCAAACCATATGGAAAAGGCCCTCATCCAAACGACGGCCTATTACCTGCAAATAAAAAACTGACATGCGCCGCCGACTTATCCATACCTTGCTTTCCGGATGTCTTCTCTTCCTCTTTTTCCATGCGCAGGGACAGGATCAAAGACAGATCACCGGCAATTTCGAAGGATATTCTTTCGCCCGGCTGGCCGCCCGCCTGGAAACCGCCACGGGCTATCGTTTCTATTACGACCCGGCAGATGTGGACAGCCTTAGCATCGACATGAATGTCAATAAGGCCACAGTTCCCCAAATACTGGATCAACTCTTCCAGAACACGGATTTTCACTATGCCATCGATTCCGCCGGACGCATTTTTATCACCAGGCGTGTGACTATCCTTACCTCACTGCCGGCCCATCTCGGCGGAACCTCGAAATTGACCGGCGCCGGCGGTCATCTGCCGCAGGAAGACCAGGATCAGGCGCAAAAGTCCAGGCTGAAGATGGCTTTGGCGGAGAACCGGCTGCTGGAGATCGGTAACAAAGCGAACAGATCGGGGGGCAAGGCAACCATTGCGGGTTATGTCAGGAACGACAAGACGGGTGAGGCCATCGTCGGCGCAACCCTTCGCGCCGATACCCTATCCCTTGCCGTCACGACCGACCAGTTCGGGTATTTCTCCCTTACCCTCCCGAAAGGCCGTCATGTGATCCTCATTACCGACGCCGGCATGAAAGATACCAGGCGCCCGATCATCCTCTATTCGGACGGCAAACTGGATATCGATATGCAGGATGCCGTTACCACCCTGAAGGCCGTCATCGTCTCTGCGGAGAAAACATCGAATACCCAGAGTGTGCACATGGGCGTTAGCAGGCTAAATATAAAGACCATCAAACAAGTGCCTGTAGTCTTCGGAGAGGCCGATGTGCTGAGGGTCGTGCTCACCTTGCCGGGCGTCACTTCGGTCGGTGAAGCCAGCAATGGCATCAATGTGCGGGGCGGTTCCACCGATCAGAACCTGATCCTGTTCGATGATGCGACGATTTACAATCCTTCGCACCTGTTCGGCTTTTTCTCGGCCTTCAACCCGGATGTCGTGAAAGGCATCGAGCTCTACAAAAGCGCCATCCCGGAAAAATACGGAGGCCGTCTCTCCTCCGTGCTGGATGTGTCCATGCTCGATGGCAATAGTAAAAAATGGTCCGGCGTGGCAGGGATCGGCCCGCTCACGAGCAAGTTCTCCATCGAAGGCCCCTTAAATAAAGATAAGACATCCATAGTGGCCGCAGTACGCACTACTTATTCCGATTGGCTGCTCAATCTGCTCCCCGCGAGCAGCGGCTACAACAATAGCTCGGCCAATTTTTACGATGCCAACCTGCGTATCACGCATGTTCTCAACCCCAACAATACGATTTATGTGATGGGCTATCTCAGTTCCGACCAGTTCAACCTGGACAACGATACTACCTACAAGTACAAGAACAAAAACGTCAATATCAAATGGAAGCATATTTTCAATAATAAATCCTATGCCCTCTTTACGGCTGGTCTGGACCGCTATGAGTACAGCGTATCCGATTCTCACGACTCCGTCAACGCTTTTAATCTGGGCTTTTCAATCAACCAATCCTATTTTCGGGCAGAATTCAGCTACGCGCCCAGCAACCGGCATTCCATCAGCTACGGCCTTAACAGCATCTATTATAAACTGGATCCCGGCTCCTATTCCCCCGTGGGCGAAGCCTCGAAAGTCGTCAATACCATCGTCCCCTCCGAACAGGGGCTCGAGAGCGCGCTCTACCTGGGAGATCAGTATACCGTCAGTCCCAGACTTTCCGTCAGCGCCGGACTGCGGTATTCGATATTCAATTATTTGGGTCCGCATGATGTCTACAATTATGTTCCCGGCCTGCCCAGAGAGGTAAGCACAATCACCGATACCAGCGTCTATAACAAAGGGAAGGTCATCAAAACGTACTCGGCGCCCGAGATCCGGCTGTCCGCGCGCTATACCCTTTCGGAGACCGAATCCATAAAATTCAGCTTCAACACCCTGCAGCAGTATATCCATATGCTGTCCAATACCGTCGCCATCTCCCCGACGGATATCTGGAAACTCAGTGATCCGCATATCAAGCCGCAACAGGGCGAACAGATCTCGCTCGGTTACTACCGGAATTTCAAGGCCAATACTATCGAAGCCTCCGTAGAAGTATATTACAAACGGATCAGGAACTATCTCGATTACAAGAGCGGGGCCAGCCTCATCCTGAACCCGCATATCGAGACGGACGTTCTGACCACGAAGGGAAAAGCCTATGGCGCGGAATTCCTGCTGAAAAAGCTGACCGGGAGACTCAATGGCTGGCTCAGCTATACTTATTCCAGGACCTTCCTCAAACAGGACGACCCCCTGGCCGGCGAACTGATCAACAACGGGAACTATTACCCCGCCAGTTTCGATAAACCCCATAACCTGAATTTTATAGGCAATTTCCGATTCACACACCGCTACAGCCTCTCGACGAATGTCGTATACAGCACGGGCAGACCCATCACCCTCCCACTGGCCGTCTTTTCGCTCGGAGGATCGGCCGGTCTCTATTATTCGGACCGAAACCAGTACAGAATACCCGATTATTTCAGGATCGACCTGTCCGTCATCATCGATGGTAACCACCGGCTAAAACAAAGCACACATAATTTCTGGACATTTGGTGTGTACAACCTCACTGGCCGGAAAAACCCATATTCGGTATACTTCGTCCAGGAGAACGGACAGATCAAGGGATACCAGCTTTCGATATTCGGGACGCTGATCCCCTTTGCGACCTACACGATCAAATTTTAAGACATGCGATCCACCCGCCTTTCAAAATATTTTTTTACCCTGATCCTGACCGTTATAGCCGGCTGCAGACAAGCCTATGACCCTCCCGCCATCAAGGCCCCCAACAGCTACCTTGTAGTCGACGGATTCATCAACACCGGCGCAAACGCGACCTCTTCCTTCCACCTGAACAGGACCCGGAACCTGGGCGACTCGACCACCACAGGCATCCCCGAATTAAATGCGAAAATCGCGATCATCGACGCCCACGGGACCACCTATACCCTGACCGACACAGCCAACACCGGCACCTATACCAGCGTCCCGCTAACCCTGGATGTCACCGGCCAATACAGCATCTCCATCACTACCTCCGACGGACAGAAATACGCCTCGGACGCCGTACCCTGCCGGCAAACCCCGCCGATCGACAGCATTTTCTGGCGACAGCCCGGCGATCTAACCGTTTATGCCACCGCACATGATCCCACCGGCAACGCCCGGTATTACCGCTACGATTACACCGAGACCTGGGAACACGATGCACAACTCAAGACAGTCTGGGGTGTTTCGGGTAACCGGATCTTCGCCACCGATTCCACCAACCAAAAAACGCAATGCTGGACCACTGCTCCTTCTACCAATGTGCTGGTCACGACTTCGGCGGCGCTTACACAGGACGTCGTCACGGCTTACCCCCTGGTCACCATTCCGCAGGGGGACCCCAGAATAGACATTCGCTACAGCATCCTGGTCCGCCAATATGCGCTGACTGAAAATGCCTACAATTACTGGCTCCTCATCCAAAAGACATCTCAGGACGTGGGGACCCTGTTCGATCTGCAACCTACGCAGCTGGTCGGCAATATCCACTGCCTGACCACCCCTTCCCAGCCCGTCATCGGCTTCATCAGCGCCAGCTCCGTACAGCAACAACGGATTTTCATAATCAATACCTCTCTCAACAACTGGACCCACAATCAGCCGGCATTCGGATGCGATACGACCATCATACCTCAAAACGAGCCCGATCAGCTGGTCTATAATTATCCGGATACCTTTTATGCGCCCTGGTATTTCATCACCAGTTCACAATTATTGGTGCTCGCTTCCCGCAGCTGTCTGGACTGCACCCTCCTGGGAGGGACCAATATCAAACCCTCATTCTGGTAACCATGAGATCCCAACGAAACCATATACGTCTTTGCGTCCTGCTGCTGCTCATCGGCGCGGCCCGGTGCAGACAGTCCTATGACCCTCCGGCAATAAAGGCTGCCAATAGCTATCTTGTTATCGACGGTTTCATCAACGCCGGCCCGAATGCCATTACCTCATTCAACATCAACAGGACCCGCAAACTGGCCGATTCTGTTACCGCCGGCATCCCGGAATTAAAAGCCCATATGACCATCACCAGCTCCGACGGAAAGACCTATCCGCTCATCGATACGGCGAACACCGGCACCTATACCAGCATCCCCTTGAACCTCGACAATACAAAACAATATAGCATCGCCGTCACTACAGCCGACGGCCGCAAGTATTCATCCGATGCCGTCACCTGCAAACAAACTCCGCCCATCGATAGCGTATACTGGCGTCAACCTGACAACCTTACCGTCTACGTCAGTACCCATGATCCCGCCAACAGTACCCGTTATTACCGCTACGACTATTCCGAGACCTGGGAACACGATGCCAACATCGTCTCCCCATGGGGCTTGATCAACGGCAATATTGTCGCCACCGATTCAACCAACCAAAAGACCCGATGTTGGACCACCGCTCCTTCCACCAATGTCTTGATCGCTTCTTCAGCGGCGCTTGCAAACGACGTCATCAGTGCCTTCCCCGTAGCGACCGTTCTGCAGGGCGACCCAAAAATCGACATCCGGTACAGCATCCTGGTCCGGCAATATGCGCTAACGGAGGATGCTTACAATTACTGGCTGCTCATCCAAAAGACTTCGCAGGGACTGGGCACCCTTTTCGACCTGCAGCCTACGCAGCTGGTCGGCAATATCCACTGTCTGACCAATCCATCCGAACCCGTCATCGGATTCCTTAGCGCGAATTCGGTACAGCAACAGCGGATCTTTGTCTACCAGACCTATCTGAACAACTGGATACACAATTCCCCCGCTTTCGGGTGCGATACGATAGAGAAAGCGTACAACCCGAACGATTTCCCCGCTTTCAATTTTCTGGATACAGGATATGGCCCCTATTCTTTCAATGGCCCGACAGTGTTGGTGCTCGCCCCGCTTTTCTGTCTGGACTGTACCCGTTTCGGCGGCACTTCCATTAAACCTTCATTCTGGCCATATTGATGCGCCCCCGTCTTATCCATATCGGCTTTTGCTTCTTGCTGCTGATCACCGGCAGCATCCGCTGCAAACAGGCCTTTGAGCCGCCGGCCATCGAAGCCCCCAATCGTTACCTGGTGGTCGACGGTTTTATCAACATCGGCACCGGCACGGTCACGGCTATCAGTCTCAACAGAACCCGGAACCTGGGAGCCGACACC
>Ga0206921_10287_pt1 | contig 11870 bp, 7 predicted proteins | sample Alteio_BWOrgHeat_66_FD_152930 | JGI IMG/M metagenome (GOLD analysis project Ga0206921, IMG submission 152930) | Enriched cells from forest soil in Barre Woods Harvard Forest LTER site, Petersham, Massachusetts, United States -... | ecosystem: Environmental > Terrestrial > Soil > Temperate forest >...
CCTGTTTTCAACCAGTAATTATTTGATATTGGCTAGTTATATTAATGTGTTAATAAAAACTGATGCAGTATCTTCATTTAAGCTCGATGGGCAACCATATAACCAGTTTTCGGTAGTGCCTAATAATAATTTATACTCGTATGCGCAAATATCAGTGAGTAATGGCACGCATAATATAAGCGCGAGCGATGGTTTTAATGCCATTGCCTATGGCTTTGGCGAACATGAATCATACGGATATGCCGCCGGTGCCAATTTGCAGGATCTGGATGAATATATCGCATTACAAAACCCACAAACCAAGGCCACGCAAAGTAACGGTTGTACGGGTGTTGATTATAATCTACAATTAACACTGCCTTATAAAACCACTAGTATACAATGGGATTTTCAAAACGGCACCACGCCTTATACCGATAGCAAGCCTGTTCCTGCTGATTCAATAACAAAAGGGACCCAGACATTATATATTTATAGTTACCCTAAAAATCCGGTGATTTATAGCAGCGGAAGTTATTCAGTAATAGCCACTGTATTTAACCCCACAGCTGATGTATGCGGTTCAACAGAAACTATTGAGCTGGATTACACCATATCTAACCCGCCTGTTGCAAAATTTAGTGTAGATAAGCCTTGTTTTGGCGATTCAACCCAGTTTACGGATCAAACCGTTGCCAGTAATACCATAAAAAGTTGGTTATGGAACTTTGGTGATAACCAGCAATCAACGCTGCAAAACCCGGCACATAAGTATTTAAAACCCGGTAATTATAATGTGAGTTTAACGGTTACGGATATTGATAGCTGTACATCAGTTTTTAGTGTGCCCAATTTAACTATAGATGCCCGGCCGGCTGCTCTTTTTGCAGCATCAGCCCCCGATTGTGAAACCCAGAGTATTACGTTTACTGATCAATCAACCACTACTACCGGCAACCTTGTAAAATGGATATGGGACTTTGGCGATGGTACAAAAGATACAGTTACGTCTAAAACCACGCTGGTTAGCCATACATATACAAACGCTGGCGTAGATACCGTAAAATTAATAGTAATTAATGATAGCGGTTGCTCAAGCCTGGCTTATGCGCAGCCTGAAACAATTAACCCTATGCCTGTGGTTGATTTTACCCTGCCCGATGTTTGCCTGGCAGCAGCTAATGCCCAGTTTACAGATGCAAGCACCATTCCTGATAATACCCAGGCTGATTTTACCTATCTGTGGAACTTTGGCGATGCCAACGCAAATGATGCGAATGCAAATACATCAACCCTGAAAAATCCTCAGCATAAATACTCGCAGGCAGCTAACTATAATGTTACGCTAACAGTTACCTCAAAATATGGTTGTTCGGTTTCAAAAACTCAGCTATTTACAGTTAACGGGTCAAATCCGGCAGCTCACTTTTTCGTGGAGAACAGTAATGATCTGTGCAGCAGCGATAATATTGTTTTTGAGGACAGGTCATCAGTTGATTTTGGTAATATAACCAGTATAGTATGGTATTTTGATTATAATAATAACCCCACCAATTCTGTAGTTTATACCCGGAGCAATATGCCTGCCGATAAAAAGTATTACCATCAGTATCCGCTTACCAATTCAGATAAGCCCCAATACTATGATGTGAGAATGGTGGTGTACTCGGGGGCCAGCCAGTCTTGCGCAAGCGAAATTGATTCAACTATTACTGTGAACGGGAACCCGACGATTACTTTAACACAATTGGGGACCGTATGTTCAGGATCGGCACCTGTGCAGATCATTGCAAATACCGGCGAATACACAGGTACAAGTGTATTTAGCGGTACAGGAATTTCACCGGCGGGCTTGTTTAGTCCGGGTGTTGCGGGCCTGGGTACATTTACTATTAATTATTTGTTTACCGCAGTAAATGGCTGTACCTATACAGCATCGCAACAGGTTAACGTGGTTCCAACACCGCAAATCACTGTTGATTCAAGTATTACGGTGCTTGAGGGATCGGAAGTTAGATTAAATGCCACAGCCACCGGCGATAATCTTACTTATAAATGGACGCCCTCAACCGGTTTAAACCGCGATGATATACCAAACCCGGTTGTAAGCCTCGACAATGATATGCAATATACGCTAACTGTTATCTCGGGCAATAATTGCGCTGCTACAGCCAATGTATTGGTTAATGTTTTAAAAAACCTGGTAATACCTAATACATTTACCCCAAACGGCGATGGTATTAATGATACCTGGAATATAAAATATCTGGATAATTACCCCAATTGTACAGTTGATATATTTAACCGCTATGGTGAAAAACTATTTACATCTGTTGGCTACCCTATACCATGGGATGGTAAATATAAAGGCAGTAATTTGCCGGTAGGGACCTATTATTATATCATCAACCCCAAAAACGGCCGTAAACAGGTTTCAGGCTATGTAACTATTATTAGGTAATAGTTTGTTTAATATATTTTTTGTTGCTAAACAGTTAAAAGCAAGTAAGTCCGATTGTTAAATTAATTTATATTGATATATTTATAGTTGACAGAAAGCAGTAAAAAATAAAATAATTAATACGTGGGGTTTTATAAAAGAGCGGCGGCGATAGTTATTGTATTTACTTGTTATTGTTTGTACGGTTATTCGCAGGGTACTACAAGCATGGGTACTGAATTTTGGACCGCTTATATGGCCAATACCAACCCACCCGGTACCAGTGGTGGCAGCCAGATGGATCTATATATCACATCAAACGTAAATACTTCGGGCACTGTTACATTTTCTGACGGAAATACCCCAACACCTTTCACCGTTACAGCTAACAAGGTTACTGTTTTAACTATGCCAGCGAGCACATATATAAGTTCGCAAGGGACATTTAATGAAGGAATCCATATCACATCATTGCAGCCGATAGCCATTTACGCGCATATTTTTGCCCAGGAGTCGTCAGGCGCTACTTTATTACTACCTGTAAATGCTATGGGTAAAGATTATTATTCTATTAATTATACTCAAAATGCGAATGAAACAGCCTATTCTACTTTCATGGTTATCGCAACCGAGGATAATACTACAGTTGAAATTACGCCTTCAGTAAAACTCCTTGACGGTACGGCTGCGAATGCCCCCCTTACTATTACGCTCAAAAAAGGGCAGGTATACCAGGGGTTAGCGGGTAAGGATCTGTCTGGTACCCGGATACGCTCTATTAGTTCAGGCTCGGGGCCATGTACTAAAATCGCCGTATTTTCCGGCAGTTCACGGATTGAGATTGGCTGTAATGCTGCGCAGATAACATCTGATAATCTTTTTCAGCAGGTATATCCTACAGCATCATGGGGCGAAAATTATATAACTGTGCCTCTGGCGGGCAGGAGTTATGATGTATTCAGGATAGCTTTGAGCAATCCTGCAACCAATGTACAGGTAAATGGTAAGGCAGTGGCCAGCAGCTCATTTGTTAATGGATTTTATTATGAGTTTGATGCTACAACGCCACAGGTTATTACAGCCGATCAGCCCATTCAAGTTGTGCAATATGCTGTTTCACAGAATAATACCGAGTCGTGCGGAACCGATGAAAATGACATAGGTGATCCGGAAATGATCTATTTAACACCCATTGAACAAACAGTAAACAATGTAACACTCTTTTCAACCAGTAACTATAAAATACTTAATAGCTATATTAATGTAACTATTAAAACAAATGATGTGCCGACATTCAGGCTCGATGGCAAAAATTATTCATCATCATTTGGTATTGTGACCGGTGATCAAACATATTCTTATGCACAGTTACCTGTCGCATCAGGAACACATACCCTAATTGCCGCTAATGGCTTCAATGCTATTGCCTATGGTTTTGGTGTGGCTGAATCATACGGATATGCCGCGGGAGCTAATTTGCAAGACCTGAATACCAATATTGCATTACAAAATCCGCAAAACAATACCTTACAAACAAACGGTTGTACGGATGTTAACTATAATCTGGAGCTTACCGTACCTTATAAAATCACAAGTATAACCTGGGATCTGCAAGATGGAAGCACACCTTATCAGCAAAATAATCCTGCAATAGCCAGTACCACACAAAACGGTTCCCAAATCATATATCATTATTTATATTCGAAGGGGCCTATTAGTTTTAAAAGTGGTGATCATACAGTTATCGCAACCGTATTTGATCCCAGTACTGATGAATGCGGATCGACACAACAAATTCAACTGGATTTTAAAATAACGGATCCACCTGTTGCAAAGTTTGATGTGGATAATGCGCAGCTTGATTATGCCACAACATTTATTGATCAGTCAACCTCAACGGCTACAATAAAATCATGGACATGGGATTTTGGCGATGGCCAAACATCATATTTAGAGAATCCAACTAATTTATATGCCAAACCAGGCACGTATACGGTTACCTTAACAGTGACAGACGTTAATGGCTGTACATCAGTTTATCAAAAAACAATATTCGTACCGATTGTAGCAACTGTGGCGAGTGGTTCGATAGGTGCTTGTGCGGGTACGGCTTCAGCAAGTCCTAATATTCAGCAATTCGCAGTTTCCGGCGCCGGATTATCAGCAGGCATTGTTGTTACTGCTCCTGCCAACTTTGAAATATCGCTCTCGCCAAATACAGGTTATTCGAATAGCCTAACTATTAATCAAACCGGAGGGACTGTAAATAATATTATAGTATATGTGCGCTCGGCTGCAACAGCACCCGTGGGCAATATTGCAGGTGATGTTACATTAACCTCGACGGGAGTAACGGGGCAAAAAGTGGCGGTAACAGGTATAATTAATGAGTTGCCAACAGTGAATGCAGTGGCTCCTCAAACAGTTGCAAGCGGCGCACTTACTTCGCCGGTAATTTTTACAGGAACAAGCAATAGCTACAGTTGGACTAATGATACACCCGATATAGGTTTACCTGCAAGCGGTATAGGGAACATTTCCGCATTTACAGCAGTTAATAATACTAAAACCCCGGTTGTTGCTACTTTAAAAGTAACTCCATTGTCGTTAACAATTGCCTATATAGCAAATGCAAGTGCTAACAATATTTCCGTCATTAATACGGTTACAAATGATGTAGTAGCTTCGATACCAGTGGGTGGGTATCCACAGGGGGTATCAGCGAGCCCTGATGGGAGTAAAGTATATGTGTCAAATTATTATGATAGCGATGTATCGGTGATCAACACTTATACTAATACTGTTACAGCAACTATACCTGTAGGCCCTGATCCTTTTGGCCTGGCTTCCAGCCCCGACGGCAGCCGCCTATATGTAACTAATACATCATCAGATAATATTGTGGTAGTGAATACAGCAACCAGTAAAATTGAGGCAAGCATTACAGTAGGCGCACGGCCTGTAGGTTTGGCAATAAATGCTGATGGCAGCAGGGTTTACGTAACCAATTCCGATCCTACAGCGAGCAGTGTTTCAGTAATAAATACTGCCAGCAATTTGGTTATAGCAACGATACCCATTAGTACTTCGCCCGGCGGACTAATATTAAGCCCCGATGGCAGTACTTTATATGTAACAAATACCGGTTCAAATTCATTGTCAATTATTAATACAGCTACTAACACAATTACAACAACAATACCGGTTGGTGCATATCCTTTCGGAATCTCAATAACTCCTGACGGCAGCAAATTGTATATAACAGATTCACAGGCAAACACTGTTTCTGTGGTTAGTACGGCAACTAATAAAGTAATAGCAACAATACCCGTGGGTACCGATCCTTATGGTGTGGATGCAAGCCCTGATGGCACCCAGGTATATGTTACTAACAGGGGGACTAATACAGTTTCGGTAATTAATACGGCTAATAATACCGTAGCTAAAGTTCTTCAAACAGATAAGGGCCCAAGTTCCTTTGGTAAGTTTATTGTAGCCGGTACAGGTTGTACAGGGCCGCCGGCCACGTTTACTATTACAGTAGGCCCATCAGATATTGTTATTACTGTAAATGGCACCTTACCGCCACTAAGCACCAACTATGGCATACCATCATCATCAGGTAGCTTTACAGTATCAGGAGACAACTTAAAAGAGGGTATATTGGTTACGCCTCCGCAAGGATTTGAGGTAAGTACTGATGATGTTCACTTTAGTAATACTGTTACGATTGGTGGAGCCGGAAGTGTTACATCAACTGCGGTTTATGTTAGATTAGCGGCAACTACGCCGGTTAATGATTATTCAGGTAATGTTGTTTTAAGTAGTACAGGGGCCGGATCAGCAAATGTACTTGCTGCCGGAACGGTGTTACCAACACCATTAACCATAAAAGCTGACAACAAAGCACGAACTTTTGAAACAGCTAATCCACCTTTAACCGCAACTTTTTCAGGGTTTGTAAATAATGAGACTGCTACCAAATTAACTATTCAGCCATTAATTACAACAATTGCAAATATAACCTCGCCCATTGGTGAATATCCTATTACAGCAAGTGGGGCCGAGTCTCCTAATTATACCATTTCCTATTTGCCCGGAATTTTAAATGTGGTTGCTGCCGGTTTAATAATACCAAATACGTTTACTCCTAACGGTGATGGTATTAACGATACCTGGAATATAAAATATATTGAAAATTACCCCAATTGTACTGTTGATATATTTAACCGCTACGGTACAAAACTGTTTACATCAATTGGTTACCCAATACCATGGAACGGGAAATACAATGGCACTAACTTGCCCGTTGGTACTTATTATTATATTATTAACCCCGGCAACGGGCAAAATACTGTTTCGGGTTATGTGGCTATTATCAGATAAATAAGGTTACTGCCATTGCTGTACTAAAAATGAAGGTGAATAGTTAGGATGTATATAGTAAGCAATGAAAGCCACTTCAATACAAGTTTTACCATTAATTGTGCTTCAGTAACAACAATATGGCTGTTTTTTGCGTAGAAGCCGTAAACCCGGCTGGAGCAATTAATCATTCTATAACACATTTAGGGGTAGGCTTATCCGGGAATAATAGTGTACTCCTTGCGGGATTAATGCAAATGGTGCCTGTAAGATAAAATATATATGGGAAATTATCCAAATTGTAAGGTAGACGTATACAACCGATACGGAGAAAAGTTATATTCGTCAATTGGTTATCCTATCCCCAGGGATGGGAAGTATGAAGGCGCTATTTTACCTGTAGGGACATATTAGTATATTATAAATCCTGAGGATGGCGTAAGGCTATTGCTGGGTATGTAGCAATTATTAGATAAATGAAAAGAAAGTTACTTTTATTAATTTGTTTTGTTTCGATTATACAATTGGCATCCGCACAGCAAAAGCCGCAGTATACACAATATGTCTTCAATAATTTTCTTTTAAACCCCGCACTCAGCGGTATTGAAAACTATACCGATGTTAAAGCTGGCTACCGCAGCCAGTGGACGGGTTTGCAGGGGGCACCACAAACCAGCTACCTAACATTAAGCGCACCGCTTGGCAGTGAGTTTTTAAATGGCGATGCTACCGAAATGCCGCCCGGTGGCGGAGAAGATCCTATGAGCAGGTCATACACACAAAATTATCAGGCTGCACCGGCACACCATGGGATTGGGTTTATGCTGGTATCGGATAAAGCAGGCCCCATTACCACTACAAACATTGATGCTACTTACGCCTATCATATTGGTTTAACAAGTAAGCTTAACCTGTCATTAGGTGTTGCGGCAGGTGTTGCCCGTACTAATTTAAATACTTCGGAACTCACACTTGAAAACGCTTTTGACCCTGCGGTGGACAATGCAAATAATGCCCAATGGAGCCCTGACCTTAATTTAGGTGTATGGGCATATGCATCTGATTATTATTTTGGTGTTTCGGTGCAACAGGTGTTACCTGAGAAATTATATTTCAGCACTAATAATAAATACGACCAAAGTAAAACTGTGCCCCATTACTTTTTTACCGCTGGCTATAAGTTATTTTTATCTGATGACCTTACGTTGTTGCCTTCATTCCTGATAAAACAGATTAACCCTGTTCCTTTAACTTATGATGTGAATATGAAAGTATCTTTCAGGGACATATTTTGGGTAGGAGGGTCATATCGCCATGATGATTCATTCGGTATACTGGCAGGCTTTAATATCAGTTCGCTTATTAATGTAGGTTATTCTTATGATATTACCACATCAGCCTTAAATACAGTGAGTAATGGTACGCACGAAATTGTGCTAAGCCTCCTGCTTAATAACAAATATAAGGTTACCTGTCCGCAGCATACGTTCTAAATCATTATGCTGCGCTTGTCATTCGCTTCGCTGTCATTGGTCATTACGCTGCGCTTGTCATTGTGTCATTCGCTTTGCGTCATTGGTCATTTTTAATATTAATTATGAAATAGTTAAAACAAAAAAGTCTGAAACGAATTCCTGACTAATGACTAATGACTAATGACTAATGACTAATGACTAATGACTAATGACTAATGACTAATGACCTATAGTTCCTTCCTTAGCCTTGCTACCGGAATGTTCATTTGCTCGCGGTATTTAGCTACGGTACGACGGGCTATGTTGTAGCCGCTTTCTTTTAATATGTCGGTCAGTTTTTCGTCGGCCAATGGGTGGCGTTTATCTTCCTTGCCGATGTGTTCTTCCAGTATTTTTTTAACCTCTTTATTTGACACTTCCTCACCGCTTTCGGTTTGGATTGCCTCGGAGAAGAATGATTTTAGCAGGAATGTGCCATGCTCCGTTTGTACATATTTTGAGTTGGCTACACGTGATACCGTTGAAATATCCATATTTATTTTATCGGCAATATCTTTCAATATCATCGGCTTTAGATTTTTATCGTCGCCGGTTAAAAAGAAATCATACTGATACTGCATTATGGCATTCATGGTTTTCAGCAAGGTTTGCTGGCGCTGTTTTATAGCATCAATAAACCATTTTGCCGAATCGAGCTTTTGTTTTACAAATTGTACAGCCTCTTTCAGTTTCTTATCCCTTTGTGAAGCTTTATCATAATGTTGGAACATTTCCTGATAAGAGCGGCTCACCCTTAATTCAGGCGCATTTTTTGAGTTGAGGGTGAGAATAAGCACCCCATCGCTGTTAATGATATGAAAATCGGGGATCACCTGCATTTGCTTGGTGTTCACCTCGTTTGAGTCACCTGGTTTTGGGTTGAGCTTTAATATTTCATTTACCACACCACGCAGCTCTATGGAGTTCATGTTCAATGATTTCTCCAGCTTATCGTAATGCTTACGGGTAAATTCATCCAGGTAATGCTCAACTACCATTATAGCTTTTTTAACGATCGGGTCGTTCGCATCTTTTTTGCGCAGTTGTATCAGCAAACACTCCTGCAGGCTGCGGGCGCCAACACCCGGCGGATCAAAGCTTTGTATTACAGCCAGCATTTCTTCCACTTCCTCATCCTCGGCCATTACGTTTTGCGAAAAGGCAAGATCATCAGTAAGTGAGGTTATGGGGCGACGCAAGTAGCCATCATCATCCAAACTGCCTATTATTTGTTTGCCTATTCTGAAATCTTTATCTGAAACCGGCAGCAGGTCAAGCTGTGCCTGCAGGCTTTCAAAGAATGAGCTTTGTACTGCAATAGGTATCTCTTTACGCTCGTCCTCATCATCGCCATTTTGGTCATAGCGCGATCCGTAGTCATTTACGTTGTCTTCCTGTAAATAATCATCAATATTAAACTCATCCATCTCGCCTTTTTCTTCATCGCCGTTGTAGTTATCTTCATCGGGATCGCGGTCAGGATATTGTTCTTCAGGTTCGTTAAGGTTGGTTAAACTAAGGTCTTCAAGCGCGGGGTTTTCTTCCAGTTCTTCTTTAATACGGGTATCTAATGAAACCGTAGGTACTTGCAGCAATTTTATAAATTGTATTTGCTGCGGAGAGAGCTTTTGTAAAAGTTTTTGTTGAAGGTTCTGTTTAAGCATAAATTAGATGACGCAAAAATACAGTAATTAACAATAACTTTAAACAATAGTTACAGTATGCTGCATAAAGTTGTAAAAGAGAAAAAAAAAACGATTTGTTTGGCTTTCCTATTTTTTAATAATAACTTTAATTAAATTAAAACCTATCTTATATGTCAATAGTAAAGGAATTTAAGGATTTTATTAACCGCGGCAGTGTTGTTGATCTGGCTGTGGGTGTTATAATAGGTGCCGCTTTTGGTAAGATTGTAACCTCATTGGTAACTGATATTATAATGCCGCCACTTGGGGTTCTGCTTGATGGTATCGACTTTAAAGACCTTCATTATACGTTAAAAGATGCGGTGGGTAAAAAACCGCCCGTATCAATTAACTACGGTTTGTTTATAAACAATGTTATCGACTTTGTAATTGTAGCTTTCTGTATCTTCCTGATAGTAAAAGGTGTAAATTCAATGAAGAAACAAGAACCGGAAGCAACTCCTGCAGCAGATCCGGAACCAACAAAAGAAGAATTATTACTTACCGATATCCGTGATCTGCTTGCTAAGGGCAAATAGTTCATTTGGTTCATTAGTTTATCGGTTCATTAGTTCATTGGTCCCGGCGCTTTTATAGCCTGGCTTATTAGTTTACTGATTTGGGAGTTTTTATCTTGACTCCTGAATCTTAACTCTTGATTCTATTGCTCAAAATGTTTTCGGCAATTTAGGGTCGGTTAGTATAATGTAATCGCCCATTTTGCTGAATTTGGTCCAGTCGGGGTTGTCAAAACTGTCATCGGCATAAGCAGCAATGTTTACTATACGCGCTTTGGGGTTATATTTTTTTAGTTGTGCCACTGTGCCCAGCTTTTCTTCGCTGTGGAAACCACCGTTTATTTGTAGTATTTTATAGTCGGGGTGCTCTTTCATGAACCTGGCTATTGACCAGCCCATTGTCGCATCCCATAAATTTTGTGCCTGGTACATCTGCATGCCCGGCATGGAGGCATGGCCACCCATAATTTGCACAAATTTATCATAATAAGGCCCTATTGCAGTGTCGATCGGCAGGGGGGGTAACCAACTCTTACCGGTAGTGTCCAACTGTTGCAGACTGCTTAAACCCATATGGTTAACCATGCTGGTATAGCGTGATGGCGCATTTGCTGCTATAACGGGTATGTTGCTGCTTTTGGCCAGTTCTATTAACGGGCGGTAGTCGCCATAATTTGGCCATGCTTTGGCATCGTTTGTAAAACTATTTTCATTGATGAATCCTTTCAGATATTCATTCAAAACTGTCTGCCTGTCAGTCTCAAACATTTCCATTGATAGGGCAATTTTACGCGGATACTTTTCTGCTAATTTTTTCAATAAAATAAATTCCAGCTGATGCCCGGTGGAGTCATTGTGCTCTTCGCCGAAAAATAAGACATCGGCCTCGTTCATCTCATTTATGATATTATCAATAGAAACCAGCTTTTTGCTGTGTGTATTATATATTTTGTAATGAGATATGAACGTGTTCTGACTAAATGAAAAAAATGGCAGAAAGAGCAGAAACAGGTAGATGGTAATTTACATCAGGCAGGGTTAAATGGGATAATTACTTTAATTAATTTTAATAACAATTTGTTAATGAAACCTTAAAAGGAAACAAACTTATGTGAAAAATATGTTGTTTATTTTTATCAACACATAATATACAATAATTATATCATGACTAACTCAATTCTCGAAATTACAGAAAACGAATATTTAATAAAGCTAAACAGGCAAAATTTTAACCTGTCGTTTATTCGCAGCTTATTAAAAATGGTTGAAGTGGCAAACCCTGCTGATGATCATAACAACATGATGATGTCTGACAGGCGCATAATTACCAGTCAAAGCAATTCATCAGAGCCTGAATATTACAGCTCGA
>Ga0206921_10288_pt1 | contig 11840 bp, 5 predicted proteins | sample Alteio_BWOrgHeat_66_FD_152930 | JGI IMG/M metagenome (GOLD analysis project Ga0206921, IMG submission 152930) | Enriched cells from forest soil in Barre Woods Harvard Forest LTER site, Petersham, Massachusetts, United States -... | ecosystem: Environmental > Terrestrial > Soil > Temperate forest >...
CGTTCAAAAATTGCTTTATTTACCAACGTGGAGCAGCGAGCGGTGATTCCATTACAAGATGTGGATTTTATTTATCAAATCCCACATGAGCTGCATGTGCAGGGATTGGATGATATTGTGATTGATATCTTGGGTATTAAAGCCAAGCCAGCTGATTTAACTGAGTGGGACAGAGTCGTGGATGCTTATCGTCATCCGGATGCTGAAGTAAGAATTGGGATGGTTGGCAAGTATGTGGATTTGACAGAGTCTTATAAATCTTTATCAGAAGCGTTGCTGCATGCCGGTATTCAAACACGTACTCATATTTCTATTCACTATATTGATTCTGAAGAAATTGAACGCCAGGGTTCTGCTGCGTTGCAAGGGATGGACGGTATTATTGTGCCTGGTGGGTTTGGTAAACGCGGTGTGGAAGGCAAGATCATGGCGGCGCGATTTGCTCGAGAACACAAGATTCCTTATCTTGGTATTTGCTTAGGTATGCAAATTGCTATTATAGAATTTGCGCGCGACAAAGCGGGCATGAAAGAAGCGAATAGCACCGAGTTTGATCCAATGACGCCCTATCCAGTCATAGCCTTAGTCTCGGAGTGGACAAATGCTGCAGGTGAAATCGAAGTACGCAATGAGCAATCAGATAAAGGCGGCACCATGCGGTTGGGTGGGCAGCTTTGTAAACTGGCACCCGGTTCCCTAGTTGAGAAACTGTATGGTAAGAGTGAGATTGTGGAGCGGCATAGACATCGCTATGAAGTGAATAATCATTTATTGCCATTAATTGAAAAAGCGGGTATGACTATTTCGGGTCGCTCGCAAGATAATCTGGTAGAGATGATTGAGTTAGCGGATCACCCATGGTATGTGGGTTGCCAATTTCATCCTGAGTTTACGTCGACGCCGCGTGATGGGCACCCTTTATTTAATGGTTTTATTCGCGCAGCTAAAGCGTATCTGGCGGAGCAGGAGAAGAACAATGCAGGTGTGCGGATTTGAAGTTGGCCTGGACCAACCCTTTTTTTTAATTGCTGGGCCCTGTGTGATAGAAAGCGAGCAATTTGCGATTGATACTGCGAGTGAATTAAAAGAATTGACGCAACGACTGCATATTAATTTCATTTATAAATCTTCGTTTGATAAAGCCAATCGTACGTCGGGGAAAAGTTATCGTGGTCCAGGAATGGAAGAAGGGTTACGCATTTTACAGCAGGTGAAAAAAACGGTGGGTGTTCCGGTGTTGACGGATGTGCATGACGATATTCCTGTTGAAGAAGTTGCTGACGTAGTTGATGTGTTACAAACACCGGCTTTTTTATGTCGCCAAACTAACTTTATGCAACGTGTCGCGCGGCAAGGGTTACCTGTGAATATTAAAAAAGGACAATTTCTTTCGCCATGGGACATGAAAAATGTAGTAGAAAAAGCTTTTGCAACGGGTAACCACGCCATGATGGTGTGTGAGCGAGGCGTCAGCTTTGGTTACAATAACCTGGTTTCAGATATGCGTTCGCTGGCCATTATGCGTGATACGGGTTGTCCTGTGGTGTTTGATGCGACGCATTCAGTGCAATTGCCAGGAGGATTGGGTAACGCAACCGGCGGTCAACGTGAATTTGTGCCTGTGTTGGCACGTGCTGCAGTTGCCGCAGGTGTGGCAGGTATTTTTATGGAAACGCACCCTGATCCGGATCATGCGCCTTCCGATGGGCCGAACATGTGGCCGTTAGGGAAATTGGAAGAATTACTGGTTTGCTTGCAAGAGATTGATTCCGCGGTGAAGCGGCATAAATTTATAGAAAGTGTATAAAGGATAACAAAATAAAAAAGTGTAATTAACTTTTACAATTTAACACTTGTTAACTCCTTATTGAAGCAATGTAGTCGCAAAATTGAGCATAATAAGTATCTTCTTTTGTCATTTTTTCATATGCTTTCTCGTCTCTTACAAACTCTTTTGACGTGACTTCTTTGGCACGTGAAGAAATATAACTTAATTTCCCTGACAAAAATCCTTTTTCTTCTGGTGTTTTCGCGAGTACGTCATGCTTTGTGGTTAGTTGCTCCATATCTTGCATCACTAGCCCTTGCAAACTATCAATATCTATTCCATCCCCAGTAATAGTATCCAGTTGTCGCAAAAAACCTTTAAATTTTGTAAGATATTGCTCAACTAATTTTATTTTTTCATAACGTAATGGCCACCATAAACAGGCTAGCAACCAGGCAGATTGAGCATTACGGCTTGTTTTGTAACTTTCCAAAATAGCGATATTATCTTGTAAAGTTTGTTTTGTTCGTTGGAATTCATCTTTTTTTTCTTCACGATAATCTATTTCTTTATACAATTTGGCGCAGTGCATTTCAACTTCTTTTTCGGCCGCTTGAACTGCTTGTCTTAGTAAGCGGCAATTCAAAGGAGTACTATTACCTTGTCCTCTACGTAACAGTGCTTGCCTACCATCTGGCCCTGTTTTTTTAGATTCAATAACTTGTGCTAAAGCAGCGGCAAATTGATCTCGCATTACTTGTGATGCCACGTCTGGCCCTTTAGAAGAAAGGTATTGATTTAGGGCCGCCTGTTTTTCTTGAAGAGCATGATAATATTTTTCCCTATAGTTGTCTTGAATTAGAATTGCTTTAATTAACTCCCAAAATGGACAAGAAGCCTCAGGAGTAAGTAATTCCATATATTTTGTGCAAGATAATCCTCGGTAGTCCACATACCAATCCAACATTTTCAGGCGAATCTCTTGCATTTTTGGATGTCTACATAAAAGCAAAGCAGAGAAAAATTGGCACATTTTTTCTCTCGCAATACCATTTAAAGAAAGACATGTTTTAATAAACTTCTCTGCATCCTCAAAAAGCTTTGCTGGATCAGCTTTATAAATAGCTAAAATTGCTTTTTGATCACTTTCAGCCTCTTGCCCTTTTTTTTCTTCCTGTTTTTGTTGATCTAGAGTACTCGCATGGATAGCACATACAATTGATGAATTAGCTTCAAGAAAATCGCCTAAGAGGCGGTTCTCTTGCTCATGAGCTTCATTTGGGTAATTAAAAGACAAAGTATGCACTAATGACTCATAATAAAGTGCTTTTTCTGATTTTACGCCAGCTTGTTTTGGAGGAGCCAGGCACTCTTTTTTTACTATTTCTCGTGCCTTAGGATGCTTCAATACCATGTTTGCTATAGCTGGATTAGCATGGGCTATTCGACCTAGAAATAAACCAATTTTATTTCTAATCTCATTGCCCGTTGGTCTTAGCTTTGCTACTTGGCTTTCACTAGAAGATGCACTTATTTGTTTTTTTTCCTTTCCCTTTTCCTCTTTCTCTTCTTTTTCCTCTTCCTCTTGCGCATATCTTTTAACCAAAGTATCTATAAATGTTTCTAAAGATAATGGCGTAGGTATTGAGTCATCAACTAATCCTAGACTACTCGAGCTAGCTGATTTATCACCTTGGATTAAACGCAAAAAATCCTGCCCACGTTTTATATTGAGGGGATCAGCGACAGAGCTAATGCTAGATTGTCTTTCCGCATCTACATTACTAGCGGTTAGAGCCATATTTTGAATGTGTTTAAATAACAGACGGTCTAAAAGATGACACACTGTTTGTCGAGGATTGGATTTTCTTTCTTTTTCCTCTTCTATAGCATCAATGTATCCTGCAAAATAAAGCTCCACGCTTAAAGCATGGCCTAGAGTAGGATCGAGCCTAGTTATTTCAACTATAAATGCTTTTATTCTGTTTGCATCTTTTACAAAAGCACGTACTTTATTGTGTGCATCTTGTATCCAGGTTATCCGGTCTTCTTTATAAAAATCGGCAAGAAGTATAGCTAATTGTCTTTTTTCTTGAATATATCCTAATGAGGTGTGGCCGGCATTTGATGTATGTTTTAAAATGGTTGGCAGAGTTTCTGCTTTATCCTCTATTATCTGTTTTTCATCTCTTATGCTAAAAGTTTTTGGCAAATCCTCAAATTTAATGTTACCTATTAGAGGTTTTTTATCTTCTCCTAAAATTTCATATAGCAATCCACTGGCAGTCTTCTTAATATAAATTGTTTGAGGTTTAGGTGAATCTGGTGGAGCAGGTTTATCAGACATTGAAGCAAGGTTGTACTCTGCTTGTGGATTTTGCGCTGCTTCAAGTAAAGTAATTAACCCTGACCCTTTTAAACGACGACAGAGGGACGCATTCCGCATTTCACGCAGACGCTGTAATGATTCTGTGTATCTGGGAATATCCCATTGCCGTTCTTCTAGAGCAGTTTGCCTTCTTTTGGCAGCAGATAGTAACTTGAAGCATGCTGTTTTCAATGTGGATGTTAAAATCTTTGTGTCTTGACTAAGTTTAATTTCTTTAAGGGATGTTAGAGATTGTGAGCTTAGAGTCTGTTTGAGTTCAAGAGGAGGAGTTGCTGGTTTATCTGTGCTCGGCATTGGTGATTGTTTTTGGACATCTATTAGTAGGGGAAACAGTAACTGTGTTACATTTTTGATTTCAGAACGGCTAGCATCACGTAGTGACAATTCTTTATCTAAAGTACAGAGTGCCCTTATGAAATCATCAGCGCATATTTCATCTTTGTTGGCTGCTGTTTTAATAACTCTAATTGCAATTTCAATTTCTTCTTTTTTCTTTCTTGATATACCGCTTCTTTCATCTTCTTGTGCATCTGCTAGCTTTTTTTCTAATGCTTTTTCTTCTATTGCATTATAGCCAAATGGATTATCAAAAGAGCCAATACCGTGCTTATGAAATAAATCTTCTAAAGGATCAAAATGAAGTTGTATGAATTCTGATAAAAAACCAAAACGTAGGTGAAGTGACCATTCAATTTCATGAGATACATCATTCAATCTTATTAAAGCCGGAAATAAACTTTCCCCAGCACGCAACAGCATCATCTTTACTATTTGTTCATGAAATATGCCTGCCTCTTTGCTTATCCCAGGCCATGAAATCTTCCAATAGTTATCATAGGCTTTTTTAAAATGATACGCCATAGTAGCTTTGGCGCGAGTCTTAGGAAACATACCAGTGTTTTCCCAATTTCCTCTGAGCGCCTCATTAATCGCCCAGGTAATATTAAAAAGTGCTTTTATACTTTGACTGAGGCTTGTTTCTTTGCCTGTCCCTTCCTCTTCACTTAAATAGATATAATATCCTTCGCTATCCAAGCGTTGTACTCCATTTACACCTTGTAATGCCTTATGGGTATCTTCAATTAATTTTAATTCTGCTACATCGGCTTGGCCTTTTTCTTTCATGCTATTTTCATAGCCCTTTAAGGCCGAGCTTATTAATTCAGTTACTATTACAGCACCTTTTGAAAAATCAAGTGGAGGGAACCATTCTCGACTTCCATGAAGAGTAGGATTCCGCTTTACAGGAGAGGGTTCTACTGCTACTGGTAGTGCTGGCGGAGGTAATTCTGGTGTCGCTGGCGAAGCTGGACTCTTCATTCCAAAAAAAGAATGCATTAAATGAGTATCACGTTCATTGAATTCAGGCATTGCGCTTAGGATCAATGCAATAAATCGTTGTCCAAATGTTTCAGATGAGTGAGAGTCAAACAAAGATAAAGATAAAAAATCTTCTAACAATGTTTCGCCACTTTCTGAGTATAAAGAAAATCCAGATTCTTCCCAAAGTGCTTGTATTTCTGTATATTGGCTCCATAGCTTGCGTCCTTGTGAATATCCTCGCTTGGCACGACTCCCCCAATGTACAACTCGATTTTCTGTGAGTACTGTTTTGACACCTCCTAGCAACTTTGGCGCGGTAGTAAAAAATAGGGATTGTGCTGTGCCTGAAGCCCATTGCCAGCTTTTTTGCCGCCAGCTTCTCGGCTGATCACTTGATGATGGCTGTGAACTAGAAGAAGATGTTTTTTTTTCTATGTGCTGTAAAAGCTCTCCCGATAACGTAGCGGTCTGACTTGCTCCTACCTGTTCAAGAGCAGCTTCACTTTCATCTAACACTATTGCCATCTGCTTAACAATTGTTGGTAGGTCTTCTTCGCCCTTTTCTTCTTTCTCTTTTTTGCTTGTTAAACTTGGACTATCTTTTTGTTTTACCTCAGTACCTAATACTGCATCCAGTAGAGACGGTATGTTATGTAATGTATGTATACAGCGAGTGATAATTTGTATAGAAGGAGAAGAAATATCCTTTTTTTCATCCTGTGAAAATATTATGTCCCTAGCATATTCAGCGAAATAAAACGGTAGTGTTTTGTGTAGATTATCTAAACGATCGGCTATAGTTAGAGCTTCACCTTTTTTGTCGCTAGATTCTTTTGGTGTTGGCGCAAAACGAATTTCTGCCATCTGCAACCCCCTCTGTCTATGTTCTATTTTTATTTAATCTAATATATTTAGTAGCGTGATAAATATATTGAGATTTGTATTTTTATTAATACTAGATACTATACTTTATAAAGCGCGTTGAGTCGATTGCCTAAAAATAAAGAAAAGTAGAGATATTGTAATGGGAAAAGCTATTGCTAAAAATTCAGCTTATTTTTTAAAATGAGCGCATTAAATTACAATACGCTCATGCTGCTCCTGTAATTTTTTTAATGCCATTTTGATTTCTGTTAATTTTTCACGCTCTTTTTCCACAACTTCAGCAGGTGCTTTATCAATAAAACTGGGATTTTTAAGTTTATTTTCGGCACGTTCTGTTTCTTTTAGTAACCTGGTAATTTCCTTTGCCAAACGTGCAGATTCTTCCTCTTTATTAATCAAGCCCGCCATTGGTACAAGAATTTCCAGTTCCCCCACCAGTGCAGTAGCCGATTCAGGGTGTGGCTCATTTTCAGCTAACCAAGCGCAATTTTCTAATTTAGCCAACTTCAAAATTAAATTAGCATTATTATAGTAACGTTTTTTATCAACTGAAACACCTTTACGTAACAATACAGTCAAGAGCTTCCCTGGCGCAATATTCATTTCACTGCGTAGAGTACGGACAGCGATAATAAACTGTTTAACCCATTCCAACTCGCTTTCAATGGCAGAATTTTTTAAAAGCGCATCAAATTTAGGATAAGGCTGTAACATAATGGTTGCGCTTTTAATGCCCAAAAGTGGTGCTACTCGTTGCCAAATCTCTTCAGTGATAAACGGCATCACCGGATGGAGTAAACGTAATAATTGTTCTAAAACAAAAATGAGTGTATGTCGCGTGCCGCGTAGTTGCTCTTCTGAGCTATCGGCCGAAGTTAATATAGGCTTAGATAATTCCAAATACCAGTCGCAAAATTCATTCCACGTAAATTCATACAAAGTGTGAGCTAACAGATCAAAGCGATAATGAGCGAGTGTATCATGTGCTGTCTGAATCGTATCTTGTAAGCGGGATAAGATCCAGCGGTCAGGCAAAGACAATACCATCGATTGTTGAGTTTGACCGCTGTCTTTATCTTTCGTGTTCATTAAAACATAGCGTGCCGCATTCCAGATTTTATTGCAGAAATTGCGATAACCTTCCAGGCGCCCCAAATCAAAACGGATTTCGCGACCATAGGATGCAAAAGCGCAAAAGGTAAAACGTAAGGCATCTGTGCCGTAAGCAGCAATACCCTCAGGAAATTGTTGACGTGTACTTTTTTCTATTTTTTGTGCCATGGCAGGTTGCATCAGACCATGAATACGTTTGCGTACCAAATCATTTAATTGAATGCCATCAATCAAATCCAGCGGATCTAGCACATTCCCTTTAGATTTTGACATTTTGTGACCTTCAGCATCACGAATCAAGCCGGTAATGAAGACTTCTTTAAAAGGTACGTCTTCAGTCAATTTGAGTCCCAACATGACCATGCGTGCAACCCAAAAGAAGATAATGTCAAATCCGGTGACTAACACGTTGGTTGGATAAAAGGTGCTGAGATCTTTAGATTGTTCTGGCCAGCCTAAGGTTGAGAAAGGCCATAATGCTGAAGAGAACCAAGTATCCAGCACATCGTTATCTTGCTGTAATAAAACATCAGAAGGAATCTTATTACGTAAACGCACATCTAACTCATCATGTCCAACATAAACTTGTCCATTTTCATCATACCAGGCTGGAATACGATGGCCCCACCAGAGTTGGCGGCTGATACACCAATCTTCAATATGATGTAGCCATTGAAAATAGGTTTTGCTCCAACCTTCCGGCACAAATTTTACTTTGGCGTTTGTAACAGCTTTAATAGCGGGATCTGCCAAGGTTTCCATTTTCATAAACCATTGCTGAGTCAGATAAGGTTCGATGACAACACCGGAACGGTCACCACGTGGGACTTTTAACACATGCTTATCTATTTTCTCTATTAAACCCAGCACTTCCAGATCATGAATAATTTGTTCACGTGCAGCAAAGCGTTCTAGGCCTTGATAAGCATTCGGAGTACTTGCGTTCAGATGGGCGTCGGGTGTAAAAATGTTCACTGGTTTTAAGCGATGACGTTGACCAATAGCATAATCATTAAAATCATGTGCAGGTGTAATCTTAACGCAGCCGCTACCGAATTCTTTATCGACATAGTCATCGGCAATAATGGGGATCGTGCGTCCGGTTAATGGCAATTGTACTTGTTTGCCAAGCAAATGTTGGTAGCGCTCATCTGCAGGATGCACAGCAACAGCCACATCACCTAATAATGTTTCTGGCCGCGTCGTTGCCACAGTGACAAACTCATCTGAATTAACCAGAGGGTAGCGAATATGCCATAGTTTCCCTTCTTCTTCATGATAGACGACTTCCAAGTCAGAAATAGCCGTTAATAATTTAGGATCCCAATTGACTAGACGGGTACCACGGTAAATTAAGTTTTCTTCATATAAACGAATAAATACTTCGTTCACGGCATTGGATAAATGGTCATCCATCGTAAAGCATTCACGTGACCAATCAATGGATGCACCCAGACGTCGCAATTGCCGAGTAATATTACCCCCTGATTCTTGTTTCCAGGCCCAAATTTTTTCGATAAAAGCGTTACGTCCCAAGTCGTGACGCGATTTACCTTCCAACATTAATTGGCGTTCAACGACCATTTGAGTTGCAATGCCGGCATGGTCAGTGCCTCCTTGCCAAAGAGTACGTCGTCCTTGCATGCGATGATAGCGAATCAATATGTCAATCACAGTGAAACAAAAACCATGCCCCATGTGTAAGCTACCGGTGACATTGGGCGGTGGTAACATAATGCAATACGGTTCACCTTCGCCTTGTGGCGCAAAGTAATTATTTTTTTCCCAAGTTTGGTACCAGGTTTGTTCGAGCGCATGTGGGTTATAGATTTTTTCCATAGGATTATACTTCTGTAGATGTTTCTAATTTATGAGTGGTTATTTCGCAGTTTGCCGCGCGGTAGGATTTATAGCGTTCGCGGCCAGCAGCTTGAGCAATGGAGTCATTCGGTATCAGTTCCAGAATACGGGAAAACTGTGCATAGAATGCAGGGATTGTGGCGCTTAAATTAATCAAGATATCTCGGTGTTTATCTGGTACCGTATTATGACCAATCTGGATGGGTGGTGCAGATTCTGGCCCTTCACCATATAAGTTATGTGGGAGGAAGCTGTCTTCACGGTAAGTCCAGAGTAGTTCATCCAATTGATGTGCGACTGCTTGGTTCTCGGTGTTTATATAAACCCGATGTTGTTGTTTATACGCTTTTTCAATGAGACGACAGGCAAAAACCAGGCGTTCTTTTTCGCTGGGAGAGGGGATGAGATAGAAATCAATTTTTGGCATATAGTTGTCTTCTGAATTTGCTTATTAGTTGCTTTAGTTATTGCAGAGGCATTATACCCTATGGTAATCACTCTGTGTTTACCTAAACGCGATTGTTATGCCTTGTGGTTTTTCTAGCTATTTTCTGCATTGATTAATCAAATACTGCATCAATAACGGCACAGGCCTTCCTGTCGCATACCGCTCACTACCGCCCATCATCATAGCAGCCGTACCGGCAACATCAAGATGCGCCCAGTGGAATTTTTTAGCAAAACGCGATAAAAAGCAGCCAGCAGTGATCGTCCCTGCTTGTCTGCCACCCACATTAGAGATATCCGCGAAAGGACTCTTTAATTGTTCCTGATACTCATCCCACAATGGTAATTGCCAAACACGATCATGACTTTCCACGCCAGCGTTTATTAAATCTTTAGCCAAGGGTTCATGGTTGCTTAATAAGCCTGTCGCATGTTGGCCTAATGCAATGACGACAGCGCCGGTCAAAGTCGCAATGTCAATGACCACGCTAGGCTTATAGCGTTCACTATAGGTCAGCGCATCACATAGCACGAGACGGCCCTCTGCATCTGTATTCATAATTTCAATCGTTTGCCCTGAAAGGCTGGTCACAATATCTTCAGGCTTGCTAGCGGTGCCGCCTGGCATATTTTCTACAGCAGCAATAATACCTACCAAATGCACGGGTAACTTGAGCTCTGCAGCGGCTTTTATAGTCCCCAATACAGTTGCAGCCCCACACATATCATATTTCATGCCAACCATTGCATCTGGTGATTTCAGAGAAATACCGCCTGTGTCAAAGGTAATCCCTTTCCCTATTAATGCAATAGGGGCTTGCTTCTTGGTGTTGCCCTTGTATTCCAGGCAAATTAATTTAGCAGGTTGCGCACTGCCTTTAGATACGGCAAGTAAAGCACCCATACCTAATTTTGCCATAGCGTTTTCTTCCAGGATTTTGACAGTGAGGTGCTTATACTGTTGTCCCAGCTTTTTTGCTTGAGTAGCAATATAGGTTGGAGTGCAAATATTGCTGGGTAAGTTTGCTAAATTTTTAGTAAATTCGACGCCGTCATTAATACAAATAGCCTGTTGTAAAGCAGCTTCACAGGCTCGATATTGTTGGTTTTGGGAAGCGTACAAGCTTATTTTCTGTAAAGCGGGTTTAGGTTCCTTATTGCTCTTAAACTGATCGAAACAATAAAGTGCTTCGGCTGTGATAATGGCAGCTTGTTTTACCTTCCAGGGTAAATCGTGATTTTCTACCTCAAGTTCAGTTAAAAAAGAGGTGGCATGCCTAATTTTGACGGTGCTTAATGCCTTGATGCTGCTCATCACAATTTTCCGGTATTCTCTGGCTTTAAGAACCATTTTTTTACCACAGCCAACCAGTAGAACCCGAGGAGTGGCAAGATGAGGGACAGAATGTAAAAATAAAGTTTGCCCCATCTTCCCTTGAAAATCGCCTTGCTTTAGCAGTTTTGCCAAATAATTTTTGCTGATTTTATCGACTTGTTTTGCCGCAGGGGTTAATTCTGACTGCTCAAATAAACCGATGATGATACAGTCTGTTTGTTGTTTACTGACATCAGTTGAATCAAGGTTGAATTTCATATTAGCTCCTGAGTGCTAGTTTTTGTATAATGCTATTGATTTTACATACTTTGAGACAGAAGTGCTAAATGATTATTTCCCGTTATCTTATTAAAGAGGTCTGCTATGCGCTATTGGCAGTGACATTAGTCTTATTGCTGGTTTTTCTCAGCAACCAACTAGTACGTTTTTTAAGTTATGCGGCTTCAGGTAAGATCGCAGCAAATGTTTTATTGCAAATAATGGGGTTTGAGATTTCTTTCTTGTTAGCCTTATTACTGCCACTGGGACTCTATCTTGGGATTATTTCTACCTACGGCAGATTGTATGCAGATAATGAGCTACGTGCCATGCAGGCGTCTGGTTTTGGTACGCAAAAGTTAGTTCAACTGATGGCTGTTCTTGCTCTTATTGTCATGGCTGTGGTCATGGTTCTCACGCTCTGGATTAACCCTTATATTGCTAGCGTAAAGGATAAACTG
>Ga0206921_10291_pt1 | contig 11761 bp, 12 predicted proteins | sample Alteio_BWOrgHeat_66_FD_152930 | JGI IMG/M metagenome (GOLD analysis project Ga0206921, IMG submission 152930) | Enriched cells from forest soil in Barre Woods Harvard Forest LTER site, Petersham, Massachusetts, United States -... | ecosystem: Environmental > Terrestrial > Soil > Temperate forest >...
TCGCCTAGGTTCAACCCGTTTGTTGCTATTTCCTTTTCAGATGGGATTTCGGGTAAGTGATGATTCACAAATCGACGTAAGTTTTCACTTCGCTGAGTGATGGCAACGGATAAGACGATTTAAATACGTAATCCGGCCAGTTTGCATAGGATTTACGGTTATTGATGTAGCTACAACGCTTCCATTAACAGCCAGTTTATAACCTTTAGTATCGGAAGCTCCAATACCAATATTACCTGATGTGAAGAAAGTCATTAATGGACCGTTATACGCTGCCGCGCCGATTATAAAACTCGAGCCAGAATTCCATCCTCCTGGACCAATTACCCAGTTGCTGGTAAAGTCACTTTCATTGGCATGTGTGTTAAAGCCAATACTTGCTTCGGTATTATCAGTCGTTGGCGTCAACCTAAGCATACCGTTTGCCAAAGTGGCCTTAATACTTAGGGCTGCTTGTGGAGTGGCGGTCCCTATGCCGACGTTTCCGGCGAAATAGCCTTGTCCATCGGACCGTACGCTGAAGGTTGTAGTGGATCCTGACAGTCCGCTATAAAAATAATTGATTCCGCCTGTATTATCAGTTATCGCCTGAAATATCGGTGCACTTGTATAGTAACCTGTTCCAATCTGATGACCAGTAAAAAAAGTTTGACCAAGACTCGTTTGCGTAACTATCTTAGTGGTATTTAACACGCCATTGGCATCTTCAGTTAATGTAGTTTGGCTAAAAGCCTTCGCTGAAAGAGTTAATGCAAACAGTAAGATTAGACATGATCTTTTCATAAATTTGTTTAATTATTATTTTCAGATTTCTTCACCTCAGTTATCAATTGCTGCATATGTTGTTTCAACTGATCGATTTGTTCTTGTTGCTCCTTGAGTTGCGCCTGTTGGAGATCTGTTTTTTGTAAGGCTAAATCCAACTTGTCTTTCTGGGCATCGATCTCAATTTGCTGTTTATTGGTAGTTTGCTTTTCATCATTCAATTGCTTTTCCTTGTCGATAAGATATAATGTCAACTCCTCCACTTTCTGTAATAACTTAACCTGGTTCTGACCCAGATCGACACCATTCATTTGCATTTCTTTCGCAGATGCGATTTCAGGGAGATGGTGATTCTTATCTATACATTCTTTTAGTGCAGGTAGCGAGTTCAATTTATAAGATGAATCGAATACAAAATCTGCTCCGGTCGCATTTACAACTATGGATTTGGCTCTTGCCGTACCGTATACATCGAGTAAGTAACTTGAATTTTGTTGGGTAGCACTACCAATAACCATGTTCCCATTACCTAGTATTCGCATTTTCTCAGTCAGTCCGGTAGCTGCATTATAAGTCGAAAAGGCGAGATCTGTAGTTGGCTGCGCAGATTCAGCTATCGCGCCTATTTTTGCAGTTGGTGAATAGTTGCCAGCTGTATGAAAACTCATGTCTACCTCGTTGCCTGTTGCCGCTGTCGCGCTGTTTACCAGTGAAAGCGCGTTGACAGGACCGCTGCTAGCCGCACTGCCTAATGCCGCAATTGGCGACTCACTATTATTTGACCCAGCACCTACCTGTAGCCTTGCAAGAGGTGTAGTAGTCCCAATTCCCAAATTTCCAGCAGACGTCAGACGCATTGCCTCAAACCAGCTACCATTGTAATTCCAAAATGCAAGATTACTTGGAGTTCCAATAGTTGCTCCAGCAATAATGCCAATTTGGCCTGTTGCGTCAAATCCGAGATACACACCTCTATAATTTGTATGATCCTGTAGAAATACCGCATTAGCACTGGCTATTGAGCTAAATGATCCGCTTGCTCCTGTAACATCCAATAATTGCTGCGGAGTAGAAGTTCCAATTCCGACAAATCCTGTATTAGTATTAGAAATGTTGTTGGTTCCCGAAATGTTACTCCATTGGGCAAAAGGAAACTGGATCATTGCAATTACTGCAATAAGGGTTAAATAGAATTTTCTCATTAATGATAAGGCGATATGTAAAATAAAAGGCAATAAATATCCTGTAGTCTTCTCCTGTTCAGGAAGAATTACATGATGTAAACAGAGGTAATCACGATAAATATATGGCGTTTCTAAATGCGGAGCGGGTAGTCATTGTTCAAAAGGCTTAGGGTTGTGATTTAATATTTACCTTAAAATTAATTGAAATATTGACTTCTCCGGGATCTTTGCATTGTAATATATTTGTTACATCACACTAAGTTATTTCGCCTTTCAAATGTTCGTTGGAATGATGGGTGTAGGGGTTTAGGTTGTTTGGGCATTCCCCGCTTGTCAGCGGGTCCGGCTATTCGTAATGCGGGGGTTCAGGATCGCGCAACAAAAAGGGTGAAAACACGGATTGTAATAACCTTTGCACTATTATAGCTTAGTAGTAATGGCTTTCAAAATCCTTTCCCATAAAGATGACAACACAGAAAAAATCATCTGGCAAAAAATATCGGGTCATTGAGGAGCTTCAGCGCCTCGATGACCAGGCGAGCGACAGCGAAATTATCGCCGCTTTTGCAAAGGCGATGAACCACCAGCTCTGGCGCTCGACTATAGGCAGATGGGTATTTGGCTGCTCCATGGTGCTGGCTGCTGTCTGTGTTGGTCTGATCCTGCGCGACCCCGGTAATAAAGTACTGGTTTTGCTCATTTATGTTTTTTGGACGATATCCCCTCCCGCCTGGTTGTTATATGAATATGTCTGGCTCTTTCCTTCCGAACTTAAATATAACAGCACGGAAATGGAGGATATGAAGTACGCGCAAGGATTGGCCGGGAAAGTCTGGGCGGGCTTGGTTGTGGTCATGACCGCGACGATCGCCTATTATTTAAAAGTTAATCCCTTCGATTTAAAATAGGCCTCGACAGGTCGCTGGATGAATAATGGGGTGTAAAAGGCAGGATGATGATCACTGTGGGTTTTATTTTGGCTTTTTCCCGATGACGACCATCAGGGTCCGGCCATACGCTGTATCTCCGTCCCGATGGTTATCGGAACGGAGGGTACTTTTGCTATCCCTAATGCGGGACATATAATAATCAGGGTGTACAAGTTGGTTGCCCTTGGTCGTTATAGGTACACGTATAAGCGTTTAAAACGCCCTCTTCTTTATTCTGCAGCTGTTCAGTAGCTTGAGTTGGATGTTTTTTTTGCACTGAAAACTTGACATGTGCTAATTCTACTGCATGTTCAGTCAGCGTCAATTTCTCTTTTACTAATTGATAGATCTCTTTGGACAGATTTTCCAATACTTCTTTTACATTTTCCATGATTTTTTAATTTTATAATTGAATGGTTTTAATTTGAGTATTGACCAGGTCAGCCTGTGTGAAAGCATGACCATTAACGAGTATGCTATTTACATTCGGATGTAAAAGCAACAAGTCGCTGAGATAGTGTATAAATTCAGCCGCGTCACTGGTATTTTCAAATAAGGGTTGGATTCCTTTGGCAGTCACCGCATGTACCCCTTCGTATAATTGGTATCCCTTCGGTCTGATGTCTTCTTTCCTGATCAATACCACCGGCTGCATATGAAGAACGGTGTTTTCATTATTCATGACAGTCCCGAACAAAAAAGTAATCTTCTGTCTGGCTTCAGATATATACCGGTTACCTTTGTTTACCTGCCGATAAAGGAAACTATAATCCAATGTTCCTGTTATATCTTGTTTAATGTCTGGATAAATCACTGTGAGGTAAGAAAACTTAAGCTTATCAAATTCAACGATATCATCTCCCTTGTAAAAATTCTTATATTTTATAAAATAAACCGGCTGGGCCCAGTCGTCAGTGATCTCATAACTCAGCACAACGTTGATATTGCCGCTCAGATCGATCCCCTGGCCTCCCTCCTGCCGCAATATGATCTGCTTTGTGCCCATATCGCCTTCGAGTTTCAGGATCCTTGTTGTTAGATCCTGCGCGGTGTTATAGGTATTGCTATAAGCCAGATTTGCGCTGCCCCCGACCTGTCCGCCTGTCGTTAAACTATTACCATTGACGCCGGTATTGGAGCTGGCATTTGACGAGCCATTGGTCTGTGTGGATAGCGGATCCGCCGCTGGGGCAAGGACGACTGATTGTGTTGTACTGTCTCCGGTTTCTTTTGTACTGCTTCCACTTAACACACTTTGAGCTGTTGCCTGGGCAGCTAAATTGACGGAAGCGCTCCATTGCTGGGTAGAACTCACCTTGCCTAGGTTCAATATAGCATGGTCAGTAATGTATTTATCCCAGGAATTGAATTTGGCATGCTGTTCCGCGGGGATGTTTACCGACAGTTGAAGGTAAGATATCCGGTCTCCTTCAAGGTTATAAGTGGAGACCTTGCCGTCCTGGTGATACTGGAGCCGGTCGACAGTAAATACCAACGATTTCTTTATGGATTTAGGAATAATTTTGGTGGCTGGGTCTTCCTCCTTCAAAAATGTGAAGTTGGCGTTGACTTGTTTGATAAAATCCTTCGGGTCAGGAAATTCAGTCTCCAGTGATTTAATATATTGCGCCTGTCCCTCCCTAGAGAGGCTTAAGACATTATACTTGAGTTTTGGAGTCTCCGGGTCCTGTACAATGAATGAATTCAGATCGACCTGCGCTAATAGCAGTGGTTGCGTCGCCTGCTTATAAAGCTCAAGATTGTCATGGTTTCGGTCTCTTTTGGCGAGGTCGACACTACCGATACTATTTAAAAGCGTACAGGAAGAAACTGAAATAGCCGAGGCCATAAGGATTATTTTTTTGCGTAGATTTTTCATAATGTGGCAATTAATGGATCATCATAAATTTCATTATTCATATTTATTGGGGCCAGTTGAGCGTTGCCGGATTGGCTGTGCTTATGGTATAGCCCATACCTGATGTTCCTATTTTAAGGAATGGATTGCTCATTTCCTCGCCGGAATATTCGGATACGGAGCCGTCGAACCCGGTAAAAGTGACCTTCCAGGTATCATTAGGGTAAGGTATGATCTTGGAGTCCCCCCAGTTCAGTGCGACATTTTCGTCGGTAGAAGTTGGGAAAGTATCATCGAGGTATTCGGTAAAACTGATTGTAAATCTTACCTGGCCGGAAGTACCCCATGTTTTATGAATGGTGGTAACATTGTAATGCACCCGGTTGGCATCATCGGATATAAATGATTGCCCCCAAACACCGGTTTGCCACGCAGTATTAAAAGCTGATGTGTTTCGTTTTACATTCCAATTCACATCGGGTGTTACTAGATAAGGCACATCATTATGATCATTATTGCCGCCATCGACTGCAGAAGTTTGATAAAATTGCTGGGAGACAAATTGCTTTTCTGTATGTCTCGGGTTCTGAACGGTGTGGGTTAACACGATAGTGCCCGGTTGCTTTGGTAAAGTACCAATGTACAATTGATAATTATCCACTTTCTTTTTGTTAAAGATACCCAGCACCTTATCATTCCATGGCACAGATAGCGCAGCCTTTACATAGCCAAACTTACTGGTCATAATGCCCGGGTCATTAGCAAATGCAGAAATGGGTACATGAAACTGCAAAAGCTGGTTGGTACCGGAGGCCTGGTAGACGGTATTCCCGATCGTGAGCGTTGGCGTATAACCCTGTATGCCCGCGGCCTCAAAATTACCTTTACAGCTAATGACCATGTTATAGATGATCGCCGAGGGCACGATGTATTGTGGAGAGGTGGTGGTAAGCTGCGGTTCATGTTTTCTGAATGGCAGCGAATTGATGATCTGCTGCGCCTGTGCCGTGAAATTATCCAGGGAAGAAACCGTATTATTCTGCACTTCATCTACCAGGGTTTTGATCTTTTCGAACTGATTGGTTGCGGTAGTGTCCAGTTTATCCATGGTAAGATTCAGGCTGGAAGCGTAGACATTTTTAAAATTTTCAAGGGAGAGTCCGACTTCCCTACCGGCTTCAACTTCCAGGTTAAGGCCGGCATTTTTTGCATCGTCAATGGCTTGTTGCAATTGATCGCCAAGTTTAACAAGCGCGGCGCCAAGTACGGCGGACTGCGCAGAGCTTTTTTGTGATACACCCAGTGAGGCGATCACAATAACAAGGATAAGGATTGTTTTTTTCATGATGGTTAAATTAAATAGTGAATGATCTGTTAGGATGATTCAAAGTTCTGCTTTAACCTTTGCGGGAAATACCGTAATTGCGCCCTAATTCTTCAGGTGATTTTACGGTATTTAAAAGTGCTCTAGCACATGTATACGGCTTTGAATGGCATATAGTACCAGGCCAACCCTGGTTTTAAGATTTAATTTTTGAAACAAGGCTTCCCTATAGTTATCGACTGTTCGCGGGCTGACGATCATCAGGTCCGCTATTTCCTTATAGGTTAATTCTGAACAGCATAGCTTAAGGAACTGCTTTTCACGGTCCGATAAAGTAATTTCGTCGTCCGAGCCGGCAACAGAACGGATCAACTTCCCTGAAACCAATTCATTCAAAAAATAGCCCTTTTCATGAACGGTTATCATAGCAGTATACAGTTCCTTAGGAGTGCATTGCTTTAAGACATAGCCGCGCGCACCCGCCTTTATCATTTTTAACACCGCGTTATCGTCTTCATACATGCTCAGGGCGAGCACAAGTACATTAGGATAGTTTTTTCGAAGCCAGCTGGTACATAGACAACCATCCATTTGCGGCATATTGATATCCATTAGTATCACATCCGGTGGGGAGGAACTTAAAAGTTGGTTTTGCATTTCATCACCTCCCGCAGCCTGAAAACAGCACTTCAGATCAGGAAACTCATGGAGCAGGCTAACTACGCCATTTCTGAAAAGCGTGTGATCATCAACTATCGCAAAAGATATGTTCAGGGGTTCCATTGTGTAAGTGATCGGCTGAATTACAACAGCTAATATACCGTAAAAACACCTATTCAGAAAGGGTGATTTTCGCTAAATAAACCAGCTTTGCCTGCTGACCTTTGTTCCATCAATTTCACGCTCATGAAAAAAAAGATTTTAACATTGCTCCTATGTAACATCGTCTTTTTTGCAAAAGGACAGCAAGCTTGCGGCGATGGATGGCCTCCCTTCGTATTTCAGCAAAGCAGGCAGATTAAGATTATTTATCATCTCGGTAAGTCACCACAAATTGACTTCCTAAGGGGCATTACTGAGGCGGCAGCATTCGTCTCAGCGCTAAAGTCAAATACTGCCAGTATTAGATACCATAAAGACATCAATGAGCTGAACCGGATATTCCGGGCGATAGGATTTGCGGGCGGGATCTCAGACCCGGCATTTTCTGCCGCAAGCGTTCATTGGGAAATGTTACCCAATGGCATCAGGGGTTATATGGGCGACAACGCAGAAAGATATACCTATGTGCTCCTGGAATTAGAGGAGGGTGCGAATGCCGGTTGGAAGCTGACAGGGCCTGAGGGGTGTTACGTTTATATATTTACCAAATGCGGCAACATTTTCTTTCCGCAGGACACGCTCCCATCACCTAAAACCTGCGATAGCTGCGCCTATAATGTGAGGTTACAAACAGTAGCCATTGCGCTTACACATGATCTTAAAGGCACCCAAGTCGTCAATATTTACCGGCGTTCGAGGCAAAATAAACATCAAAAAGGCTTAGGTGCGAAAGTGCTGGCAGCACAGTATGAAATCCCTTACGATATTTCACTATCCACAGCTGATGACAGTGCTCATTATCAATTTGACAAGATCTGTACGGGTGGGAACTTGTCGGTCATTTTATCCCCGCCGGCATTCCGGGCAGATAATCTTAAAGCGATTGACTTGATCCTGCCAGATAAGGGCAACTGCGACCAGCGCTTTATGATCAGTTTAAACAGCGGGATAGTGATCCATACGCTGCCGGCCCACACGGCCATGGGTACCGCGGCAAGTCATAACGGCGTGCATTCTTCCAGTCAACTGATGATGGGCTTTACACCAGACGCTCAGCTGACTTATGGACTTGCCTTTAGTGAAATACCGCTTTCCTATAAAGAATCCGGCGCTGTAGTTAAGATCGCCAACCCGGCAATACCCGTCCAGGGGTTTGTAGGCTACGCGTTTGGCACGCATGCGCTTCGGCCTGTGGTAATGATGGCTGCCGGCTATGCTTTCATTTCTAATAGCAGCATCACAGCCGGAAGCAGTTATCTGAATACGGGCTATAGACAGAAAGATGGCTTTGCCGGCACTACTGGAATAGGCTTACGTTATGATTTCAATTGTAAAACTGCGCTTAGCCTGGATGCCAGAGCAGTCTATCTTGCATCGAAAGATCAAAACGATACAGATACGGGGATTTTTGCGTTCCCGATGGCCCTTGGACTCATCTTTAAATTATAATTTTTATTTTCATCACTATCTAAAACCCTAACAACATCATGAAACCAATTAAATTAATTGCAACAGTTTCCTTGCTTATCATCGGAGTATTGAATGTAAAAGCACAGAGCCCGCTCACTAAATCTATTACAAAATCAGAACTTGACAAAGTTTTCCAGCTCAACCATGAGGGTAAAATGATCATGCAGATGATCCCTGTCAAAGCGACGGCTGACGTTCATAAGAAAGACATCAGCATAAATGCCTATTTCTTTGACATGAACGGCAAATTGATTTGGCCAGCGGATGGCGGGCTAAATGAAACGTTTGTCAAAGGTTCTGCCAACTATATCAGGTATATCCGTACGACACATAAACCGGGGGATCTGATCACTTTTTCTTATCACCAAACATTATCGAAACAGGCGCTGGATGGAAAAACGGGTTTAGCGATTTATATTTATCCTTATAATTACAGCAAGAACATCATTGTTATCCTGCCCGGCGGCGATGTACATGGTATAGGCGCGATCCCGGAAAAGAAGTGTTTACCTGATACTGGTTTTAAATGCCCGCCGGCCTGCTCTGTATTCTTTCATAAATATCAGCTATCATTACGTGATCAACTCAAGAACTGATGCAGATCGATGATATACTGGATCTCGGCGATTTTATTTTATTGTTCGTTGCCATAGGACATTGTCTGTATCGCGGGCTTTGGCGGATTTATTATGTCAGGATCATTTTGATATATTTGTTATCCATGCTGCTGACCTATGGCCTTGCGCTCTGCCTGGTAAAAGTACAGCACGTTAAAAACAATCTTTTTCTGTTCCATATTTTTAAGCCGCTTGAATACACGCTGATCAGTGTGTTGTATTGTCATATCCTTAAGCAGGTGCTCATTAGGCGGTTTATCGCCTGGTCAGTCCCTGTATATTTGTTCATTGCAGTGTTCCTGTCTGTTTTTGTGCAAAAAATAACGGAAGACAATGCCTATGCGACAGTCATTGCATCCCTGTTGATCATCATTTGGGCATTACTGTATTTTCGCGAGATCATGCTATCGATGGAGGTACATACCCTCCATCGGTTTGCCTTGTTCTGGATCAATGTGGGCATATTATTTCATTTTATCGGCAGCTTGGTCATTGAGGGTTTGTTTGACTATCTGATTAAACATAATATGCCATTGGCCATGGTTTTTTCGAGGATGGAGTTTATATTCGATTATATTTTACTGTTCGCGTTTATAACGGGTATTTATGATCAAATACGATATGAGCAATGACATCCTCGTCACAGCAGTAGCCGCTACGCTAGTATTGCTTACCCTGTTATGCTTTATTATTTTCTTTCTTTTCGCCTATAAAAATAGGCAGATACGTTCATTGCTGGAAATTCAGGAACTGAAGGATAAATACCAGAAGGAAATTATTGTCGCTCAGCTGGAGATCAGAGAGCAGACCTTGAAAAATATGTCCGAGGAAATACATGATAATATTAGCCAGATCCTTTCACTGGCCATACTTAATCTCAGGGCGATCGACGATATCGGTGACGCACCGGCAGCCGGGAAACTGGCTGCCGGGGTGGCCTTGGTAAAGAAAAGTATACTGGAGCTTAGGTTTCTTTCAAAAACGATGGACCATGACAATATTGAACAAGCTGGTTTGACGGGGATGATCACTTTTGAATTACAAATGCTCGAACGTACGGGTAAATTCAAGACGGTTATTTTGATCAATGGGATGATACAGCGGCTTACCAACGAACATGAGCTCATTCTTTATCGTATTGTCCAGGAGGCTTTGAATAATGTCATCAAGCATTCGGGGGCAAAAAACATTGGTATTACTGTGAATTATGCGGGTGATGAATTAACGGTAATTATTGCGGATGATGGTAAGGGCTTTGATACCGAAGGCGTAAATCCTGTCGATGTTACCAGTAGCGGAACTGGTCTGAAAAATATTCGTAACCGGGCTAAACTTATAGGAGGTACTGCCGATATCTATAGCGCATTCCGAAAAGGAACAACTGTTACGGTCAGGGTACCGTTATTCTAGTGGGCATTCGAAGGATACCGAATCAATTTTCATGTCCCTGATCGATTGTATTCCTCGCAGCCCGCCACGACTGTTTGAAGGTGCGGAAACAAGCGGCCTCGTTTTGAGGCCCGCTGCTGCTTTTCGCTTTTTGTCACCAACTGGAGATTGTCAGGTCTGCAATTGTACCCGTCACCGTCTTTGTTGATGACGTATAACCCACTTTTCTTGTAGTCCAGGTGGGGATCAATAAATGTCAGGTAAATAATTCGCCGGACGTTGAAATAATGCGGCTGCGCCTCGACTGTGAGCGTCACCCGCAAATCGATCATCGGTTCGCCGGTTACGATATTCCTGTTCTTACCCACAGACTGGCTTAATATCCTTCCTTTTACAAATTGTGTCTTCAGCCTGGGGTGCAGTATCGTACGGTCCAGTGATTTCACCCGGCCCATGTCAGAGGCCTGGTAAGAACCTTCAAAACCCGGCACATCTTTCCAGCTTTCACCCGGAAGATCGTTTAGTACTTTATTAAGATAAACAGGATAAATAATAGAATCGATTTTATTCATGCATGTCAGCGGTTAACTCAAACGCACACCGCAAATGTAGCGGTGTGCTCTATATACTCCAAAACGCGACGGTATGTTTTTGCATTTGCTGTTTTGTTTAAGAAGTATTGTTAGTTCTTCAGCCTTATCTCTGTTAAAACCGCAACCAAAAAAGAGATTTATTTCCTCTGTGTGTCGGTTGTCTCCTATCTTTGACGCGTGGAGCCCAAATTGATTTTAACATGTCAGCACCGGAATGTAAAACAAATATAACCGCTATTTTAGGCAAGCTTGCGGTTGTTATTTTAATTCTTATCGCCTGGAATTGGTTTGAGATCAGCATTGCTGGACCTGGGCATCGCAATTCAGGTTATGAAAACCCAGTGAACATAAGGTCCAATTAGGCACCTTATAGATTGAATAATTTAAATTGCAGCATACTTCTGTTTAAGTTGAGCCATATCCTGGCTTACTTTTAAATCCAATATTTTAGCGTAGTGTTGTGTGGTTTTAATATTGGTATGGCCGAGCATTTTGTTAACTGTTTCTATCGGTACATTATTGGATAAGGTAACTGTTGTGGCAAACGTATACCTTGCCAGGTGGAACGTTAGGTGTTTAGTAACATCCGATAGATCAGCTATTTCCTTAAGGTAAGCATTCATTTTTTGATTGCTCAATACAGGCAATAGCAATCCTTTATTTTCACATTGCGGATGATCCTGATAGCGGTTTAATATTTCTAAAGTTACAGGAAGTAGGGGTATGCGGGAAGATGTATCTGTTTTTTGACGGCTGGTAAATATCCATTGATCGCCATCCATGCCAATGCCGATCTCGTTGCGTTTTAGC
>Ga0206921_10293_pt1 | contig 11732 bp, 7 predicted proteins | sample Alteio_BWOrgHeat_66_FD_152930 | JGI IMG/M metagenome (GOLD analysis project Ga0206921, IMG submission 152930) | Enriched cells from forest soil in Barre Woods Harvard Forest LTER site, Petersham, Massachusetts, United States -... | ecosystem: Environmental > Terrestrial > Soil > Temperate forest >...
CAGATCGAACGCCGCGGATTTGTCCACGACGGGGATTTCTTTTTCAATGCCAACCGGCATGACAAAGGCGAAAAGACGGTATTGGGACATGTCTTTCCCGCCGGCGGGGGATATCATGAAGGAGTAGAATTACTGGAGATGCTCGCGCAACACCCTTCCACGGCCCGGTTCATCTGCCGTAAGATCGCCGTGCGTTTTGTCAGCGACGACCCGCCGCAATCGCTGATCGACAAGATGGCGAAGACCTTCCTCACAAAAAAAGGCGATATCCGCCAGGTGCTGATCACGATGGTCACGGCGCCTGAATTCTGGTCTCCCGAGGCCTTGCGTGAAAAAACGAAGTCTCCCTTCGAGCTGGCCATCGGAGCGATACGCGGTTTGCATGCCACGGTCTATCAACCCATGCAGGTCTACAATTGGGTAACGAAAATGGGCGAGCGAAAATATTATTACCAGGCGCCGACCGGCTTCCCCGACAAGGGCGCCTACTGGATCAATACGGGGTCGCTGCTCAACCGCATGAATTTCGGGCTGGCGCTGGCGGCGGGAAAAATACCGGGCATCGGTTTCGACTTGCTGGCATTGAACGGCGGTCATGAACCCGAGAGCGCCCAGGCCGCATTAGTGGTCTATGGACATATTTTGCTGCCGGAGCGCAACCTGGACGCGACGGTGCGGCGCTTGACGCCTATGCTGAACGATCCGATGTTCCCGAAGAAAGTGGAAGATGCCGCGGCAAAGACGGCGGATTCCACCAATATTGCCGTAGCCACGTCGATGGGTGAGGAGAAGGATGTGATGCTGGGGCAGGTGGTGGGCATCCTCATCGGATCACCCGAATATCAAAGACGATAACTCTAAAAATAATCCTCATGGTATCGAGAAGAGCATTTTTGAAGGGAGGGGGCCTGGCGTTGTTCGGCGTGGGGCTGATGGGTGGCATTCCGGCGTTTATGGCAGAGGCCGCTGCCAGCCCGCGGCTATGGAGACCCTACAAGAAGAGACGAGTGCTGGTCTGTATCTTCCAGCGGGGGGGCAATGGACGGATTGATGGCGGTGACGCCCTTTTCCGACGCTTATCTATTGGCGGCGAGACCGACCTTGTCGCTCGCGGCAACGGCAGCGGCGAGTGCCGGAGGCAAGGGAAACCCGCTGATCGATCTGGACGGACGATGGGGGATGCACCCCGGATTGAAGGCATTCGAGCCCTTGTTCCGGGACGGCAGGCTGGCCGTCGTGCACGGCATCGGCTCACCCAACAATACCCGCTCGCATTTCGATGCCCAGGACTATATGGAATCCGGGACGCCCTTCAACAAGGGCACGTCCAGCGGCTGGCTGAACCGCGCGGTAGGGCTATTGGGGCATGATGCGCTGACGCCCTTCACGGCCGTGAGCATTACTTCGGCGCTGCCGCGCAGTTTCTATGGCGACAACCCTTCGCTGGCCATCAGCAACCTGCAGGACTTCGCCATTCAGCTTCGGGGCAATCCCGGCGCCGCCGTGGCGGCGGCACGCAGTTTTGAAGACCTGTATGACCAGACCTCGGCGGGACTTTTGCACGATACGGGCAAGGAGAGTTTTGAGGCGATGAAGCTGTTGCAGCAGGCCGATATCCGCAACTACCGGCCCGCGGCCGGCGCCGTCTATCCCACCTCCCCTTTGGGCAATTCGCTGCGGCAGATAGCGCAGCTGATCAAAATGGATGTGGGTCTGGAAGTCGCATTCACCGAGTCCGGCGGATGGGACACGCATTTCAACCAGGGCACCGATAACGGCATCTTCGCACGTAATGTCGCGGACCTCAGCAATAGCATGGCCGCCTTATGGCAGGACCTGGGCCCCCTGCAGGATGACGTGACCATCATGACCATGACGGAATTCGGCCGCACGGTGCATCAAAACGGAACGGGCGGCACCGACCATGGACGGGGCTCCTGTAATTTTATCCTGGGCAACCAGGTGGCCGGCGGCAAGGTGCATGGAAAGGTGCCGGAGCTGGCGGTGGAGAACCTCGAAGACGGACGCGACCTGCCGGTGACCACCGACTTCAGATCCGTGTTCAGCGCGGTGGCCGATACGCATCTTCAGTTGTCGGATGATAAGACATTATTCCCCGATTGGGCGGGGAAGAAGGCCGATGTGATGAAAGCGTGATTTAATAACCTTTTTGTTTCAGCTTGTCCGTCACTTTCTGGGCAAGTTGCTGTCCCCATTCCATGCCGACGTGCATGGACTCCTGCGTGATTGCAGGGAGCGAGGCGACATATTTCTTACCGATGGGCGAATTATAGAAGGCGATCATTTGTTGGATATCGTCGTCGGTGAAATATTTCGCATAGATCGGCACCACCATGTTCACGAGGTCGTTGACATTGATCTCTTTCTTCAATTCGTCCCAGAACTGAGGGTCGACATTCGGATTTTGCTTTTTGAACGCATCGATCACGTTGGACATCACCTGGACGCCCAGCTTTCCCGAACCCATCACATCCATCAGCTGATGGATACGCTTGATTTTCACGCTGTCTTGTGCGGCGGCGCTGGAGCCGATCGCGGTGAGGACAAAGAAGGCCACGATAAAATTCCGGATCATACAGAGAGGTTTATTTCGATGAAGTTATGGTAAATTCAGTTGAGGCCGTGCTGCTGGCGGTAATGTTCTTCGCGTTGTTCCTTTTCATCATCCATGTCAGGGCCCTTTTCCACCTTTCGCCAGTCGATGGTGCGGTTGTACCGTCGCATCGCCGTTTGCGGGTTGAAGACCTCGGTCGACGGGAAGACGAGGTCATAGGGGCGGTAGTCGGGTTTGTCGGTGAAGAAATCGCGGAGGAGCGTGGCCGTGGCGTCATATTGGTTGACATAGGGGACGTCGAGCAGGGTATAGATGGTCTTGAGGATGGAACCGAAATTGGCGTGGGTATGCGAAGTGTAGCCGTGTTTCACCCAGGGTCCCGCCATCATCAGCAAACTGCGGTGCGCGTCGATATGATCCACGCCGCCCTGGGGGTCATCCTCGGTGATGATTACCAGCATTTGCCGCCAGTAAGGCGTGCGGGACAGGAAATGCAGGATACGGCCCACCGCGATATCGTTGTCGGCGACATAGGAATGGATGAAAGGATAGCCATCCGCCGGACGCGGATGGGCGGTATGGTCGTTGGGCACCTGCATCGTGATCAGGCGCGGCATTTCCGTCTTGCCATGCAGCCACATTTTCGTGAATTCGGATTCAAACTGCTCCATCCTGAACTGATCGGGAATATTGGTATTGAAACCCGCATAGTTGTGGCTGGTGCGCGGCCAGAGCGCTTTTTGCATCGGGACCATCACCGCATGCGAGGCCCCGGTGGCGGTGTCCATCCACTCTTCGCGCACATGCGCCGTCTCATTGGCCTCCCCGAAATTATAGAAAGAGATATGGCTGCGTTCCAGCGCCTCCCAGAGACCTCCCCGTTCGGCATAATCTTCCGGGTCCATGCTGCCTGTCGAGCCGGGGAATCGGCGGCCGGATGCCGGGGAGAAGATCTTCGCGGTCTTGTCGACGCTGGAATTGGCCTCCACCCACTCGTTGGGAATGACGCCGAGCATCCAATGGTGGCCGTGGATGGACGCATCGCTGTCACAGTAATAGTTATCCGAAAAACTGAATTGCCGGGCCACCTTGAGGTGATTGGGCGCCACGTTCATGTGGTAAAGCGTCTTGTCTTTGGAGATGACCGAAACATTCATGCCGAAACGGGCCAGCGTGGAGTCTCCTTTTCCCGAGCGCAACTGGCCCAGCACCTCGTCATACGACCGGTTTTCCTTGGTGATATAAACGATATAGCGGATGGGGCTTTTCCGGATGTTCTCCGCGGGAGGCAGCGGATTGCGCCCTTCGTCTTCGACGGCGGTCCGCACGAAGGTGTTGGCGACGGCCACGTCGGTATAGTTGGCCAACTCTAAAGCATTGGGTACCCGGATTTTTTGAAAAGTGCCCAGCTGGATATCGCCGATATAAGTGCCTTGAACGGGTCGGACGAAATGTGCGCCGCCATTGGGGCCTGCGCCATGGCCCCGGCAGGAGATGACGTAAAGGGTTCGTTCGTCAGGGCTTAATTGTACGCGGGTAGGTCCCCACCCGGTGGGGATCAGGCCCTTCGTCAAACCGGAGGGGATGTCGATGACGGCCACCGCATTGAAACCGAGCAGGGCGACATAGAGGGTCTTTTCGTCGCGGCTCAGCGTGAGCCCGAAGGGGAGCAGACCCCGGTAGTGGTCGATGGAGGAGTCTATCTGGATCGGGATGGTGGAGACGATGCGGTGGTTGCTATAGTCGATGACCGAGATATTATCGTTGGTGGCGTTGCTGACATAGGCGTAACGGCTGCCTACTGCAAGTGAATTGGGGCTTGCGCCTCCGACTACTTCGGCGCCTTCCACCATTTGACCCAGCTGGTGCCCGGGCTTGTAGCGGTCGATTACCGTATTGGTGGCCAGATCGATGGCATAGACGCTCATGGCTTCCGGCGCCAGGGGGTCGCCGACGCCGGGTATCTTTCTTCCCTTCCAGGTATAGCCGGCGCGCGACTCGGGGGTATTGTCACCATAGGGATGGAAGGGGATGAGCTTTGTATTGTAATTGGCGGGCGTCAGATCGGGGAGGATCGGGTAGTCGTAGACGCCGACATTGGCCTCGAATACGGTGCGATGGTCGGGGCTGAGCGCGAGGCCGAAGGGTTGCCGGCCCGTGCGGATCGACGCCGTGATCTTTTTCGTGGCCAGATCGATGCGGACGAGCCTGAAATTCCCCCTGTCGAGGACCAATAGCTCGTTCTTGTCCCCGTTGTACAGGAGGTCGGAGGTGAAGCTGTCGGAATACACCGTCGTGTCGCCGGGGACCGGACCATCCAGCGAGATGGAGTCTGTGCGCCGGAGGGTAGTGATATCATAACCGATGACGGCTCCGTTGTCGCCCCCGCTGAGATACACCGTTTTGGAATCGGGCAGGAAGGCCACGCCGAGAAAGGAGCCTTTCGTAAAAGGGCTCCGGATGGAGCCGTCGTAGGATGGAACGCGGGTATTGGTCAACGTGGCATTGTCAATGATGGTGAACACGCCATTGTGCAGGGTGACGGTGGTGGCCCCGTCGGGCGAGACAGCCATGCCGAAGGGGTCATGGGTGAGCGAGATGGTGCGACCCGCGGGAGTGCAATAGCGGCCGCTGGGCAACACGCTGACGCCCGTGGTGTCGATATGCGTATAGTCGGAGATGCCGGGCACCGAAAGGATGGTATAGCTGGCCGGGGCCGGGGCCGAGCCTGGATGGGAGCCCGGAGCCGGGTCCGGATGAGATTGGCCATTGACGGACAGGAAGACTGTCAAAAGTGCTAAAGAGAGTGTCAGACGGGGGGGCATTGCGGTGGATATTAGGTCTAAAAGTAGGGGAACAATGTTACCGGGATATTAAAAAACGGTGTGTCTTCCATTTCAGTCGATCAATCTCCCGTTTGGGTTTTTTAACACCCTGGACGCATCGGTTTTTTCCTTATATTATCCCCAAAAAATGCGGGAGCGCCTCCAGCTCATCCTCAAGTTCCTTTTCCTCGTCATCCTGATAGCCGTTATTGTTTTCGTCTGGAAAAGCCTGCCGATCATCAGCGGTTATGCGGCGAAGGTGGCCTGTTCCGGCGTTTTTGTGGCCGGGCGGCCGCAGGAGAAGGTATTGAAGGAAGACCTCGGATGGTGGCCGATGAGCATGGCCTCGTGCACAGTCGACATGCAGGACAGCAGCGTAACGGCCTCGGTGCTGGGGTTGGCAAGGCGCAAGGCCATCTACCGGTGGAGGTTAGGCGCTACGCTCGTGGCCGGTGTCACCGAGGAGTCGCTGCGGGAGCAGCATGTGACGCGGCCGGCGGCGCCTGCCGTCGATGCGGATACGATCGATTGGCCCATGGGGGACAGGATGCCGCGCGCGGGTGGGGTGCCAGCGCGATATGGGGCGCGTGCTGCCGGCGCCGGTGCGGAGGTGTCGCCTGCGACCGGGAAGACCGTAGCCATGCGGCTCGGGGAAGGGAATACCCGGCGGGCAGAGATAGATACGGCCAAAATGCAGGCGGCTATAAGAATGGCATTCGGGGAGGGAGATGCCGGGTCGACCGGGACACGGGCCGTGGTCGTGGTCTATCGGGGGCAGCTGGTTGCCGAGCGATATGCAGACGGGTTCGACCGGCATACCCGGCTTCTGGGCTGGTCGATGACGAAAGGGATCGTCAATGCGCTGGTGGGCATCCTGGTCGCGCAAGGCAAACTGAATACGGGCGCCCCTGCGCCCGTTGCGGGCTGGAAGGATGATCTCCGGCGTCAGATCACGGTGGCCGACCTGATGCACATGAACAGCGGATTGTGGTGGTGGGAATTCTATGGCGGACCGTCCGATGCCACCGAAATGCTGTTCGGCGAGACGAACATGGGGGGTTATGCCGAGCGGAGCAGTCTCCGGCATCCGCCGGGGCAGACGTTCAATTATTCCAGCGGCACGGCCAACATTCTTTCTTCCATCATCCGGCGGGCGGAGGGTGATGAATATTATTACCGGATGCCCTATGAGCAGCTGTTCGAAAAGACAGGCATGTACAGCGCGGTCCTGGAGCCGGATGCGGGCGGCACCTTCGTGGGGTCGTCGTATTGCTACGCCACTGCGCGGGACTGGGCCAGGTTTGGATTGTTGTATCTGCATGACGGCGTCAGCAACGGGCAGCGGATCCTTCCGGAGGATTGGGTGAAATGGACGACGACGGGCGGCTCGTATGGGGCGTTGTGGTGGTTGAACAGGGACCGGAGACATCCGCATATACCCGAGGATTGCTATGCATGCGAGGGGCATGAGGGGCAGTATATCTGGGTGGTGCCTGGGAGCGACCTGGTTGTCGTGCGGATGGCGCTCGAGCATGGGCGCCGGTTGGACCCCGACAGGTTTTTACCCGAAGTGATAGCGGCATTAAAATAAAAACCGACCAGGACAACAGCCGGAAATGATCCCGGAGCGTCCCAGCCGGCATGGGTCGGGGTAGTATAGGTTAAACCCGGATTGCCGGGTCACGACAGGGTTAATAGTTAAAAACGTGTGTATCAGGGAAGCGATTAGATAAGATAGGCGTCAATGATGAGGCCTGCTAAGATAATCTTTTTTTCCATTCTACCGAATTTCTATGCGACGGCCTTCTTTGGCGGAACGCGTGGCCGCCTCCAGTATCTTCACAACGATCAGGTTGTTGGACAGCGAGGAACAATCATCGCCCGGGTCAGTCTTACCGCTGAGGACATCGGACAGGTAGCTGATGTTGTCGCGGTAGGCGGCCGGCTGCACGGCAAGGGTGTCGTAGGCGTTCTTAGTCCTTTCCAGGAGGACCTTGTCATTCAGCGCATGTAGGTATCCGGTAGTCCCGAAGACTTCCCAATCCTTTATCCCGAAAGGCCAGTTCCAGGAGGCCTCGATGATGCCGGTGGCGTCGGGATATTCGAGCAGTATCGTGGCGTCGTCATCCACCCTGGGGTATTCGATGGGTTTTATGGTCCGGAAGACGGCCGTTACCGCGATGGGGGCCTTTCCATGCATCAGCCATGTCATGAGATTGGCGCCATAACAGCCGAAATCGCGGCTCGCGCCGCCGCCGTTCTTTACCGGGTCGGTCAGCCAGGCGAGGAAATCCGGGCTGCAGCCTATCTCTTTCGGGCCCTGGTGTCCGTCATGAACGATCATTTTCCGGGTATTGCCGATAGCATTTTGGGTATTGACCATTGCGCCGATCTGTTGGTTGGTATTGTACCACGTGGTCTCGTAATTGGTAAGTACGCGGATATGGTATTGTTGAGCGAGCGCGGCGATGCGTTCGGCATCTTTTACGGTGGTAGACAGCGGCTTCTCTACCATGACGGGAATGCCTTTCGGCGCGCAGATCTCCACGACGCCGAGGTGTTCGGAGATCGCGTTATAGGCGAGAACGGCATCGGGGTGCGTGCTGGCAATAAGTTCCTGAAGCGAGTTATAGAACAGCGAGTCGGGCAGGTGATAGCTCTTTTTGTATCGTGCGATCAGCTGCGGATCGGATTCGGCAATGCCTGCGATGATGACTTCTCCCGACTGGAATTGGTGGAGGATATTGTGCACATGATCGTGCGTCATGCCTGCGACTCCTACGCGTAGAATTTTTTGCCCAGCTGCCGGAAGGAGGGATAACGCGCCGAAAAGCAAACAAATAACGGCCTTGTTTTTGCATAAAGAGGAAGGCTGCAACCAACTGATTTTCATATTATTGAATTGTGAGATGTGGAAAGGATTAACAAATAGTTTGCAAGATATAGGCATAATTAGTAATCACTGGCTGCAATCTTGCACTACTGATTCAAATGTACTTATTCGTTTATTAATATCTACTACTATGAAGAAGATGATATCCATTTGTTTGTTCGTGGCCCTGGGTCTTCTGGTCCGGCAGGCGGACGCCCAGGTCAGCCTTGGCATATCGGTGCATCTTGCACCTCCGCCCATTCCTGTTTATACACAGCCGCTTTGCCCGGTGGATGGCTATATCTGGGTGCCCGGTTATTGGGCATGGGGTGATGACGGTTATTTTTGGGTGCCCGGATATTGGTCGGCGCCGCCGTCCGTAGGGTTGTTGTGGACGCCGGGTTACTGGGGTTTTGTCGGGGGTGTCTATGCCTGGCATACCGGTTACTGGGGTCCCCATGTAGGATTTTATGGTGGCGTCAATTATGGGTATGGCTATGGCGGAGTCGGTTATGTCGGCGGGGAATGGTATGGCGGTCGTTTCCGTTACAATACCGCCGTGACGCGTGTGAATACCACCGTAGTGCACAATACTTATATCAACCGGACGGTGGTCAATAATGTCAACGTGAACAACCGGGTCAGTTATAACGGGGGCTCCGGCGGGATTCAGGCGCGTCCCACGTCCGAACAGGAGTCCGCGATGCGCGAGCGTCACGTCGAAGGCACCTCCGCGCAGATAGCCCATCAGCAGACTGCCATGCATGACCATAATGCTTATGCCACTATCAATCATGGGCGTCCATCGAATCCAGCGGTAGCCCGTCCCATGGTGAGCAGGAGTCCGGAAGTGAGCCGGCCGAATACGCCGGTTAGCAGGCCGCAGCCGCAGGTGCACAACCAGCCGCAGGTTCATTCCCAGCCCCAGGTGAATTCGCACCCACAGGTGCGTCCGCAGCCGCAGATCCGCAACCCGCAACCGGTAGTTCATAACCAGCCGCAGGTACACAATCAACCACAGGCGCGTCCGCAGCAGCAGGTGCACAATCAGCCGAGACCGCATGTAGCGCACCCAGCGGCGCCGCCGCATGGCGAGGGTCATCCGGGCGGGGAGCATCATCGTTAAAAGGGAAATAAAGAAATAAAGTCGTCGAAGCCGGTCCGAAAGGACCGGCTTCGTATATTCGGGTATGCTATCGAGAAAAAAGTTTTTACAGACGGCCGGTCTGGGCGCTTTGGGGCTGCCGGCGATGGCGGCATCGGGAATGCCCCAGTTGAACAGGACGCCGCGCGACTTGGCGCGACCGATGGAAGATATCCCCGGGGCATTACATCTGGGCATTGCAGGGTACACCTTTCTGCACATACCGATGGACCAGGCCATTGCGATGATGCAACGCCTGGGTATCGATGCGATGTCGCTTAAGGATTTCTATCTGCCGCTGGACAGCCCGGCGGAAAAGGTCGGACAAGTGGTCCAGGCCTTCGGCGCCGCAGGTATCCGCATCTATGGGGCCGGCGTCATCTACATGAAGAGCGAGGCCGAAGTGGATAAGGCCTTCGAATACGCCAAAAAACTGGGAGTCGACCTGATCATCGCTGTTCCGAACCCGGAATTGCTGCCGTATACGGAACGCAAGGTGAAGGACTATAAAATAAGGGTCGCCATCCACAATCATGGCCCCGAGGACAAACTGTATCCTTCTCCCGTGGATGTCTATGAGCACATCAAGGGGATGGATGACCGGATGGGACTATGTCTGGATATCGGGCATGCCGCGCGGGCGGGCGCCGATATCGTGAAGGTGGTCGGCGACTATGGACCCCGGATCTTCGACCTGCATATCAAGGACCTGGCCGTCCTCAGCAAGGAGTACAAGCCTGCTCCATTAGGCCGGGGCGTGCTGGATATACCAGGATTGGTACGCGCGCTTAAGCATATCCGTTATACCGGATATTGCAGCATCGAATACGAGATGGACATGAATGACCCGCTGCCGGGGATCGCCGAGTCGGCGGGATTTTTCAGGGGCGTGGTGAAGACAGTCGGTTAAGGAAGAAATGTGGTCTTTTTAAGCACCCGGGGCATCCCGGAAATCCCGAAGAAATATTTTAGGTCCGGCCCGGCGGCGGCGCAGGCAACTTCCGCGGACGTACTTCCGTTTGATCTTCTTACCTGCTGTTATCCGCAGCGCCCCCCCTCTGTCGTAGAAAAGCCGGCCGGCTGAATCTTGCCTCTCTGCACGGGGGTTACCCTACATTTTGTTATTTCTGAGCAGTCATCGCATCCTGTGATCACTGATTGGTAAAGTATTGCATTACTCAATTCCAAAATAAAAATTGCTGGTTATGAACAACATTACTCGATTGTTTTTGCCGTTGTCCATGAGGCGCGGCGCATGGTGGCTACTCTTTGGCGGATGTTTGATGGCCGCCTGTCATAAGGGAAATTTCAATCAAAACGATCTTAAGAATTTCGAACAGGTGAACCTGGTCGCCAATAAGGCGAAATATGCGCCCAAGCTGGTGGATCCTACCCTGCAGAATGCCTGGGGGCTGGCCTGGGCTCCTTCCGGCATTGCCTGGGTTAATTCGAACGGGGACCATGTGAGTGAATTGTATACGGGTGAAGGCGCCATCGTCCGTCCACCGATAAATATACCTTCTCCGACCGATACTATCGGGGGTGTCCCGAGCGGTATCGTTTTCAGCGGAGGTCAGGGATTCGTCCTCGCTAATCATCAGGGTTCCAACTTCTTGTTCGTAGGGGAAGACGGCGTATTGTCGGGTTGGAACGGCGCTGACGGGAACAATGCCCAATTGATCAGGAACAGATCGGCCACGTCCAGCTACAAAGGATTGGCGCTGGACAGCGTAGGGAGCAACAAATTCATTTATGCCGCCAATTTCATGACCGGGAAGATCGATGTATGGGATACGGGCTTCCACCTGGTGTCGATGCCTTTCCATGATCCGGGGATACCTTCCAACTATGCACCGTTCAATGTCCAGCCGGTGGGCAACTGGTTGTTTGTCACTTATGCTCAGATGGGCACCGGCGGGGATGAGGCGGATGGACCCGGCAAGGGATTCGTGGATGTATTTAACCCGGACGGTTCGTTCGTCCGCCGGTTTGCCTCACGGGGTACGCTCAATGCACCCTGGGGAGTCGCCTGGGCGCCGGCCGGCTGGTTGTCAACTGAAGATATGAGCAGCGCGGACGAGCAGGGCAACGGGAACAACAACAGTGGACAAGGCAGCAATAACAGCGGCAAGGGGTCGTTCGGCAAAGACGGCAAAGGCATGTCCGAGCCGGTGATCCTGATCGGCAATTTTGGAGATGGTCATATCAATGTATTCGCCCAGGACGGTCAGTTCCTTGGGCAATTGATGTCACACAACAAGACCATCGTCATCGATGGACTTTGGGCCCTGGGTTTCCCGCCGGCTACTGCTACGA
>Ga0206921_10295_pt1 | contig 11675 bp, 20 predicted proteins | sample Alteio_BWOrgHeat_66_FD_152930 | JGI IMG/M metagenome (GOLD analysis project Ga0206921, IMG submission 152930) | Enriched cells from forest soil in Barre Woods Harvard Forest LTER site, Petersham, Massachusetts, United States -... | ecosystem: Environmental > Terrestrial > Soil > Temperate forest >...
GGCCGTTAGCCACAGGCACAACAAAGTCCCTGGGACCGTTGTTTTAAGGTGATGATTGGAAGGCATGGTCGTCCCTGTTCGGCCGGGATGGTTAGGCGCGACGAGGCACTGGAAAAATTTTAACGGTTTGCTGCTTAAAGGCATAGCAACATCTGCGGTTGCGGGTGGGTTTAAAGGGAATTGTTAAACGAACACAATAAAAAAGGGCCCTCCTATGCAGGAGGGCCCTTTTAAAATCCTCGAAACTGAAAACTTAAGGGTTCATGCAGCCTTCGGCTTGGGAAACGACCGAACGCAGGGGCTGAAGCGTCGGCCTCCCGGTGTTCATATCCCGAGCGACTTCATAACGGGGAACATTGCTATCCACCGTTTGGGACCAGGCGTCGATGCCCCCGTTCATGGACTTGACGTTCGTGAAACCATGACCGGTGAAATAGGCCGCCCCGTCCATGCTTCTTTGTCCGGTATGGCAGTAGAACACCATGGGTGTATCTTTTGGCCAACCCATGATCTGTTGGTGCAGTTCTTCGGTGATGAGCTGGGCACCCTCGATCTTGGCCAATTGCCATTCAGCGGGTGTTCGCACATCGATAAGGCGAGGTTGGTTGTCGCTCTTCATGGCCTTGGCCACTTCCTGAGGGGTGGTCTGGATACGTTTGTCGGTCTGGTCGGCTTCTTCCAGGAAGGTTAGGACTTCGTTGATATCGGTGATGTTGTGCTTTCCGGCAACGACGCCCAGGATGTCATTGGGTTCATAGCCACAGCTGTGGCACCCGCCGATATGGTATTTGCGGAAGAGCGCGCGCTGGGCGCTGGGATAGGTGTCCAAAACTTCCTGCATGGTGCTGTCTTTGGTGATCTTCGTGGCTGGCATCTTGTCTCCTCTTGGTCCTTTGATCGATCTCAATTTCTTATATGAATGTACGCTCTTTGTCGTGCTATAGCAACCCACCTGGATGGGTGGATTGCTGGGTTATCGCCCTAAACCGAGCCCCCGTAGAATTTCCCAAAGTGATTGGCCAACATAAGCGCCATCAGCAAGGCGCCCAGCGCAGCTACCAGTACGGGGAGGGTTTTCTTCAACTCGAATTTCCCCACCCGTGCCAACAATAAATAGGCGATTGCCAGGTTGAACGAGCCCCAAAGCACGTTCACGGTCGCCGAGGATAAGCCTTCACCCGGAGGGGAAGCGAAGGGGCTTTGAAAAGGGTGGCCCGTGATGCCGCTCACGAAGTGGGGAATGGCGTTGGCGAGGAAAGCCCCGCCCCAAAAATAAGATACATAGTGGTACCAGCGCATGTTCTCTCCTTTGACCGAGGTTAGTTACCATCATTAAACCCTTTTTTGTGAACCTCTCGCAATTTTCCTTGGAAAAAATTCTGGAAGGCCAAAAAAGCACAATTTCACCGGTTCAAAGAAAGCTAATTAAAACTGGCAAATTAAGGAGAAAGGAGTATTATATTTGAGAACGTTCTCATAAATGACATTTAATTTGCCTGAAAGCGAATCTTATGTCGATGTCCTTCAAATTCAATGGCTCAAACTCAAAACGTTTTTTGCGTTTTTGTGAAACCGCTTTTTTGATTTTTGGTTTGTCCTGCCTTTTACCCATGAGCGTACGAGCTTCCGTCACAAAATCCGTGGACGCCACCAGTGCCGTTGTGGGTCAGGTGCTTCACTATACGATCGTTTTCACCAACGATACCCCAACGCCTACTTGTACCCCGGAAACTTTCGATGAGCCTGGTGATAATCTGGGCCAGGACCCACCTTTGGGTTGGGCCGAGCCCATCAGCGCCCAACCTCAATGCGGTACTCCCCGAGGCATCGTGTCGGGCGGGGTCTCGGGTAATGCCTATGAGCTTTCTTCCACGGCCACTGGTTTCCAAGCCTGTTTCGCCTATTACAATTGCCCGGGCAACGTGGTGGACGGCAGCATCTGCTCCGATGTCCTGGTTCAAAAGGGAAGCGCGGAACTTCTTTGGCGGTCGGTGGGGGCCAGTACCTACCAGGTTTCTATTTCCCCGAACCGGCAGGACCCGCCGGGAACCCCCGCCGACATGGAGATCCGTACGGTGACAGGAGGCGGCTACACGGTATTGGCAAAGCAGAACGTGGGACTCGTGAACAACCATTGGTACCACGTGTGCATGCAGGTGACGGGCTTCAATATCATCATGACAGTCACGGGTTTCCCGAATCTCACGACGACCGATCCCAATACCGCTTTCCCGGCCGGTCAGCCAGGCCTCCAGTCGACGGATACGGATCCCCCCGGAACCGCCGGGACCGCCAGCTCCTTGTTCGATAACGTGGTGGTGACGGGCCAGCCTCCCACCCTCTTGAACACTTCCGTTACCGACACCTTGCCCACGGGACTGACCTATCAAAGTTGCGCGGGGGGCTCCAGTTGTAGCTTCAACGGCACCGCCATCAATTGGAATACGGGAACGGTCGTCTCGGGCCAATCGGTCACCGTTACTTGGGCGGCGAAGGTCAATACTTGCCCCGCCACCATCCCCAACCAGGCCCAATGGAATCGGGGGGACGCGGTGACCGGTGTCCCTTTCCCATCGGAGCTTTCCAATGTCGTTACCACCAATGTCATTTGTTTCACCAACACCTTTACCCCCACTAATACCTTCACCAATACACCCACGAAAACAAATACTCCCACCAATAGCTTCACGAATACGCCGACCAAATCGAACACGCCGACACCCACCTTTACCAATACGTCGACGTTCACGCCGACGCCTACTAAGACCAACACACCTACCTTTACCAATACTTTCACCAATACGCCCACGAATACGAACACTCCCACCAATAGCTTCACGAATACGCCGACCAAAACGAACACGCCGACACCCACCTTTACCAATACGTCGACGTCCACTTCAACTTTGACGCCGACGTCGACTTTCACGCCGACGCCTACCAAGACCAACACACCTAGCTTTACCAATACTTTCACCAATACGCCCACGAATACGAATACGCCCACCAATAGCTTCACTAACACCTTCACCAATACGTTCACCGCGACCAATACCAACACCTCTACTAACACCTTTACGCCAACCAAGACCAACACCCCTACCAATACCTTCACGGGGACGTCGCCGCCGACCAATACGCCCACCAATACCTTTACCAATAGCTTCACCTTTACCTACACTTGGACCCCGACGCCTACTTTCACGATGACCCCGACGAAAACACCCACAAATAGTTTCACCAACACATCCACTCCAACGAATACCTTTACAAGTACACCTACTCGAACGAATACACCGACAAACACATTCACCGATACTTTTACGGCCACTTTCACGCCTACCAACACCTTCACCGGAACCCCGCCGCCGACGAACACTCCCACTGACACCTTCACGAACACGCCGACCAAGACCAATACCGCGACGCCTACTTTCACGAACACGCCGACCAACAGTAGCACTCCTACCAATAGCTTCACGGCTTCGCCTACGAAAACCGATACTCCAACTGCCACGTCCACGAACACGCCCACCAAAACCTACACCCCAACCGATAGTTTTACGCCCACCCCCACCAATACCTCCACCTATACGCCGACCAAGACCAACACACCCACTTTCACCTTCACCCCGACCAATAGCTTCACGTTCACCTCGACGCCGACCGCCACGCCTACCCCCACCTCCACCAATACCTTTTCACCGACGGCTACCCCAACGGCTACGCCCACCTTAACGTCCACCTCCACGCCGACCCCCATTCCCCCCTACACGGTAAGAGTGAGCGTCTACAACGAAGCGGGGGAACTGGTGAAGCAGATCCTGGTCGAACAAAGGTTCCAACCAGCCACCAACATCAACTTGCCTTCGGGAAAGACCATCACCAGCTTGAATGGGCCCGGGAACAAGGTCGATCTTTACGACGGGAACTCACTTTTGGCCACATGGGATGGGACCAACGCCAATGGGGACCCGGTTTCCAACGGGGTCTACCACATTCAAGTCGATACGATCGATCCCCGTGGGGTGTCCAGCAGTGTGTCCCAACCTGTGATGGTCGATCGGGCGGTGGCCAAGGTATCGGTGACCATCTACAACGAGGCCGGGGAGGTGGTCAAACACCTTTTCCAACTGACGGATGATCCGACGGGATCGAGCATGTCGAACGTGACGTTAAGTTCAAATGTATTAAAGCCAGGGACCACGGTGGCCACGGGACAGCCTACGAGCGTGCAGATCATCGTGCAAGCCTCGGGGATGCCCATGACCTTGACGTGGGACGGGACCAGCGATAATGGGTCTCTCGTGACGGCGGGGCACTACCAAATGGAAGTGCATTGGGACGATGGACCGGGCAAGGTGACGGATATCAGCCGGGGTATCTTGGTCATCAGTGGCTCGATCCCCGGGAACATCACGGCCCAACCGAACATCCTCAAGCCCGCTCTTGGCATGGTGACTTCGTTCCAAGTGGATACGGACCAAGACCTGACGGTGAGCGTAAGCATCTACACCATGGCGGGGGAACTCGTGACGACCGTCAAGGGAGCGCCTGGGACGAACCAGGCCCTTTGGAACGCCACGGGCCTGGCCAGCGGGCTTTACCTGGCGGAGGTTTTGGTTTCCAACATCCAAGGGGGCTTGATCCAAAGACAGATCCGAAAAGTGGAAGTGGTGCGGTAAGGAACGGTAAATAATTCAACTGAGCCCCTAAAGCCCCCATTTCACCGGTTCAAAAGAGGCTAACTAAAGCTGGCAAATTTGGGGAAAAGAGTTATCCTTTTTGAGAACGTTCTCTATATTTCGGTTATCCCGTCAACTCCCCTCAACGCCTCGCTTGGATCGTTTTTATGGCCAAAAACGATTTTGATGAATAAAAGGATATCGGTTCAATGAAAATGGAAATGCTCCATCCTTCGTTAACAGGGACAAAAAAAGCCTCCTGGCTTTTGCTCGCCTTTCTCTTCTATATAGCTGTAGGGAACATGGCTACCGCCACCACCGTCAGCGTCTCGGGCCGCCAACTGCTGGTCAATTGCTCGCCTTTCCTCGTGCGCGGGATGAATTACGGTCCCACCCCCATCGGAACTTCCAATTATGAATGGGCCAGCAACCTGGACCTCTGCAACGCCGACTTCGCCCAGATGAAGACCATGGGTGTCAACGCTATCCGGGTCTATTTCAATTACTCGGCGCTTTTTCTCTCGGCAGGCGTGGTCAATCCCTCCATGAAGGCCAACTACGACCGCATCCTACAGTCGGCGGCCGCCAACGGCATTTACGTCATCGTCAATTATTCCGTGCCCTACGGAGTGGATTACAGTGTGGCAGGGAACCTGACCACCCAAGAGACCCAATTCGAAGCCATCATCAATCTCTTCAAGAACGGGAACACCTATCCCGCCATCCTCATGTGGGTCTTCTCCAATGAGAACAACAACAACCTGGGGCCCATGTCGACCGCGACGATGTACCAGTTCTACCAGAACGCCATTTCGCACGCGAAGACCAACGCCGATAACACCCATCCTTACTCCGTCGCCCTGGCGCAGAACGGGGACCTGAATGGGAACGCCGGTACCGCGCCGACAGTCGATATCTGGTCCATGAACATCTATCAGGACATCGCCTCGGCTTGGACCAGCGCCATCAGCGGTTATACGCCGGCCCAGCCCCTCCTTATTACTGAATTCGGGAACGACGCATTCAATAACGGTACGGGCGCGGAAGATGACGCCTCCCAGTCCACTTTCTTCACGAACAACTGGCCCACCATCGGCGGGAACCTCAGCGCGCTCAACGCCGCGAACAAAGTGTTGGGAGCCTGTGTTTTCGAGTGGAACGACGAATGGTGGAAATGGACTGCCGGGAGTGCTTCGACCCATGACGGCACCGGGGCGGGACAGGCAGGGAATGTGTTGTCGGACGGATTCATGAACGAGGAATGGTTCGGGCTCTCATCCGCCTTGGCCCTGGGAAGCAATGGTGCCCGCACCTACCGCTCGGCCTATACCACCCTGAAGAATTATTGGACCGCCTCTCCTTATAACACGACCTCGCCGCCCATCTGCGGCACCAGTCCTACCATTACGCCCACGGTGACACCGACATCGGTGGCGACTTTTGGCGCAGGTTGCGTCACCGTCATCGATGACTTCAACAACGGGGCGGGGAACACGAACAGCCTCGGGGGCACTTGGGCCTCGGTCTCCGACAGCATCGGCAGTACGGGCGGTTTGGTTTATGTGGCGCCCGGCTATACGGGCTATTCCATGCAATACAGTTACAACGTCGTCACGGGTGGTTATTCGGAAGCTTACGCGGGCTTAAGCGCCACAGCCAATCCCACCGGCGCGGGCACGGGCATGAAAGACCTTTCCAGTTATGGCCGTATCACCTTTTGGGTGATGACCTCGGTCCCGGGGGCCTATTGGTTCAAGGTGGCTTCCATCCAAACCTACGGCGGAACGGGTTATGTTTGGTACCAGGCCACCTTCAACGCCACCGGCACCTGGACCCAGGTGAGCCTCAACTTAAGCGCTCCCACTTTCACCAACCCGGGCGCCAACACGGGCACCCTCCTGCAAAACCTGCAGAACGCCACCCAGATCGTCTTCCAACCCCAGGCCGTCGGCACTGCCATCCTGTGGGTGGACGATATCAGTTTGGTCAGCGCCACCTGCGTGAGCACACCTACCCCCACCTTTACGACCGCGAGCACGAATACTTTCACGCCAACCAAAAGCAACACGCCTACACTCACATTTACCCCTACTTTCACCCTTTCGAACACCAACACGTCGACTTCCACTCCGACGAATACCAATAGCCCCACCAATACGGCTACCCGGACGAACACGCCTGTGAACACGTCGACGTCCACTTTGACTTTGACGTCGACGTCGACCTTCACCCCAACGGCCACCGCCACCTTCACTTCGACCAGCACCAGCACATCGACCCCGACCTATACCCGAACCAATACGCCTGCGAACACCAACACGTTCACATCGACCATTACGAACACGCCCATTTCGACCAATACCCCGACCCGGACGAATAGCCCCACCAATACCCCCGTGAACACCTCGACGCCTACCAATACCTTGGCCTTTACGTCCACCTTCACTTCCACTCCGACGAATACCAATAGCCCGACCAGGACCAATAGCCCTACCAACACTTCAACGGCCACGAATACCAATACTACGGCGGTGACCAACACGCCCACCCTCACTTTCACCGTTTCGAATACATCGACCTTGACCCGGACCAATACGTCGACGTCCACTTTGACCTCGACCTCCACTTACACGCCTGTGAACACTTCGACCTTCACGCCAACAGCCACTTCCACTTTCACCCGCACCAATAGCCCCACGGTGACGAATACTTCCACCCCCACCGTCACCAATACGCCGACGTCCACTTCAACTTTGACGTCGACGCCGACGTCCACTTCAACTTTGACGTCTACGGGAACATCCACGAACACGCCGATCTTCAGCTATACCTTTACCCATACGCCCACTATCACTTCCACCTTCACGAATACCTCAACGAAGACCAGCACGCCGACCAACACTCAGACCAGTACGCCAACGAACAGCATGACCAGTACCAACACCTTTACGGCCACGGCCACCAAGACCTTTACCGCCACCTCTACCAATACCTTAAGCCCGACCAATAGTTCGACCTCGACGTCCACTGGAACCCCCACCAATACCGTGCCCTTTACATCGACTTTTACAGCCACCTTTACTCCCACAAATAGCGCCACCAAGACCTTTACCAACACTTCCACCGCGACTTCAACTTCCACATCCACCGGTACGTCCACCTTTACCGGTACACCCACCAATACGCCAATTTTCAGTTACACCTTCACTTCGACGCCGACCAAAACCTTCACCCAAAGCTTCACCACTACCTCTACTTCCACGTTCACGGCGACGGATACGTCCACCGGGACTTCGACCCTGACGAACACTCCTATCTCCACCCTCACCTTCGCCCCAACGTCCACATCGTCCTTCACCGCGACGCCTACGGCCACATCGACCTTTACCTCCACTTCCACCGTTTCACCCACCTCGACCTTCACCGCGACTTTCACATCCTCCAGCACATCTACTTCCACCCCAACCGCGTCCTTTACTCCGTCCGCTACTTTCACACCTTCATCCACTTCCACGCTTACCTCCACCAAGACCGCCACGCCGGTTACCGGCGTGGTTTTCGTTGGCCCTTATCCCAATCCCTCCAATGGCGGGCCGGTGAATATCCGTATCGATGTTTCCAAACCTTCTACGGTCCAATGGTCGGTCTTCACCCAGGCTTTCCGGAAGATCCGAAGCGGCGAAACATTCATCGACCAAACGGGGACCATCCAATGGGACTTGAGGGATGATCAGGGAATGCCCGTGGCTGACGGCCTTTATTTCATCCGCGTCAAGGTCACCGGCGGTCAGACCACCGTCAAGATATTCAAGGTCTTGGTCATCCGTTGATCCCCTCTCTCCGAACCGCTTCAGGGGATGGTTCCCGGCATTCCGGGAACCATTCGCGGTTCGTTCCCTTATTAGTCTTCGCTGTATTGGGCATCAGTTTCCATTCCCCCGCCTGGGCGGATTTCACTTGGGAAGAGGTGCCGGCAGGCTATGGACTGGCCTGGAGTGATGAATTCAACGGCGCCGCTGGCAGCGCGCCCAATGCGGCCAATTGGAGTTATGAAACGGGGGCAACCGGCTGGGGAAATAACGAGCTGGAGAACTACACGAACAGTATCGCCAACGCCCAGATCATTAAGGACGCCAACGCCACGGACGGCTCCTCGCTCGGCATCATTGCCATCGACACGACACCCGGCAACACTAACTACGGCACGGTGGGCCGCTATACTTCGGCTCGGCTCAATAGCTCGGCCAAGCAAACCGCCCAATACGGTTACATGGTGGCCCGGGTGCGCATGCCCTACGGCCAAGGCATCTGGCCCGCCTATTGGATGCTGGGAACCAATTTCCCCACTGTGGGCTGGCCCGCTTGCGGTGAGATCGACATCATGGAAAATTTCGGCAACACCGCCGAATTGCCGCTCAATCATGGGTCGCTGCATGATGGCGTTGATTTCACCAATATTTGGACCAGCCCCACCCAACCCCTCCACGCCGAATACCATGTCTACAGCGCCCTCTGGGTGGCCAACCGGATCGATTTTTTCGTGGACGGTAATAATTACTTCACCGTCACTAGCGCCAACCAAACGACCGGCACTTGGCAATTCAACCACGCCTTTTACCACCTCTTGGATGTGGCGGTAGGCGGGGGAGCCTTGGGGGGAACGCTTCCCGGAACCCCGGATGCCACCACCTCTTTCCCCCAAACCATGTTGGTGGATTACGTGCATTCTTATCAACCTGGCCTGACTGCGCCCGCTCCCGTGGTCAACTCCATCTGGCGGGTGCATTGCGGTGGGGATACCTATACCGATTCCCAGGGGAATGTTTGGGTGGCGGATACCAATTTCTACGGGGGCTGGTCCGGCTCGGGCAATCCAGCCGTGAGCGGAACGAGCGACCCGGCCTTTTTTATTTATGAGCGCTTCGGCTTTGGGCCCAATAACGGAACGGGGCCGGTGACCTACATTTTCAACGTGCCGACGGGGACCAATTACCAAGTCGACTTGAAATTCATGGAAAATTACTTCACCGCGGCGGGGAAGAGGCAATTCAACGTCCTCATCAACGGAACCCAGGTCCTCACCAATTTTGATATTTTTGCGACGACCGGCGGGGAATATAAGGCCATTGACCAGTATTTCAACAACATCACTCCCAACGCGAGCGGGCAGATCGTCATCACCTTCAACATCGGCGCCTTTGACCGCCCGGAAGTGAACGGCATCCAGATACTCCCCCAGGCAATGGCGGGAACCTATACGCCCACCAGGAGCCCTACCTTCACTTCGACCTGGACCCCCACGCGAACCAGCACCCCGACCTTCACTTTCACGGTCCCGCCAACGTCCACATTCACCGCTTCCTACACCTCGACTTACACCCGCACGAACACCCCGGCCAATACGCCGACGTTGACGCCGACAAACACGGCTACGTCAACGGCGACTTTCACGCCCACCAGGACCAATACGCCGGCCAACACCTCCACCTTTACCCCTACACTTACCCTTTCGAACACCAACAGCTTTACTCCCACCCGAACCAATACGCCTGCTTCAACCTCCACCCCGACGTCCACTTTAACTTTGACGTCGACGTTCACACCGACGTCCACCCCCACGAAAACCAATAGCCCCACTAACACGTCCACCGCCAGCTTTACGCCGACATCGACGAACACCCCTGCCTTTACCGCCACCTTCACGGCTTCCAATACATCCACTTACACCCGCACTAACACGCCTACTCTCACATGGACGGCAACCTCCAGCTTTACCCCGACGCCGACGAACACCTCGGTCTTTACCTCAACTTTCACGGCTACCCGGACGAACACGGCCACCTTCACATCGACTTCAACGAACAGCCCAACCTTCACCAATACCAACACCCCGGTCGTGACCAGCACCTTCACCTCAACGGCTACCTCGACCTTTAGCCGAACAGCGACATCCACCTTCTCCGCGACATCAACCTCAACCTCGACTGGGACCAGTACCTTCACCCGCACCAATACGCCGACGTCCACTTTGACTTTGACGTCCACGGTGACGAATACCTTCACTTCTACGGCCACCCAAACGTCGACGGGAACCTCCACGAACACGCCGGTCTTCAGTTACACGCCGACGGTAACGCCGACAAACACGCGGACGATGACGCCGACAAACACGGCTATCGCCACGGCTACCGCGACGTTCACCAACTCACCGACCGTCACGGCAACCTTTACGAACACCTCAACGAAGACGAGTACTCCCACCAATACCCAGACCAGTACGCCAACGAACAGCTTCACGGCCACGGCGACCAGGACCTTTACGACCACTTCGACCAACACCCTCAGTCCCACCAATAGCTCGACCCCGACGTCCACCGGCACTCCGACTAACAGCTTCACCTTTACCGCCACCAAGACCTTTACCAACAGTTCCACCGCGACTTCAACCTCCACTGCAACAGGTACATCCACCTTTACCGGTACACCCACCAATACGCCAATTTTCAGCTATACCTTCACTTGGACCTCTACTAACACCTCGACGGCCACCAAGACCTCGACTCCCAGTTTTACGGCCAGTTCCACTTCGACAGCCACATCCACTTCCACCGCGACCTCAACGATGACCCATACGCCGCTTTCGACCTTCACCTTCACTCCGACCTTTAGCGCGACAGCCTCAAGCACACCCACTTCCACTTCGACGTCAAGCTGGACCGCGACATCAACATCGACCGGAACTCCAACTTCCACCAGTACCTCCACCGCCACCTTCACCCTCTCGCCCACGGCGACCTTCACTCCTTCGTCTACCTCTACGTCCACACCTTCCCCTACTTTCACCCCCTCTTCCACGTCCACTGTTACCCTTACCAAGACCGCCACGCCCGTCACAGGCATCGTGCTGAAGGGCCCTTACCCTAATCCCTCCGATGGGGACCCGGTGAATGTGCTGGTCGAGGTCACCAAACCATCCACAGTGGAATGGTC
>Ga0206921_10244_pt2 | contig 11642 bp, 10 predicted proteins | sample Alteio_BWOrgHeat_66_FD_152930 | JGI IMG/M metagenome (GOLD analysis project Ga0206921, IMG submission 152930) | Enriched cells from forest soil in Barre Woods Harvard Forest LTER site, Petersham, Massachusetts, United States -... | ecosystem: Environmental > Terrestrial > Soil > Temperate forest >...
CATGGGATGTCCTTTGGATCGGGCGTTTGAAGGATGAATCAGCAGATATTATAGTTATCAGCCCGGGAGCATTCGCGCAAATGCTTGACCCATAAGGGCTAAAAACATAGTGTGCGGCCCTGTTGGTGCGGTGGCAGAATGGCTATGTAGCGGACTGCAAATCCGCGTATGCCGGTTCGATTCCGGCCCGTACCTCCAGTTTCCTAGAGATACCCTTACTGATCCTCGACCACGGTGCTGTAATAGTCACGCGGCGTCATCGGATAGCGATTTTGAGGATCAACGTTGATAAGGCGCGGACCAGCCCCCTCCTGTGGATGCGAATAACATTCCGGATAGCCCATTGACGAGTAGCACCAACTTTCATGCTGAGCCATTTGATCTTCAAGATCCGGGGGCGGCGGTTTATCGGGACGCGTTTCCCATATGCTCGCTGCTGTACCTACGACCGCCTCATTAGCACCAGCGCATCCCGCCAAAGCCAACATGGCCAGCCCAAATAATATAAAGGGCAGGGTTTTTGCTGCGGATGTTTGTTGGATCGATAGTCGCATAAGACACTCTTTTCAGGCGATGCAAAACGCCTCAGGAAATGGTATCTGTAGCCGGTTAAGGAAAGTTTAAGAAATGCTCAAATCCACAGAGGCAAAAAATGCCGGGTCCTATCCTCGCTGAACAACCGCCTATTCGTGTCAAACAATGCCGCCACGGCTTGTTCATGTATAACATGAACGACGAGTACATCGGCCGCTCGCTCGACATTTATGGCGAATTCTCGGAGCAGGAAGCCAGCCTATTCCACCAAATCATTAAGCCTGGAATGGTAGTTCTGGATATAGGCGCGAATATCGGCGCACATACCATTGGCATCGCCAAAATTGTCGGCGGAACTGGCCAAGTAGTCGCATTCGAGCCCCAACGCGTCATTCAGCAAATGCTTTGCGGCAACCTCGCTTTGAACGGTTTGAGCAATACCCTCGCCCTTATGATCGCACTTGGAAAACAACAAGGCATGATCGAAGTCCCACGTGTGGATTATGGACAGCAGGGTAATTTCGGCGGCGTCGCTTTAACAATGAAGCTCGGCGGCGAGTCTGTGCCTTTGCTGACAATCGATTCTTTTAACTTCCCACGGTGCGATTTTATCAAGCTTGATGTCGAAGGTATGGAGCAGGACGTTTTGGAAGGCGCCGTACAAACGCTCGCCCGCTGCAATCCAATTTTATATGTTGAAAATGACCGAAGAGAAAAATCACCGGCGCTGATCGAGCTTTTGTTTAAGCAAGGTTATCGGCTGTATTGGCATCTGCCGCCCCTCTTCAATGCGGAGAATTATTTTGGTGAAAGTAAAAACATTTTTCCAACAATCCACTCGATTAACATGCTTGGTATTCCCAAAAGCATGAGCGGCGCGGCGATCAACAATTTCGTCGAAATTACGCCCGAAAACGCCGCCCAATATATCGACGTACTCGAATGACCGTATTGCAGGCCTGCCAGCTTCATAACCGAGGTGTGATCCGCATTAGCGGCGAAGACCGACGCACCTTTCTGCAAGGGCTTATCAGCAACGATATTGAACTCTGCACACCACAGCAGCCGATTTACGCTGCCCTGCTCACACCTCAAGGCAAATTTTTGCATGACATGTTTATTATCGATACCGGCGATGTCTTTTTGGTGGATTGCGAATCTGCACGCGCGGACAATCTCATAAAACGCCTCGGCATGTATAAACTCCGCGCTAAAGTAACGCTTGAGAACGTATGCGCTCAATATGAAGTCTGGGCCGGATGGGGAACGAACGCGGCTCCTCAACCCTGGTACGTCGATCCGCGCCTGGCCGCCTTGGGATTCCGCGCGATTGCACAAAAAGAGACCCATCCCGCCCCTATTCAACATGCCGAGTTCGAAACATATGACGCTCATCGTCTCGCGCTCGGCATTCCCGATGGCAGCCGCGACATGATTGTTGAGAAATCGACTCTGGTTGAATGCAATCTTGATATGCTGAATGCGATCAGCTGGACCAAGGGTTGCTATATGGGGCAAGAACTTACGGCGCGGATGCATTACCGTGGTCTTGCCAAAAAACGGCTGTTCCCTGTCAAAATTGAAGGACCTGCCCCATCTTTCGGCTCTCTTCTCGAATGGGATAAGGACGAAGCCGGGGAAATGCGCTCCGCCCACGAAAGCAATGGTCTGGCTCTCCTTAATATCGAGAAAGCAAAAACATCAATCGTTGAGGATATTCCAATGATCGGTGATAACACCCGGATTACACCAATGTACCCGGAATGGATGAAATTATAATTAGATCAACGTCACCAGAAGCTTCAGCCCAAAACCCATCATCACCACGCCCGCGACGCGATCGAATAGATGATGCTTGTTCTCCAAAAACCGACGCGCGGCGCCGCTTGAAACCATAAATGAAAGACTGCTGTACCAGAGGAAAGAAATACTTGGCATCAGAATGACCGCCAAAATTTGTGCCGACCTCGGTAAAGCCGATGCGCTGGTCGCGGCAAACACGCTCATCCAATAGGCGATACTTTTCGGATTGGTAATATTTGTGATAACGCCCGCCCGAAACACTCCGAATGCCGACAAATGGTTCGCGTGTACATGCGTATAAATATGTTTTTGACTATAGGATTTGCGAATGGATTGAAACCCTACCCAGACTAGATAACCGCCACACAGAAAATACATTATTGATACAAGGTGCGGTACAGTGGCGATCATAGAGCCTAAGCCAAAAAGGCTAATGCTGGCCCACATAATGCCCACCGGCCAAATGCCCGCCGCCGCCAAGACGCCGAGTTTTCGGTTACGCACAGCGCTCTGTAACACGATAACCGTGTTTGGTCCCGGCGATATGACGGCAACGAACTGTGCGGCCATGAGGGCCAAAAGAATAGACGTCGAGTTGGTCAAGCGGCGTTCTTTCTCGCCTGAACGTCTTTTTCGTCCTCGATTGCAGCCTGAGCGGCTGCAAGGCGCGCGATTGGCACGCGGTAAGGCGAGCACGACACATAGTCCAGCCCCGTACGGTGACAAAATTTAACGGAGGACGGGTCGCCGCCATGCTCGCCACAAATGCCGAGTTTTAAATCTTCACGCGTTTTGCGGCCGCGTTCGGTTGCGATCTGGATTAACTCCCCTACACCATCTTGATCGAGTGTAACGAAGGGGTCTTGTTCCAAAATATTTGCACGAAGATAATCCGGCATGAAGTTACCGGCATCATCGCGGCTGAGGCCAAAGGTTGTTTGTGTCAGATCATTCGTACCGAAACTGAAGAATTCAGCGGTTTCGGCAATTATGCCAGCCTGCAATGCCGCGCGTGGAAGCTCGATCATCGTACCGACGAGGTATTTAATCGGCGCGCCTGATTGCTTCATGACTTCGCCCGCAACACGATCGATCAGAGCTTTCAGAATATCGAACTCTTTCTTCGTCGCGATGAGCGGTATCATGATTTCAGGCACAACGTTCTTACCTTGCTTCTGCAATTCAACGGCGGCCGTAAAAATAGCGCGCGCCTGCATTTCATAAATTTCAGGGAATGTAATGCCAAGACGGCAGCCACGATGCCCGAGCATCGGGTTGGATTCATGCAATTGCTGCGCACGCTTTTTAACTTTTTGAATATCAGTGCCCGCAGCCTTCGCGACATCCTGCATTTCCGCTTCGGTATGTGGCAAAAATTCATGCAGAGGCGGATCGAGCAAGCGAATGGTAACGGGCAAGCCTTCCATAATGCTGAAAAGTTCAATGAAATCTTTCTTCTGCATCGGCTCGAGTTTTCCCAATGCGGCACGGCGGCCTTTTTCATCGTCGGCAACGATCATCTCACGCATCGCAATAATACGCTGTGCATCAAAGAACATATGCTCAGTGCGACAAAGACCTATACCTTCGGCACCAAACTTACACGCCACGCGTGCATCGAGGGGTGTTTCGGCATTGGTACGCACGCGCATACGGCGCATGCCGTCGGCCCATCCCATAAGTGTCGCGAAATCGCCGGAGAGCTCAGGCTGAATGGTCGGCACTTCACCCAACATAACCTCACCGGTTGAACCATCGATTGTGATCATATCGCCGGCTTTAACGGTGGTTCCTCGCACTGTCATTTGCTGCTTGGCATAATCCATATGAATGTCGCCAGCCCCGGCAACACACGAACGGCCCATACCGCGCGCAACAACCGCTGCATGGCTCGTCATACCACCGCGGCTCGTGACAATGCCTTGTGCCGCGTGCATGCCATGGATGTCTTCGGGGCTCGTTTCAACGCGGCAGAGGATGACTTTCTGGCCTGTCGCGGCTGTATTCTCGGCATCATCGGCATTAAACACGACCTTGCCGCAAGCCGCACCTGGCGACGCCGGCAGACCTTTGGCGATGACCTGACGCTTGGCTTTCGGATCAAGCGTTGGATGCAATAATTGATCGAGCGAAGAAGGCTCAATACGTTTGATTGCGTCCTGTTTCGTAATCACGCCTTCAGCAACCATATCGACGGCAATTTTGAGCGCAGCAGCTGCTGTGCGCTTGCCCGTACGGGTTTGCAGCATATAAAGTTTGTTCTGCTGCACCGTAAATTCGATATCCTGCATATCGCGGTAATGTTTTTCGAGTTTCAGACGCACATCATTCAGCTGACGAAACACATCCGGCATAATTTCTTCCATCGCTGGAAGATTGGAATGATTATCCTTCTTGCCCTTAACCGTTAGGTGCTGCGGCGTGCGGATACCGGCGACGACATCTTCGCCTTGCGCATTCACAAGAAACTCGCCGTAGAAAGCATTCTCGCCGGTCGATGGATTGCGTGTAAAGGCAACACCGGTGCAACAATCCTGTCCCATATTGCCGAACACCATGGCCTGCACATTGACCGCCGTGCCCCAATCCTGCGGAATATCATTAAGCTTGCGGTAAGTGATCGCGCGCTGGTTCATCCACGAACCGAATACGGCGCCGACGGCGCCCCAAAGCTGTTCATGTACATCCTGCGGGAATGGCTTCTTGAGCGTTTTTTGAACGATCTCGAGCGAGGCATCGACGACTTCTTTCCAGTCCTCGGCATCTAAATCGGTATCGCGTGTAAAACCTTTAGCTCGCTTGATGTCATCAATTATTTCTTCGAATTTATGATGCGGGATATCAAGCACAACATTGCTGTACATCTGAATAAAGCGGCGATAACTATCATAGGCGAAACGCGCATCACCACTGCGCTGCTTTAGCCCTTCAACCGTATGCGAATTGAGGCCGAGATTAAGGACCGTATCCATCATCCCCGGCATTGATGCGCGCGCGCCGGAACGCACCGAAACCAGCAATGGATTTTTAGCATCGCCGAATTTGGCACCTACGGCGTTTTCAATGTGAGCCAAGGCGGCATTAGTTTGTGGTTTTAAATCGGCCGGATAGGAATTTTTATTGGCGTAGTAATACGTGCAAACTTCAGTCGTTACCGTGAAGCCAGGGGGCACCGGCAAGCCAAGGCTACACATCTCGGCCAGACCCGCACCCTTGCCGCCGAGTAGATTGCGCACGTCTGTTTTCGAGGCCGGCAAAGCCGATGCATCAGCCTTATCGCTGCCGAAGGCATGGACCCAAATGGTCATCCCAGTTTTTCCTTCACATACGCGCGCACGTTGGCCAAAGCCACGCGTTCCTGCTGCGCCGTGTCACGGTCACGAATGGTAACAGCCTGATCTTTCAACGTATCGCCGTCGACGGTCACGCAGAACGGCGTTCCGGCTTCATCCATACGCGCATAGCGTTTGCCGATGCTTTGTTTCGCGTCGTACTGGCAAGTATAGTCCTTACGCAGATCGAGATAGAGTTTTTCAGCCACCTCCGGCATGCCGTCTTTGTTCACAAGCGGAAAAATGCCAACCTTAATTGGCGCAAGGCTCGGTTTCAGCTTGAGCCATTCGGGTGAAGCACGGCTTTCGTCATATTGGTAAGCTTCACACAGCAACACCAGAACACCGCGCGTCAGTCCGCTCGCAGGCTCGACAACGTGGGGGATATAGCGGCGGTTTTGCTCCTGATCGATATATTCGAGGTTTACCTTACTGTGTTCTTGATGCTGCTTGAGGTCGTAATCGGTACGATAGGCAACGCCTTCCAACTCGCCAAATTCTGGTGCGGTAAAAGGGTAACGGTATTCGATATCAGACGTACCTTTGGAATAATGCGATAATTCGCTTTCGGGAATAATGTGACGGAACAAATTGTCTTTCTTAACGCCCTGCTCTTCCCACCAGCGCAGACGCTCGGCGACCCAAAATTCATACCACATGAGGCCGTCTTCGGGCGCGCAGAAGAATTCCATTTCCATCTGCTCGAACTCGCGCGTACGGAAAATGAAATTCCGCGGCGTGACTTCGTTACGAAACGATTTGCCGACCTGCGCAATGCCGAATGGCGGCCGCACACGGTTTGAATCGAGCACGTTTTTATATTCCAGGAAAATCCCCTGCGCCGTTTCTGGGCGGAGATAGACTTTGGAGTCCTCATCCTGAAAAACGCCCGTGTAGGAATGGAACATCAGATTGAAGGCCCGAGGCTCGGTTAGCGTACCAGGATTTTCGGCATCAGGGCCGATGACCTGGGACCGCTCATTTGTTGAAAGTGAGGTATAGGGTCGAGGATTGCTTGGTTCATGATATTTAATATCGCCGCCGCCCGATTTCTGAACAAACTTTTTCAGTTTCTTCTGTAAATCGTCTTTATCAACATAACCAAACAAACCGAGCGACTTCACTTCCCCGCTTTTCTTCGCCACGAGAACTTCTTCAACCATGATATGATCCGCGCGATAACGGTTCTTCGTCTCACGGCAATCGACCATGAGATCGGCAAAGCCACCGACATGACCGGAGGCAACCCAGGCTTTCGGATGCTGGATAATGGCAGTATCGACGCCGACAATCGACAAAGGCTTGCCGTCGGGGCCGAGCGGTGGGCATTCGACCATGTCGTGCCACCACGCATCACGCAGATTATTTTTCAGCTGAACGCCGAGCGGGCCAAAATCCCAAAAGCCATTGAGGCCGCCGTAAATCTCGGAAGCCGGGTATACAAAGCCGCGTCTTTTGCATAAAGACACAAGGCGGCTCATTAGGGAGGTCTCAGGTTGGGCCATGGCTGCTATCTAATTGTTGTTACTGACGATTCTTAACAACAATGATTAGCATAAGAAAGGGGGCTGCAAATCAAATTATTCAGCGAATTAGCGCAAAAAACCTACTTAACACCAAGCGCGCCACGCATATCGGCCTTATCGAGATTGGCACCGCGCAGGTCGGCGCCCGTCATATTGGCATCAGTCAAAATAGCGCCTTCGAGATTAGCCTCGCGCAAATCCGCATCGGCGAGCAAAGCATTTTCAAACCGCGCACCAGTTAGGTTGGCGCCCCGCAGATTGGCATTTTGAAGGTTGGCGCCGCCAAAGTTGGCAGGCCAGTGAATGGCCTTGCCATGACCTGAAATGAGCATCGGCGAACAATCCGCCGACTGAAGATCCGCCTTATCAAGACGCGACAGCGAAAAATTAGTTCCGCGGCAATCTGCCTTTGCAAAATTGGCTTCGCGCGCGTTACACCCTGTGAGATCCGACATCGTAAAGGTGGCGCTCATAAAGGAAGCACCGTTGAGCAAAGATCGCTGCAAACTCGCCGCCTGAAACTGAACACCGTCCAACATGACGCGCGAAAGGTTTATACCAACCAAATCCGCGCGCTTACCTTCGCGGCCAAGCGTATTCACCCAGATTTTGTGATTGGCGATAATTTCTTTAATACTAAACTCGAGGCTTTCGAGTGACTTTGTCATCTTCGCATTGTTGAAAGTCTGCGTGTCGCCTTTTTCAAGATGCACAAGGCTCGCGGTAAGGTCAGCACCTTCAAAGGTCGCGCCGTCGAGGTTTGCATGCAGCAAAATGACCGAATTCATATTGGCGTTTGTAAAATTGCACCCGCGCAGATCGGCACTTTCGAAACTGGCGCCCCGGAGGTTGCTGCCCGTGAAATTGACGCCCGGGAGTTTTGCGCCTTTGAAATTCGCGAGGCTGAGATCAGTCGACAAGGCGATTGAGCTTGAAAAGCGCGCGCGCTGCGCAGTTGCGTTTTTAAATACGGCATCATACAGCCGCAGTTTCGCATCGCCGGTTTGAACATTGCCAAGGCCTCCGCCCTTCTGCTGTCGCAGCAAAGAACCGTCGGCGAGGTTAGCGTCGTCAAGTCTGGCGTTCGTAAAATTGACGCCCTGCATTTGGGCGCCGCGCAAATCAGCTTTACAAAGATCAGCCTCGACGAAGATGCTATTATTCAGAGTTGCACCGAAGAAATTCGACTGCTGCAGCTTGCAATAGGAGAAATTGCTGTGGTTGAGAAAGGTACCGACGAATTCACCCTCGGTTAAATCGCGCGCAGAGAAATCAAGCTCATGTCCCGTCTGCATGGAAAGATCGAAACGTTTCCCGCCTGACATGCCTTTACGATACTTTTCATGCAGCATGAAAAGTTCGGCCAACTCATTTTGAAGGATGACAGCCATAAGATTGTACCACCGGACCTAAGCATAGAATGCGAGCGCGGCGGTATTTTACCAGAGAGGTATTAACAAAATTTAATGCTGCAATGCGATATTTTAGGAGGGTTTTCCACCTTCAATAACCCCCCTCAGCCAGTTCGGCATTGGGCGCTCTTGCGACAGCTCGGAAGGTGCATCCCGCATAAACTCCGCATCATTCTGAGGTTCAACAAATGCAGGGGTCTCACTTGTAGAACGCCAAAATCTTTTCGGATCTTCCAAATGCATCGGATAGAGGATATTCGCAGCTATCCACTGTATCGCAGCTTCGGTTACTCCGCTCAAGTTAGAGTCGTGCGTACCTTTTTCTTCATAATAAAGTGGATAAACAGTCCCCTTCGTTTCAAATAAATCTTGCAGTCTTCCCTGAACATCTCGTGCCGTCCGTTTAAAAGCATCTTGATGGTAAACGGCGCGACTATCATTATAATAATTTTCTTCGCATTCTCGCATGTAATCGATATTTTTCTGCATGCTATATCTGATATAATCCTCAAGGATCTTTGCAGCATAATAATCAAATTCAGCCTGCATATCATTTAGGGAAGACTTTACATCCTCTGCAGCCCTTTGTTCGGAAAGATGCCATCTTGGCTTAATTAAGTGCGCAGCAATTCTGTTCACCAAATCAGAGGTAGCTCGTTTAAAATTTTCCAATTTCTCTTGCCGCGTCATAACAAAATCTTTCTTTTAAACAGCGACTCTTAACCGAACGCCTTAACAAGCTGCTCAGCGCGCATAAACCCGTCTTTATCCCGGGCAATCATCGGATTCAAAACGTGACACACCACCCAATAGAGAGCGGCTTCATTTATTCCTTTTAATGTAGGGTCAAATTGTCCATTTTCTTTGTAATCTGGAAAATCCGTTATCAGATGAGGGGAAACCTCTTGCCATCCATCTTCAATTTCACTCGCTACAATAGAAAAACCTGATCGGTTATCTATGGGCAATGCCATAGAAATATTTCTTTGTTTGCAATACTGAATCAACAAATTTAGTGTCTTTGCACCATACTCGCCATAATCCGATAAATTTTGGGCCGTGCGCCCTCTGAGATGGCCCGTTATGAGCGCAACCACGCCGCGGCTAGCTTCTTTAAAAGCTGTCATTTCTTGTTCTGTTGGCATAATAAAATCTTTCAAATTTTGATTATTAAAATTCGATACCTAAAATACACGCGAGGAATACTTTCAACAAAACAATAATAGGGTTAATTTAACGATTTACCCTTATGCTGCAGCGTTAATAGCTCGTTTTGTCTTCGTTTTTATTAGCCACCAGGCCGCCCGGCTGGCCATGCCGTGCCACGCCGTATAGGGCTTAAAGCCACAGGCGCGGAAGACCATAGCCACAATACGCTCCACATGCTTGCGCTGATAGAACGGATAGGCGCGCACCATATAGGCCGAGGTATAAACGGCGCGGTCATAGCTTGCATCCGCGGGCGCATTCGCAGCGAAATACGCATAAGCAAGTTCATCATCTTCGGATTCCTGCATGCGGCTAAGGCCGATTTTCAGCCGCTCTAAACGGCTCAACCCTTCCCGTTCCAGATAACCTTTCAGATAATCGAAAAACATTTTGTAATGGCACAATTCGTCGGCTGCTACATTGCGACAAATAGCCTTGAGCAAAGGCTCCTCGGTCGCATCACCAAGTGCGGTATAATAGGAACTCGTTCCCGTCTCCACAATGCAACGCGCGATCAACTCACCGGCCTGCGATCCACGAATGGATTCGGCGGCATTCACATTCACCCGGTAGCCGGCGGTATAGCGCGCGACCGCGGCTTGAAAGTTAAAAGTTGGATCGGCCATTTCGGCCCACATGCCGAGAGCGCGGCCATGCTGGATTTCTTCCAGCGACCAGCTCTTGGTCGCTTGCTGGAAAAGCGGATCATTTGGAAAAACGTTATGAAGATAAGTTGCATAGTCGTGGGCATTATATTCAACCACGGCCGCAGCTTTGATGATCTTAAGAATTTCGGGGTCTACCTTCCCCGGGCTAAATTGATCCAATGGCAAGTCTGCAATTTTCCAGTGTTCGCGCTTCATCTTTCTCACCTGTGACACAAATTTCTTATTCTTTATTACTGTTGGATAAGTTTGGCTAAATCATGGCATATAGAAGACTTAAAAGTGTGCCGAATCAGCCCATGGGGTGTCAAGGATGTCGCAAAACTTCCCTCTCGTTATTGCCGGCGGTAACAGCCTTATTGCCCCTTATTTAATGGAGCGTCTGAGCGCCAAAGGCATGACGGCTGAGGTTATTTCCCGCCATCCGGTTAAAGTGCCCGCAGGTTTTGTCTTCTCCCAAATGGATCTAACGCAGGCTCGCAATTGGATAGCCCCCGAGAACGCGGTCGTCATCAGTCTGCTACCACACCCCGTACTCGCTCAATTCTTGCCGCGCTTTATCGGCATTAAATCCATTGTCGCGGTCGGATCGGCCAGCCGCTTTATGAAAGCTAAAAGCAGTAATCCGAAAGAACGCTCAAACGCAGCCAATGTGGCGCTCGCTGAAAATATTCTCGATACCTGGTGCGCGCGCAGCAATGTGAAGTTCACCTTGTTACGCGGAGCGATGATCTATGACAATGCGCGTGATTATAACGTCGTGCGTATGGCGCGCTTCATTCGCCGCTACCACTTTCTTCCGCTTGCGGCGCCCGCGAGTGGTTTACGCCAACCGATTCATGCGGACGATGTGGCCAAAGCCGTTATTGCCTGTCTCAATAACGATGCCATCTATGGCAAAGATTTAAATATCGCCGGCGGCGAAGTCCTTACCTATCACGATATGGCCGAGCGGATCTTTCGCGCACTTGATCTCAAGCCGCGTCTATGGATGCTGCATACAGGTTTAGTAAAGAGGGGTTTTGAATTTATTTCAAAAACGGGTTTAATCCGAGACTCTTTCTTCAGTACATCAGCTTTCCAACGCATGAATGAAGACTTGATTTTTGATGTCGAAGAAGGACTAAAGCTGCTGGACTACCAGCCGCGCATGTTCCATCC
>Ga0206921_10296_pt1 | contig 11628 bp, 14 predicted proteins | sample Alteio_BWOrgHeat_66_FD_152930 | JGI IMG/M metagenome (GOLD analysis project Ga0206921, IMG submission 152930) | Enriched cells from forest soil in Barre Woods Harvard Forest LTER site, Petersham, Massachusetts, United States -... | ecosystem: Environmental > Terrestrial > Soil > Temperate forest >...
GACGATAGTGGCTATATACAAATGAATTTTGCGAGCTTTAATGACGGGCCCATTGCCGAAACTGATCGTAAGTTTAAATCAATCAGCTAAAAAATATAAACCCATACTATAATCCCTTAGGAATAATGTTAAGGCGCTTTAACTATATCTTATTGGTTACTTTTTATTGTTCATTTTAATGTTGATAATGAGGTCAATGACTTCAAATCGTTAATAAAATGGTTCGAGAAACACACATTTTGGCGTACAGCAATAAAAAGCCGTTTTTCTGTAAAGAAAACGGCTTTTTCCGTTTCTATGGGCAGATCTATGTTATCTGCGTTACTGACTAATTTGATTATAGGGGAGAACTCATCCCGGCATGTTGCTTTTAATAAACGATCCGGATAAGTACATTTGATGTACCTTTAATTATGAATTATTCATAATTATGAATTATTCAAAATCAGTTAATCCGGTTCAATGGCTTGCAGACACCGCCATACAAGTTGGTGCGACTGTCAAAAATAATAGTTTAATTCTAAGTGGTTCGTCAGATGAAGGTTCTATCACATTATTTACTTTGGAAGAAGGTCTGACTATGCTGTTGACCGAGGTAAAGTCAAATTTAAGTATTCCAAAGTTGCAGCAATACGTACCACCGGATTACCTGTTTATGAAATTATACCTTCCCGATTACCATTTGGATACGGCTGTTAGGGCTGGCCTCGGGTATTCACAAATAACAAGTCCAGGTGTGCTTCTTTATAACTCCCATCTGGAATTAAAGTCATTATTCAAGGTTCGACAACGCTTTAAGATACTTTCTTTTGCCATGCATAGAGATTGGCTTAAGCAAACACTTCAACCTGGTTCCATATTTTCAGAAAATCAATTATTTGAAGCACCTCTTTTTAGATTCAAGCAGGTTACACCGGCGATTTTGCAAGCAGCATTAAACCTGTTTACGCTTAAAACAGATGTAGGCCCTCTCAGTTTACGGATGAAGGCAATTGCTTATGATATGCTTAGCGAACTTTTTTCAGCTTTTGACCTAAAGGAGAGTTTAACTTTATCTGCTCTTAAATATCAAAATGATATTGGTGCTATTTTTAGGATCAGAGAACAATTACTGGATACGGAGGATGTGAAATATCCCACTATTGATGTTTTAGCAAAGCAAGCCGCGATGAGCCCTTCCAAGCTTAAATCGCTGTTCCGTTCAGTATTCGGCATTTCTATTTTTGAATTTTATCAGCAGCACCGGTTAGCTTATGCGCGGCAATTGATCGAAGCGCGGGAACTTACCATTGGGGAGATCGGTTTGAAAATAGGCTATAATAACCTGAGTAAATTTTCGCAGGCTTATAAAAAACAGTTCGGTTACTTGCCTCATCAAACCTTATTACCTGATCGGGCTATTATTTAACCTGTGCGGGCTATTCATAGCGGTAAGTGAGGTCTACCTTTATCAAAAGGTAATTATGGAATTTCAAAAACAAGATATTGAAGAATTATTGAGGAAAATGCTGGCTTCATTAAATGAGGGGACTGAAAGCATATTATCCTTTTTTGCTGAAGATGTAAGCTTTCAATTGCCCTATTCAAAGCGCAATAGTGCGGTAATGAACCGTCAGCAATATTTTAACCAGTTATCAAAATTATTACCAATGATGCAAGGATTTCATCTTCATGATCACCGCTTATGGGCTACGGATGAGGCTGGCACCTATTGGGCAACAGCAGATTTGGAGTGTACTATTAAACCTACCGGAAAGATTTACCGGCAGAATTACCTATTGCGGTTTTCGGTTAATGACGAGATGAAGATCACCCAATATTATGAGTATGGCAATCCCCTTAAAATAGCGGAAGCGATGAGGCCATTATGGAAATTATTTTTGAGTCTGTTCTGGGCAAAAATATTAGCGAGGTAATCCATGTCAAGAAGCATATTAATATTGGGAGCTACGGGAAGAACCGGCAAACATGCCATCGCATTCGCATTAGAGAAAGGTTACCGTGTAGTTGCATTAGTTAGAAATCCAGATAAGATCAGTGTCAGGTCTGATGGCTTAACAATTATAAAGGGCCTGCCTACGAATATTGATGATGTCCGTAAAGCTATGAAAGACTGCGATTCCGTTCTAAGTTTATTAAGCCCTTTAACCAGGGGGGAAGCCATTTCCTTCAGGAAAATAGATCCTCCGCGTATCCTGGAAAAAAGCATAGCTAATGTACTGCGGGCGATGAATGAATACGGAATAAAACGTGTTTTAATCTTATCATCTGTTGGTGTCGGCGATTCCTGGAAATATGCGCCATGGTATGTTAAGCTGCTTATTAAGTTAACGAATTTCAAAGTTATATTTGCGGACCATAACGCGCAGGAAGGGTTAATTGAAGTATCTGGAACTGACTGGACAATTGCCAGGCCTGTCGGATTGAATGAAAACGAAACTACTGGAAGATTAGAAATTACTTACGATCATACGCCAAAGCCGTTCCAGATAAGTCGCAAACTACTTGCTAAGTTCTTTATTGATAACGTGTATAGTGAAACTTATATACATAAAACTCCTATGCTGTCTGAAAAATAACTGGCAAAACCGCAGAGTTTTAATCCAATCGTGCAGCGATTGGATTTCTTTTCTTCCCCCTAAAAACCACCGCCTAAGGCGGTAGGTTAGAATTAAAGGCAAGGCCAGTTTTTTGTATTTTTGTTATGTGACGAAATACAGGAAACTCTCGCATAGCTTTTACTATTGTGTATATCACATAGTTTGTACACCGAAGTATCGTTTTAAGATATTACGGGATGTTCTTGCCGATACGCTGGAAGATAAGATTCGAACGATTTGTGCCTGGAAGGAAGTGGAGATATTGGAGATGAATGTGCAGCCGGATCACATTCATCTGGTATGTAGCATTGCCCCCAAGCTGAGTGTGAGTGAGTTCATGGGTATCCTGAAAGGTAAGACAGCTATAATGATGTTTAAGAGTTATCCGACCTTAAGGAAGAAACCATATTGGGGTAATCATTTTTGGAGCCGGGGCTATTTTGTAAGTACGGTTGGTGTAGATGAAGAGCGGATCAAGAAATATGTAAAATATCAGGAATCGGAGGAACGGAAAGAGGACGGCACAGCAGATTTGCAACTGTTCTGATGAATATCCCCTTTCAGGGGTTAGATAAAGCCCCCACCTCAGGTGGGGGTTGTTTACATATCTCCTATAATCACTTTTCGGTGTTCCGTTCCCCAATCAGCAAGATTGTTGATTATGGTCTGTAATGTTTTGCCATATTCGGTTAGATTATACTGAACGGTTACAGGTTGAGTAGCTAAAACAGTTCGTTTTATCAGTTTATTCATTTCCAAGTCCTTCAGTTCTTTGCTTAGCATTTTGTTTGATATGCCAGTTACATCATTCAAAATATCAGAAAATCTTCTTTCGTTGTAATAGCAAATGGACGAGATTATTGAGATCTTCCATTTTCCATTCAATACGTCCATCGCATCATGTATAGCCATGATTTCTTTTTTGTGCCCTACAAGGCATACGTTGTCAGCCATAAGTTACTTTGTTACCCGAATGTTACTGTTACCTTTGGTTACAAAGTAACTAAAATAAATTTAAGTATTCTAAGTTTGCATCGTAAACAATTTAAAAATTTAACAATGAACTTTACAGGCAAAAACGTAGTTATAACAGGCGGAACCACAGGAATCGGACTGGCAACCGCAAAAGCATTTATCAACGCAGGAGCAAATGTTTGGATCACGGGAAGAAGTGCTGACAATCTGAAAAAAGCGACCGCAGAGATCAACAGCCCGAAATTGAAAACCGTAGTTTCGGATACTTCAAAGCTGGCAGACATTGCGATTTTGGAAAAAGCAGTTGCAGAAAGCGGAACCAAATTAGATGTTCTTTTCCTTAATGCAGGAATAGGGGTGTTTGCGCCGATTGAACAAGCAACAGAAGCAGATTTTGATGCACAATTTAATACCAACGTAAAAGGTCATTTCTTCACATTGCAAAAATTAATTCCTCATTTGGCAAATGGAGCGGCCGTAGTATTCACATCCTCAACGGTAGCAACAGCTTCAAATTTGGGTACCAGTATATATTCTGCAACCAAAGGAGCATTAAATAAAATCGCCCAAATTGCTGCAAACGAATTGGCTGAAAGAAAAATTCGTGTAAATATTCTTAGTCCGGGACCGGTTCAAACGCCTGGATTAGAAAATGCTGTGCCTGCGGAAGCGAAAGCATATTTAGCTGCTGCTACAGCTCTACAAAGATTAGGTGATCCCGATGAAATTGCGAAAACGGTATTGTTCCTATCTTCCGACGCTGCAAGTTTTATTACAGGGACGGAATTAGTAGCCGATGGTGGTTACCTTAACTACGGATTGAAATAAATCAACAATAATCATTATTCGGCAAATGCAAAAAGCCTTTGACGTCGTTGACTTCGAAGGCTTTTTGTGATCTTGTAAACTTTTTAAATTCAAACCTAATAATTAAGCGAAAATTGAGCTATTGCTAATAAAAAAATGTTTCGGATATTATCTTATCGTCCTTTACACCAAAAACTGCAATTTCTGCCAATTGTAACCGCTGCCCATTTTTTAAGGTCATGTCCCTGCCCATGGCCACGCTAAAATAGTCGCCGCCGACCACCGGTTCGCTGCAAAAGAAGCTGTGTACTTCTGCTATAGTTTCTTGTCTGGCTTTTGACTTTGCTAAAACCGCTTCAATGCCTTTGGTTACAGTTGGCACACCTATTGCCAAAGCGTGTTGTGGTTCGGTACAAACAATATCTGCGCTATAAAATTGTTGATAGATTTCTGCCACCTGCCTTTGTTGAAAAAGATCATAGTAGCGATTGGCTAATTCCTGTGTTGTCATTTTTTTGATTATTTAATAATACAAAGCTATTCTGCTGGTTAATACTTAAAGAATTAAAAAGTGTTATATATTTGCTTAATCGTATCAATTTATAAAATATGGACGCTTTAAGTACCGTATTAGAGGCAACCAGACTCAGAAGTGTTGTTTATAGCAAATTTCCCCTTGCAGCTCCATGGGGACTGGATATTGTTAATGACGAGAATTCGCAATTCTGGCGGCTGGTGAGCGGCAATTGTACCATTGGCTCACCCGATGGCCGTATTATAGAATTGGCGGAGGGCGATCTTGTATTTGTGCCTCACGGAAGCGCCCACTGGATAGCGGATAAATCCACAAGTTTACGCATGCCCTCGCCGGAATTTGTTAAGGCTCGTAGAGCAGGGATAAATGTTTTTAACGGCGGCAGCGATGTAACTACCCTTATAGCAGGCCATTTTGAATTTGATTATCAGCCTTTGCATCCATTTCTAAAGGATTTGCCCCCAATTATTCATATCAGACAATATGTGACAGAGAACCAGTTACTGCTAAAGCAGGTTACGCAACTAATGCTGGAAGAACTCAACAATGAAAAGCCGGGAAGTAGCATAATGCTGAAAAACCTATCGGAAATTATGTTTATCAATATCATAAGGGCATATTTAGAACAGGCCGTGCCCCACACTGGTTTTCTTTCTGCATTAAGCAACCCAAGGATCAGCAAGGCGCTCAAACTGATGCAGGATTCGCCCCAAAATGATTGGACCCTGGAATCTCTTGCATCGGAGATTGGCATGTCACGTTCTGTTTTCTTTAACCGGTTTAAAAAATTAGTGCATGAAACGCCATTGAGCTACCTTACCAACTGGCGCATCAGACAAGCCCAAAAACTATTAACGACGGATAATAGCAATATATCAGAAATTGCAGCAAGCGTCGGTTATCAGTCGGAATCAGCCTTTAACCGGATCTTTAAATCAAAAACGGGGCAGACTCCCGCAGTGTACAGGAGAAGTAAGATTATCGAATGATTTTTCGCATGTACCTGTACTCCGGTTCGTGTTTTTTAACGTCAGCGGATTGAACTACGGAAGATTCCTGGGTAGTTCCTTACAATAAGTTCATCTTCCTTGTAAATATTTCTAATGTGCAGTCCTATGGTATCTTATGATGCATTTAGGGTTGTACAGCAAAACCTATTGCTGGCTTTCCGCCTTTCTTACTGCAGGACTGATAAGATTAGGCAGGCGAAAAATAAAAAGGGGTAGCCGGAAATGATCCGTTGGAAATCCAAATAAACTAAAACAGGAAAGTAAAGCCTTTTCCTTTTGACGGCTTTTTCATTTCCTCAAATTTTTCAATTTCTTGATTAAGTAAAAAAGCATACTCACCAGCCATGAACTCACGAAATATTCCAATGTTTTCTTGTTGGCGGGTATCAATTAGTGCTTGGATGTAAGCCGCTTTATTCTCACTCTGTACAATTGCCAAAGGAAGATTATACCAGGCTTGAATATAGTTCATTAGCAGTCGGGATGTTCTGCCATTGCCATCATAATACGGATGTATGCTGACAAGGCTGAAATGTGCGTCAAATGAAAGATTTAATCGCTCAGCTATAGATAAAGGAGAAGTAATAGCATCATTAAGTTTTTTTATTAAATCCTTAGTCAGGCGCTCTACTTTATCAAAATTGGGGAAGTACGAAACACCGGCAGTGACATTGCCTTTTCTAAACGCTCCGGTTCGGGAATCCACGGTGCCTAGCATAGTGTTATACACCTTGCCTGTGTTTTTCATGACTAAAGCGTTAATCTCTTGTAAAAGAGATATGCTTAATGCTCTTTTTGCTTTTGCGTTTTCAATAGTGAAAAGCAAGGCTGCATGATGATCGGTAACCATTAAGCTTTCCTCTAATGGTTTCCCGTTCGGAGTTCGTCCCTCATTGATCAAAACCTGTGTTTCCACCTCGGTCAATGTTGACCCCTCTATACGGGTAGAATGATGATCAATAGCAATCAGGTTAAACCGATCATGATCGATCACTTCGCTTATTCGAAGATCATTATACTTTTCTATGAGGTTAACTAGTTCCATTACTTTATTATGCGAAAATAGTTATAAATTATTGTTTGCCAACGCGTCTCTTTTCAGGTCCTGGTGTTCGTTAGTAATAGACGGTTTTGTTTGATAGTAAAATACAATTTAAGTCGCCTGCAGATAACACGAACGCTGGATATTGCGTGTTTTTTACGGATTCGGCTAAACCAAACGCAGATTTGGATAAATCCTGTTGACCAAAGCAGCCCATCTTTGTATAAACAAAAGAAATCAATTATGCGTGTATTTGTCACCGGAGCCACGGGCTTCATTGGTACTGCCATTGTACAGGAATTAATAAATGCCGGCCACCAGGTATTGGGACTGGCCCGCTCAGATGCATCGGCTCAAAAACTGATCGATGCGGGTGCAGAGGTTCATCGGGGTGACCTGGAAGATCTCGACAGCCTGCGCAGCGGCGCTGCGCAAACGGACGGCGTGATCCACGCCGGTTTTATCCATGACTTTACCCGCTTCGCGGAAGTTTGCCAGGTAGATAAAATCGCTATCGAAACTATCGGCCAGATACTGGCCGGTTCTGATCGCCCCTTTATTGTTACCTCGGGCACAGCCCTGGTCAGCCCGGGAAAGCTAGCCACCGAAGATATTAAGCCACCGGTTAACCCAGGATGGCCGCGGGCTTCGGAGCAAACGGGTGATTCGGTAGGTGCCGCGTCGGTTCGTTTATCACCTTCGGTGCATGGCGATGATGATAAACATGGCTTTGTGCCGATACTGGTCAATATCGCAAAAGAAAAAGGTTTTTCGGCTTATATCGGCGAAGGGCTGAATCGCTGGAACGCTGTACACCGTTTGGATGCTGCCCATTTATTCCGACTGGCTTTGGAAAATGCTGCACCCGGCGCCCGTTACCATGCTTCGGCCGAAGAAGCGATTACAGTCAAGTCTATTGCCGAAGCTATTGGTAAACAATTGAATCTGCCTGTAAGATCAGTTACGCCGGAAGCAGCGGCAGAGCATTTTGGCTGGTTTGCCCATATGGCCGCGATCGACTGTCCGTCTTCGAGCAAGTGGACACAGGAACATTTGGACTGGCACCCATCGCATTCAACCTTGCTTGTCGATATTGAAAACGGTGTTTATACTAAATAAAGCTATGAACATTATTGTAACAGGTTCCTTAGGGAATATCAGCCAGCCGCTGACGAAAATATTAATCGCCCAGGGCCATACCGTAACCGTGGTCAGTAGTGATCCTAAAAAACAAATGGCTATCGAAGCTTTAGGAGCGACACCGGCCATTGGCTCGATCTCGGATGTCGCTTTTCTGACCAATACTTTTAAAGGCGCAGACGCGGTTTATGCCATGATCCCGCTGAGTTTTACTGAGCCTGACCTGGGTGATTATTTACGCCGTATGGCCGAAAATTATGCAAAGGCCCTGAAAGAAGCAAAAACTCAACGCATCGTATTGATGAGCGGCTGGGCAGCAGATCTGGTCAAAGGCGAAAACGTAGAACACATATTTGATGATCTCGACGCCTCCATCACCATCATGCGGCCGGCGTCTTTTTATACCAATTTTTACCAGTCTATCGACCTGATCAAAGGCAAGGGCTTCATCGGTAAATTCCTGACGTTACGTTACTTGGGGCTCTGGGCTTTGCTTACCGGTAAAACCGGCCTGCTGATGGGGAACTATGGCGGAGATGACCGGATCGTTTTTGTATCTCCGAAAGATATCGCTGGTGCCGTTGCTGAAGAACTGCTATTACAACCCAAAGAGAAAACCATCCGCTATGTGGGCAGTGAGGAAATGACCTGTAACGAAGCTGCAAAGATCATTGGCAACGCAGTGGGCAAGCCCTGGTTAAAATGGGTGCTGCTTTCGGATAAGGAAATGCTGCAGGGATTAAAAATGGCCAAATTGCCTGAAAAACTGGCAGAAACATTAGTAGAAATGCAGGCGGCGATGCACAGCGGCAAGACCCTGGAAAACTTTCATCACAATAAACCCAAAATGGGCAAAGTTAAACTGTCTGATTTCGCTAAGGAGTTCGCAGCAGTCTATCATCAAAAATAAGTATCTTGTGTTATGAATAACCACCAGCTATTCCGTTTCCATACGATCACCGAATATCACCGCGCCGCAGGCCTGCCCAAACCGGCGCACCCGCTGATCAGCCTGGTGCATATGGATGACATTCAGCTACCTATCGCTGAGGTTCCGTTTAGTTTGGTCTTCGACTTTTATTCGATCTCACTTAAAAAAATGCAGCATGCCAAATTCAAATACGGGCAGCAGGCGAGCGACTTTGACGAAGGGGTGTTGTTCTTCATGTCGCCCGGACAACTATTCGGTATCGATGCCATCGATATGACTACAGCGAAACGACCCGAAGGCTGGATGATCCTGATCCATCCGGATTTTTTGTGGAACACCTCGTTGGCTAAAACCATTAAACAATACGAGTTCTTTAATTATTCTGTTTACGAGGCGTTGTACCTGTCTGACAAAGAAGAAACCATGCTTACCACCATCGCGCAAAGTATTGAGCAGGAGTACCATGCCAATATCGACCGGTTTAGCCAAAGCGTGATCATTGCCCAATTGGAACTTTTACTTACCTATTCCGAAAGGTTCTATCAGCGCCAGTTCATCACCCGTAAGATCGCCAGTCATGAATTGCTTACCAGGATGGAAGATTTGCTTACCGCTTATTTTAACAGCGGTGCTCTTGCTCAAAAAGGATTACCCAGCGTTACTTACATTGCCGAAAACTTAAATATCTCACCAGGTTACCTGAGTGGTCTGCTCAAATCTTTAACCGGACAGAATACCCAGCAGCATTTGCATAACAAACTAATCGAACTGGCTAAGGAAAGGCTTTCGACGACCAACCTTTCAGTCAGCGAGATTGCCTATGAACTTGGATTTGAGCACTTGCAATCCTTCAGCAAACTTTTCAAGACCAAGACCAGCCTCTCGCCAATGGAGTTCAGACATTCCTTCAATTAGCTTACAAAAAACCGCAATTAGCTTATAAATCACCAATAGCGATGCCTGACCTTTGTGTTATGGAAAATCAACACAAACGCATTGCCCTTATTACCGGGGCTAATCAGGGAGTCGGCCTTCAGGTCGCTAAAGAATTGGTTGCAAATGGGGTTACTGTATTGGTAGGCTCACGTGATTTCGGACGGGGCGAAACCGCAGTTAAAGAGATCGGGCCGGGCGCTATTGCTATCCAGATCGATGTGACCGACCAAAATTCTATTACCGATGCTGCAGAACGTATTGAAAAAGAATTTGGCCGTTTGGATCTGCTGGTCAATAACGCGGCAATATCGAATACCCGTAAAGGTGATCTATCGCTGGCGGAATATGCCCAGATCAGCAAAGCGAGCACCGCCTCACTGGATGAAGTACGCGCCGTATGGGAAACCAATGTTTTTGGTGTTCTGGCTGTTTATCAGGTGATGCTACCCTTATTGAAAAAATCTGAAGATGCCCGTATCGTTAACGTATCCAGCGGCGTGGGTTCACTAACCTCGAATGCTGATCCGGCTTACCCATATCGTGCTTTCTTTAGCCCGGTATATTCAGCCTCAAAAACCGCGCTTAATGCGATGTCACTAGCCATGATGATCGAGTTGGAAGACACCGGCATAAAGCTTAACTTAGTATCGCCTGCTTTCACCAGCACCGCCCTGAATGGCTTCGAAGGTACCGAATCCATTGAAGATGGTTCACGCGAAGTGGTAAGGGTCTGCCTTTATGGACCTAACGATCCGAGTGGTACCTTTACTCGCTGGGAAAACACGGAAATACCCTGGTAAGCAATAAAATGAAAAAACAAACAGAGGCTCCCTATAAATTTGAATCGCTGTCCGACTTTCACCGGGTGCTGGGCCTGCCAAAACCCATGCACCCGCTAATCAGCCTGGTCTATAATACGGATGGAAAAATACGGGTGCCGGACAGCACCTGCAAACAGTTCATGCTGGCCTTTTATAAGATATCCTATAAACCCAACCTGAAAGGGAAATTCAAATACGGGCAGCATTACTATGATTTTGACGAGGGAGGCCTGTTTTTCCTGGCACCGAACCAACTTACCGGAACGAGTGAACAAAACCTGGACTTTAGCGGCTTTACTTTATTCGTCCATCCCGACCTGTTCCTCAATTATCCTTTGGCCAAAAAGATCAGGCAATACAATTTTTTTTCCTACGCGGCGACAGAGGTGCTCCATTTATCCGATCAGGAAAAGAAAACTATCCTTGCTATCGCCAAGCTTATTGACGAAGAATTGAACAGCCGGATAGATGCGCTTAGCCAGGACGTTATTATTTCCCAGATCGAGTTGCTGCTGACTTATGCCGACCGCTTTTATAAACGCCAGTTCCTTACCCGCAAAGCGGTTAATAATGATGTGCTGCAAAAGCTGGAGGAAATACTGGACGAATACTTCAATAACAATGCACCATTAAATCAGGGCATCCCGACCGTACAATACCTGGCAGACCGGCTGCACCTTTCACCGCACTATTTAAGCGATATGCTCCGTTCCCTGACCGGGCTAAATGCCCAGCAGCACATTCACCTTAAGCTCATCGACAAAGCGAAAGAAAAGTTATCCAGCACCAATTTATCCATAAGCGAAGTGGCCTACGCGCTGGGCTTTGAAC
>Ga0206921_10297_pt1 | contig 11582 bp, 12 predicted proteins | sample Alteio_BWOrgHeat_66_FD_152930 | JGI IMG/M metagenome (GOLD analysis project Ga0206921, IMG submission 152930) | Enriched cells from forest soil in Barre Woods Harvard Forest LTER site, Petersham, Massachusetts, United States -... | ecosystem: Environmental > Terrestrial > Soil > Temperate forest >...
ACAAATATACGGGTCGGGTCCAGCAGGTCTTCGGGGTCATCATGATCGGTGTGGCGGTCCTCATTTACACCAATTACGACAAGACCATCCAGCTGAAGATACTGGAGGCCTTTCCTTCTTATGGGAACCTGCTCAACGGGGTGGAGAACAACAAGATCGTGACGGACCAACTGGATTCCCTGCGGGGCACGAAGGCCCGTTCAGAAAGTGTCGACATGAGCGGCAAACTCCCGGACCTGGGCCCGGCGCCCGAATTCACCGGCATCACCAATTGGTTCAATAGCAGTCCGGCGCTGACCATTGGAGGTCTTCGGGGCAAGGTGATCTTGGTCGATTTCTGGACCTATAGCTGCATCAATTGCCTTAGGACCCTGCCCAACCTCAAGGCTTGGTATCAAAGCTATGGCTCCGAATATTTCGAGCTCATCGGTGTGCATTCCCCCGAATTCGCCTTCGAGAAGGAAAATCGAAATCTCCATGAAGCCTTGAAACAATTCGACATCCTTTACCCCGTGGCCCAAGACAACGATTTCGCCACTTGGAACGCCTACCACAACGAATATTGGCCCGCCGAGTACCTGATCGACGCCAAAGGGCACATCCGGCTGGCCCATTTCGGGGAAGGGCATTATGACGAGATGGACGCCGCCATCCGGCAATTATTGGCGGAGGCCGGCCATCCGGTCACAACGGGGACCTCCTTGGTGGCGGGCGCGGCGGAGATCGCCGACCAGACCCCCGAATCCTACCTGGGGCTGGCGCGATTGGAGCGTTTCGCCTCCCCCGAAAAGGCTACGGCGGGTAAGAAGACCTATTCATTACCCAAGTCCCTAGCCTCACATCACATCGCTTATGAGGGGCTATGGGCCTTGAGTGACGAGGCCGCCCGGCCCGGCAAGGGTTCGGCCCTGGAGATCCAGTTCAACGCGGATAAGGTCTTTTTGGTCATTGGGCCTATGGCCAAGGGAGGCCAAGTGTCTCTCTATATAGACGGGAAGCCTATCGGGGTTGAGGGGGGAGTGGATGTGAAGGATGGGAAGGTCTTATTGGATACCCATCGGCTTTACAACCTGGTGGACCTCAAAGGGAAACCGGGCCCCCACCGCCTGCGCATCGTCTTCGAAAATGTGGGGACCGCGGTCTATGCCTTTACCTTTGGGTGAGTAAAAGTCTTTAACCACCAAGAACCACGAAAAACAGGGTCGAGAGGCGGGGGATGAAATCCACCTCCCTGCTTACCCGGGAATTCGTTGACTGGCTTGCTTTTCACAAGACCCATTCCATTTAACACTATGATTTTTGACAAGAAGGGAGACCAAAGATATACTTTTTTTCATTAGTTAACCAATTACTCGGGGCCTTCTTTGAAAACAGTTTTAAAGATATCCTTGTTCCTGTCCCTTCCGCTTTTTCTCCTAATGCACTTCGCTTGTGGGGGAAATTCCTCCCCTTCTTCTCCGGCCTCCTCATCCCCGGCCGCGACCAATACACCCACCTTCACCCCGACATTCACCTTCACCCAGGCCTGTTTTTTAGGCGCCTCTCCCAGCTGTACCCCGACTTTCACCAGCACCTCCACTAACACCTTTACGATCACCTATACGCCCACCATCACCTGGACATTCACGCTCACGAAGACGCCAACCTATACCAACACCCGAACTCCCACCGCGGCCCAGTCCGTTACCTGTCTTATCGCTTCCCAAGCCGGGAACACCAGTGTGGGGACGAGTTTCCTGTCGGGGGCAGGGAACCTCTTGGCAAGCCAGATCGCGATGCCGAGTTATGGGGGTCTGCAGAGCCTTGCGGTCCACCTGCAAACCGCCACGGGTTCAGTCCGGGTGGCGGTCTATTCGGACAGCAGCGGACCCTCCGGGTTGATCGTCCAATCGGCGACCCAAACGGCCGTCAACGGCTGGAACACCATCGCCATTCCACCGACCTATATTTATTCAGGAACCTATTGGTTGGTTTGCCAGGTCCAAAATTCCACCCAGGTCGCCTATATCGCCGGGGGAAGCACCAATACCGCGGCCCAAGCCTGGGGCGCTTTCCCGGGCAGTTACCCCGGCGGGGGTTCCCTGGCGACCGCCACCCTTTCCATCTACGTGAATTACTGTTCCGAGCCATCCCCCACTCCCACCCCTTCCTGGCAATTGGTCGGGGGAGGAGCCGCGACTTCCGGCAGCGGTCAGTTGCCTGTATTACGCGTATCCGGAGGCACCCCTTACCTGGCTTTCGGCGACTGTTCCAATGCATGCCGGGCTTCGGTCGTTGAATATACGAGCGGGGCCTGGACTTCCTTGGGCGACATCAGTTCCGGATACGCCGAAGCAATCGGGTTCAATATTTATAGTGGCACTCCTTACATCGCCTACGTCGACGGAGCCAACAATTATCAAGCTTACGTCCAAAGTTACTCTGGAGGTTGGTCCCTGGTAGGCAGTGGGGCGGCGGTGCCCGTGTCGGTCTATTACTCCCTATCGCTGGATGTTTCTACCGGAGCGCCTTATTTGGCTTGGATCAATTACGCGACCGGAGAGCCGACCCTGCAGGAATATACAGCCGGCAGTTGGACCGCGATAGGCGCGTCGCCTTTCATGGCGGTCTCCATTTCGGCCCTTTCCTTGGCCATGAACGGAACGACACCTTATGTGGCTTGTTCATACGTCACCACGGGGTCGGTTTATGTGGATCAGCTCATGGAATACAGTGGTTCCAGCTGGGTTGCCCTTGGTGCCGCCGTCACGGTTACCAACCCCCTGAATACTGACAATCAAGCTTTGACGGTCGTCAGTGGAACGCCTTATTTAAACACCGGGGACAATATCCTGAAATATACGGCAGGGTCCTGGGCCACGGTGGGGGGGAGTTTTGGGACTGGAATGGGCGATAATTGCTGGTCGTCTTTATACAACGATGGTGGAACTTATTATCTTTCTTTCACCACCGGAGGATGTTGCAACAGCTATTGCCCCGGGAATATCGAAATGGAAAAGTCCACGGGATCGAGCTGGTCGGTGATAGGTTCCTCCAGTATTTCCTCCAGCCCAGTCACCTGGGGCACGAACTCTTTGGCCGTCTACAGCGGAACGCCCTATATCGCCTATAGCAACAACTCTTCCGGCAAAATCTGGGTCAGTGAGTACCACTGATGGGATTGTAACAAGATAAGCCGACTTTTCGTCTTCCTCGCGTCATCCCGTCAAAAGTAGTAATGGGCGCCGAATTCCCCATAAACGTAGAAACTAGTCGGGCTGGTCAGCCACAGGGCGGGCACCACCTGAATGTAAATATCCACCGGGACGTTCTTCTTATCGAAGATATAGGACATCCCCACCGGCACCCGGGCGGCTATCGCGACCGGTGTATTCAACGACAGATCTCCCCCCACCCCCACGTAAAAAGGCCATTCTCCCTCGGTATTCTTCATGTGGATGAGGGCGAAATCATGCCAAAGGTAATCCAACTGTAAAAGAGCCGAACCCCCCGGCAATTTGACCGCCCCTTGGAAGGCGTTCTCATGGTCGATCCAAACCTTGCCCGATATCCCCCAAGTGCCCGGATCCCCCGCTTCCAAGCCGATCCCGAAATTGCCGCCGTCTCGAGTGGGTCGGTAAGCCCCCTCCGCTTTTAAGAATGCAGGGATCAAAGCAATCCCCGTGACCAGCCAGACAACGATGCGAACCTTCTTTTGAAAGGACATAGCCGCCTCCTTGGTTGTGATCCCATTTAAAGACCAGCGGCGCTATTTGGAGAAGATTTTTTTAGCGCCGATCAGGTTTGGTCGTTTTCCTTTTACCCACCCCGGTCGGGGCCCATTTGCAGGGGGTCACTTCCACAAATGGATCGTTTGTCTTAAATTGGAATCAAGGCTAATCCTTCTCGAAAGGAGTCCCTATGAACAGTCTTTTGATGCTGTTGGTGGTCGGTATCTTGGCTGGTTGGTTGGCGGGGAAGATCCAAAAGGGGCGGGGCTTTGGTGTGGCCGGTGACATGGTGATCGGCATCCTGGGTTCGGTCTTTGGGACTTGGCTTTTCGGGCAACTGGGATTGACCACCTATGGATTCGCCGGTAACCTGGTGACCGCCGTCGTGGGCGCGCTCGCGATCCTGTTCCTGTTGGGCGCCATCGCTAAAAAGTGAATTCGATCGAGATCAAGGGGAGGGAATCATGAAAAATTCATTTATTGTCCTGGGACTTCTGCTGGGAGCATTGTCCTTCGGGACCATTCACGCGGCGGATAAAGGGGACCAGAAGGTCAGCCAGGATGTCCACCAGCTCAGGAAGGATTATCAAAAAAAGGTCGATAAAGACCTGAAAGGGATCGAGGCCAAGATCCACCATTTGAAACATCAGGTCTCGAAGACCGACGCCAAATTGGACGCCGATGTCCAAGCCCAGCTCAAGAAATTGGACGCCCAAAAAGCGGACGCGGACAAGAAGGTCTCCGCCTTGAAAAAGTCCACCGATACGGCCTGGAAAGATTTCCAAAAAGGGGTGGATGAGGCGGTGGCGGACCTGAAAAGGTCCGTGGATGAGGCAGCCGAGCAGTTCAAGGCGAAGGGCAAGAAGAGCTAAGCACGGCCCTTCCTTCCGTTTTCTCCCGAGGGGGCAAGGGCGGAAGGGCCTTCCTCAATTATTCTTTTTGATCTCAATGATGCGGCTTAACAGGTCCATATCATCCTTGTTCACGGCCAGGGCCTTCATGCCCGCGCTAAAAACCATCTCCTTCATTTCCTCTTTGAATTCCACTTGGATGGATTCCAGGATGAACTTGAATTTACATTTGTAAGTGGTGAGGTCCAACTGGACTTCCAAATGCTGGCCTTGCTGGAGCGGGTCCTGTCCGCAGACATGGACCGAGCCATTTGACAGGTCGGCCACGTCGCAATGAAGCAGTTGGCTCAAGAGCCGGGCGATGGCGGCGTTATGGAGGGTGGTGCTTCCATATAGGCGGTCCTTCGAATAATGGGGAAATTCGGCCGCGGGAATGACACGGAACTCCACCAATTGGGAGACTTTCGAGGCCCCGCTTCGGCGGTTCTCGATCCAGCCCTTTTTCCAGGACATCCGGCACCTCGTGACTCACGAATTAGGGTCTTACTCTATTTTACAACTTTTATATCAAGGGAAAATGTTCCGGTCCTTTTGCACCCACCTGGCTGTTCTATCCTTGGGAAAACCCCAAGTTTTGACATTGTTTTCCCCGAAGCTGAAAAGCCATTGACCCATCCGCTTCTTTTGAATCGGCTCCATCGCCTGATGAACCGTTGAGGGGATAGGGCCATCGGGGCAAGCAAGGTATCCCTTTTCCCTTGGGTCAAAAGCGTTCCGACCTTAACAACTCAACTGGAAGCGCTTCGAAAGGATTGCTCCCCCCAGCCGTTGGCCCATTGGGAGGCCGTGCTTGCCAAAGGGCTTCGTGCGGTACAATAATGAGGCATTTTCCGCACTTCCGATCGAGGGTACATGAAAACAACGATGGCTAAAGCGAATCTCACAGTGACGGCTTCCGATCACCCCCAATACAAGGACATTACCCTGTTGACGGTCAAGGGTTTCATCGACACCACCACCGCCCCCGAGTTCGAGAGAACCTTCCAAGCGGCACTTGGCGCGAAAAAATATAACTTCATCATCGACCTGAAGGATGTCACCTACATCAGCAGCGCGGGTTGGGGCATCTTCGTGGGGGAGATCAAACGCATCCGCAGCCAAAAAGGGAACCTGTTCCTGGTGGGCATGAGCCCCGAAGTCACGGACGCCTACGAGCTTTTGCAGTTCGAGACCATCATCAAGTCTTTCCCGAACGACCAGGAAGCCCTGCAAAAAGGGTTTGGAAAGCCCAAGGTCCCCAAGGCGGCCCCGGCCAAGGGCGCGGGGAAGAACTCGAAGCCAGCTTCGGTGGAACAAAGTTTGGGTCCTTCTACGGAAGCGGCTACGACGATTGCTCCCAGCCAAGTGTCCTTGAAAAAGCGTTCGATCTTCCACATCTTCATGCCCTGGAAATGGTTCTAACCTTGTTCGCCCCCCATTTTTTGTTATTCAGACCCATCCCAACCCACGATAGGTAAAACATGGCCTTCTCCCTTTTTGGAAAAACCTCTGACCAATTGGCCGAATATAAACGTTTTAAGAAGGCGTTGGAGAAGAATCCTGGGGACCTGGGGCTCAAGGACCAGTTCGTCAAATTCTGTTTGATGAACCGGTTCACGAACCAAGAGGGTGATGAAGACCATATCCCCGAGGCCTTGACCCTTTTCGCCACCATCGAGAACAGGGAACCCTTCGATCTTCAATGCCACTATTTAGTGGGAAAGTATTACCAGGAAGAAAGGGATTTCCGGAGGGCTTACGGCATTTACCTAGCGGCCATCAAGCGATTCAACCATTTTGCCCAGAAGGACCCTAATTTTAAATCCGATAATTCCGAGTTGGCTTATTCGGTAGCCTTGAACCTGATGGCCCTGCAGTCCGACCCGGTGGACCCGCACGTAGAGGTTTGTTTCAAGATCATCCGTAAATCCTTCCCGCTTCACGTCAAACGCGCCGAGTTGGATGCCGAAATGGCCAAACCGGCCCCCGATAAGATGCGGATCCGGAAACTTTCGGACGAAATCCAGAAACTCCGGGAGGCGGAGGAAAAGGAAGTTCGGACCGCCAAGGTGGAAAAGGCCGAGCCCGCTCCCATGGCGACTGAGACCCCTCAACCTCAAGCCCAAACTCCCGAACCCATTCCGGCGGCACCCCAAGCACCCCCGGTGGAATTGAAGGGGCTTTTCTCCAAGCTCTTCAACGAGCTTTCTCCTGAAAAACTGGGATTGGTCGGACTTTCGGTGGAGGAAATGAAAAGGACGTCGGTCGTTCCCAATAAGGGTGAAAAAATGGATTCTTTCGGCTTATCCCCGGTCTCCGAGGCTTCCCACCAAAACGGAAGTTTCATGGCGTTCCATGACAATCAGTGGGAGGGGCCTTTTACGCCTTCCGAGTTAAGCTCCAAGGGATTCCTGAGATCCAATACTTGGGTCTGCCGTAAGGGCAGTCAGCAAGTGGTGCAGGCCTACGAAGTGCCGGACCTTCAACCTCTCGTCAAGAAATAATTCACCGATCGCCCAACTCGATCGGCACGACCAAAACTCGCCATTTGCCTTGAGGGCAAATGGCAGGTGTCAAACGATCTTGCAGGGGATAAGCGCGTCCTCATCGAAGGAATAGACAGCGCAAAGGCGGTGGTAACCGTCGGCGATGACCAGCTTGCCATTCTGGGGGTCCCTCACGAGCAAGAGGGGCGAGAGGGGTTTTCCCTCCTTGATCTTCTTCTGGTCCTTGTCCACGTGGAAGTTGCTCAGCCCTAAAAGGGAAAGGCCCGCGGCCCGGAAAATGTCCTTGGCCTTGAATTGGGATACCTTGGCGTCCTTGAGCTTTTTGACCAAGCCGATGGTCTCGGTTTCGGTGTGAAGAAGGCCCAAATAGGATTGGGCTGCCGGATAGTTCTTATCCTCCGGTTCGGGGAGCCATTTGATATCGGTCGAGTCACCCATTGAAGCCTCCTTTGAAGATCCCAACTTACAGGCAGGAACAGGTTATCATTTTATCCGGGGTCCGAGAAAAGGGTAACTTCAGGCAAAGGGGCTCCGTATCAAAGGAAAATGAAGGTCTGGAGCGTTCTATGGAAAAGTATAAGGGGGACAAGGTCGTTAAGACCGACGAGGAGTGGAAGAAGGTCCTGAACGAAGAGCAGTATCGTATCTTGCGTGGTCACGACACCGAGCGGGCCTGTACGGGTCTTTATTGGGACAACCACGAAAAGGGCGTCTACCATTGCGCGGGTTGCGGTCTGGAGCTTTTCATCTCCGACTCCAAATTCAACTCGGGGACAGGCTGGCCCAGCTTCTTCCAGCCCATCTATCCGGAGAACGTGGTCTCCAAGCCGGACCATTCTTATGGGATGGAGCGGGTGGAGGTCCTTTGCCCCCGTTGCGACGGTCACTTGGGCCATGTCTTCGGGGACGGCCCCAAGCCCACGGGACAGCGGTACTGCATCAATTCCGCCGCGGTCCAGTTCGTTCCCCATCCCAAAAAATAAGCGAATGCTCCAGGTCTTGGGGGCTGGAAATGTTACCCGTCCGGGTCCATAATATTTTCAGCCGATCCATTCGAGGAGGAATCCATGCCGAATTCCGAAGGCCCCATCGCTATCCTGATCGCGGATGACAGTCCGGGGGACCGAACCCTGTTGGAAAAAGCTTTCCAGGAATCCGGCATCAAAAGTCGTCTTTTTTTCGCCGAGGACGGCCAGGAACTCGTCAACTACATGAACGAGTTCATCGTCTATTCGGACGTAAACAAGTCCTCCTGCCTGGTCCTTCTGGACCTAAAGATGCCGCGCTTGAACGGTATAGAAACCTTGAAGATCATTAAGACTGACCGTCGTTTCAAGCAGATCCCGGTAGTGGTCCTCACCTCCTCGGGGCTGGATCAGGATGTGAACGATTCCTACCAGATGGGGGCCAATTCGTTCTTCACCAAACCCGTTGACTACAAGGGTTTCCTCGATTTTGCCAAGTTGTTGAAGAAATATTGGATCGAAAGGGCCGCTCTGCCCGGTTGAACCGCCCCTAGGATCGCCGCCTATCGTCCGCTGGGGACGATGCCCTTGAGCCAGACATCCTCCACGTATTTCATGGAAGCCAGGAACTGTTCCAAGTCGGCGGGCTTCACGATATAAAGGTTCGCGTGGTAGTCGTAGGCCTCGGTGACGTCCTGATCCCAGCTGGAAGTGGTCAAGACCAGGACGGGGATATCCTTCAAGTCGGGGTCCGACTTGATCTCCTGCAGGACCACCCGGCCGTCCTTGCGGGGCAGGTTCAAGTCCAGGAAGATGAGGTCCGGCCTTTTGGCCTGGCGGTAATCGCCCCTTTTGTTCAGGTAATCCGAGGCTTCCACGCCATCCCGCACCACGCTGACCCGGTTCCGCACCTCGGAATTTTCCAGGTATTTAACCAACAAAAAAGCGTCCCCTTGGTTGTCCTCCACGACCAGGATCTCCACCGGTGGACCGACCCGTTCCCCCTCCATTATCGTGTCCATGGGCTACTCCTTTATTGGAATGGTAAAGCTGAAATTCGACCCGACCCCGACCTTGGACTCCACCCAGATCTTTCCTCCTTGCTGTTCAACCACCTTCTTGCAAAGGGCCAAGCCGATCCCCGTTCCCGGATATTGGTCCCGGGAATGGAGCCGTTGGAAGACCACGAAGATCTTGTTGAAATATTGGGCGTCGATGCCGATGCCGTTGTCCTGGATGCTGAAGGACCAGTGGTCGGTCATTTGTTTGGCGGAAACGCGGATCCGGGGCCTATGCTTGTCCCGGAACTTCAGGGCATTCCCGATGAGGTTCTGGAAAAGCAAAAGCATGTAAGTCGGGTCCGCCACCACTTCCGGCAGGGGATCACGGACGATCTCGGCATGGCTTTCCTCGATGGCGATATTCAAGTTGGAAAGAGCGTTGTCCATGACTTTTTCCAGGTCGACCTTTTGTGGCGAGAAGGATTGAGCGCCCAGGCGGGTGTAGGAGAGCAGGTCCCCGATGAGCTGTTGGATGCGATGGGCCCCCTCGACCACGTATTTGATGTATTCATCGGTCTCGGCGTCCAGAGTTCCCTTCAGCTTCATTTGAAGCAGCTGGACGAAACTGTTGATGGTCCTCAGGGGTTCCTTCAAGTCGTGGGAAGCCACGTGGACGAACTGCTGGAGTTCGGCGTTGGAACGGGCCAGTTCCCGGGCTTTTTCCTCTAGGGCGATGGTCCGTTCCGACACCCTTTGTTCCAGGGCAGTATTGAGTTCCTTGAGCTTTTCCTCGGAGACCCGTAGTTCTTGTTCCGCCCTCTGACGCACCGCGATCTCCCGCTTTAGTTCCTGGTTGGCACCTTCCAGGTCCTTGGCATGGAGATTGAGCTCTTCGTTGAGCTGTCTGACCTGATTGGTTTTCTCGTAAAGCTCGATAAAGATGGCGGCTTTGGACCGAAGGATCTCGGGTACGAAAGGTTTGAGGATGTAATCCACCGCCCCCGCCTTGTAACCCTTGAAGATCTCGTGCTCGGATTTGCCGACAGCCGTCAGGAAGATGATGGGAGTCAGGCGGTTCTTGTCCCGTTCCCGGATGAGGCGTGCGGTCTCGAAACCGTCCATGTCGGGCATGGAAACGTCCAGGATGATGAGGGCGAATTCCTCCTGGATGAGGTGACGTAGGGCCTCCTTCCCGGACCGGGCCTTGATGAGGTTCTGACCCAACTTCCCCAGTACGGCCTCCAGGGCCAGCAGGTTGGCGGGTTCGTCGTCCACCAACAGGATGCTGACCTGGGTCGCCTTTTCCGTCACTCGCTGGGTTAGACCGGCTGTTTCAGGTTCCATTGTCTGTCCTTAAAAATCCTCAAAAATTTGAACTACTAAGGCACTCAGGGCACCCAGAAAGGCCGACACAATTTGATCGATCTTGTTTTTGGCCATTTTGTCTTTCGTCTCCTGGTGCCTTCCTGTGTTGTTTACGTCCTTGGCCAAGGGCCAAGGGTAGTGTTCAAAAGCTTATCGATATAACCAGTTCTGCATCATCGAAAGCAGCTGGTCCGTGTCGATGGGCTTGGTGATGTAATCGGAGGCGCCCATCTCGATGCATTTTTCCCGGTCGCCCTTCATGGCCTTGGCCGTCAGCGCGATGATGGGCAGGGACCTAAAGCGTTCCTTCTCGCGGATGGCCTTCATGGTGTCGTACCCGTCCATCTCGGGCATCATGATGTCCATCAGGATCACATCCACGTCCGGGTTCCGGGAAAGCACCTCCAGGGCTTCCTTCCCGCTCTCGGCCGAGACGACGGACATCTGGTTGCGTTCCAGAAGGCTGGTCATGGCGAAGATATTGCGCATGTCGTCGTCCACCACCAGGGCCTTCTTGCCCACCATGATCTGGCCGGGCTGGTGCAATTTCTCCACGATGTCTTTCTTCTGTTCCGGAAGCCGAGCCGTCATCCGATGCAGGTAAAGGGCCGTTTCGTCGAAAAGCCTTTCAGTGGATTTAGCTTCCTTGATGACGCAGGTCTTGGCCGCCGTTTTCAAGGCCTCCTCCTCCTTCTTGGTGAGGTCATGGTCCTCATAGACCACGATAGGGAGGTTCTCCCACTGGGAATCCTTTTTTAGCGTCTTCAAGATGCCGAGGCTTTCCTTGTCGGGGGTCAGCACCATACAGTCGAACTGATTCTTCTTGAGGAAATCCAGGGCCTCCTCGGCGTTCTTGGCGGGGGTCACCACCACGTCGTCACCTCCCAGCAGAGCCCGCAATTGGTCCCGGGTCACCTTGTCCCCGGCCAGGATCAGCAGGTTCTTCACCCGGCGGGAACAAAAGACCCGCAGGGCCTCCAGCGAACGGTCCATTTCCTCCTTGGAAACGGGTTTGGAGAAGAAGGCCACGACTCCCTCCTGCATCCCCCGCTGGCGGTCCTCGTTGGCCGAGATGATCTGGATGGGGATGTGCCGTGTACTGAGGTCGTTCTTGAAGCGGGCCAGCACGCGCCAGCCGTCCATG
>Ga0206921_10299_pt1 | contig 11541 bp, 7 predicted proteins | sample Alteio_BWOrgHeat_66_FD_152930 | JGI IMG/M metagenome (GOLD analysis project Ga0206921, IMG submission 152930) | Enriched cells from forest soil in Barre Woods Harvard Forest LTER site, Petersham, Massachusetts, United States -... | ecosystem: Environmental > Terrestrial > Soil > Temperate forest >...
GTTCGTTCTTCAAAGCGACGTAATTCCGGCTGAGCTCACCATTCATCCATGTCATCATCAGCCGGTCGAGACTGTACCCGGAGGGCCTCTCCTTCGCATATTGTATCTGTCGGTAGATGATGATCGTGCCGATGATCAGCGCGATGCTACAGCCAAACTGCGTTACCACCAGTATCTTCCGGGGCAGGCTGCCCGAACGCCCCACCGCTCCCCCGCCCTTCAACACCTTCACCGTGTTGAAGGACGAAAGAATGAATGCGGGTCTGCCCCCCGCGATTAACGCAACCAATACCACACAACCGAGCAACAGGACCCAAAATCCGGGATCCGTCACCGGCATAGCGATCCGGCTTGCCGTCAGTGCATTGAAAGAAGGCAAAACAAGTGTTGCCAGTACGATAGCCAGCAAACCGGCGACCAGCGTCAGCAAGAACGATTCGGCCAGGAATTGGATGATCAGGTCTTTCCGCTGCGATCCGATGGCCTTCCTCACACCCACCTCCTTAGCCCGCCGCTCCGAACGCGCCGTCGCAAGATTGATGAAGTTGATACACGCGATCAGCAGCACCAGCACGCCGATGATGGTAAACATATGGACATAGTCCAGGAATCCGCCCGTCTCCTTTCCATTGATATAATTGCCATAGAGATGCCAATTGCTCAGCGGCTGCAGCACCACCTGCGAAAGCATGGCATTCTGGTTGTTCGTCTCCGTATGTTCGATGTTGGCCAGTTTGGGCGCCACCTGCGAGTAAGTGATGCCCGGTTTCAGCCGCACATATTGAGAAAGGTTATTATTACCGAAAGAACTCATGCCTCCATTGGCAATGTAGCGATGCACCGACTCGGAATAGGCAAAAGGCAGAAGGAACTCGAATTGAAATGAGGAATTATACGGCAGGTCCTTCAGTACACCTTTTACCACTACATCGTGCTGATTGTCGATGCGGACGGTTCTGCCCATCGGGTCTGTCTTTCCGAACAGCGCTTCCGCCAGGTGCCGGGTCAGGACGATGGAATAAGTTTCCTTCAAAGCCGTGGCCGCATTCCCCTCCAGCAGCGGAAATTGGAACATTTGCAGGAAATCGCCGCCGATCGCCATCCCTTCCGGGTAAAACTTTTTGCCGTCGACCAGCAGGACGTGGTGTTGATTATTGTCGGTCTCCGCCACATATGCTATCTCCGGTACCTGCGTTCGAAGCACATCCGCCAGCTTCAGCGACGTGGTCGTGAAATTGAGGATCTCGCCATTGCTGTTGAAATTCCGGCGCACCTGGTACAACTGCCCATAGTCCGGCAGGAATTTATCGTAGCAATATTGATCATGCACCCATAGGCCGATCATCAACGCCACAGCCATGCCGATGGCCAGACCCGAAATATTCAGGGTGCTGTACCCCTTCGTCTTGAGCATGTTCCGCCACGCGGTTAGAAAGTAATTCCTGATCATGGAATTTGTCGTTCACAGTCCATGCCGTATTCCCAAACAATTGCCCAACAAAGGATTATTGGCAAAATTGCGGATGCCGGTGTGCGGTTTCGATACAGCGCCTGTCCGCCTGTGCGGCAAAAAGATTACTTTCATCTCTCAAATCATCCTTTCAAATCGTTATTTATGTTGCGCTCCCCCCTCCGTCGCGATATCCTGCTGGCCGCTCTCTTCACGACCTTCCTCATCCCATCTGCCTTCTCGCAGCTGGACCCCGCCCACCCCGATCTCTGCCAGGGCAACTACTATACCGAACCCCAGGCGGCGCAGGTCCTGCACAACCTGCAGTTCCTCTATCACGACCGGGCGACCTGGCAGCAACGCGCGGCCCTCATCCGCCAGGGCATCCTCCAGGGCGCCGAGCTCGAACACATGCCGCATCCGCCCCTCACCATCATCCGCACCGGCATCCACCATGAACAAGGTTATTCGGTCGAGAACATCGCCATCGAAACCCTCCCCGGCTATTACCTGACCGGCAATCTTTACCGCCCCGCGGACACCCTGTCCCCGATGGCCGGCATCCTTTCCCCCCATGGGCATTTCCATGATCCCGACGGGCGGTTCCAGCAAGACCAGCAACGGCTTTGCGCGACCCTTGCCCTGATGGGCGCCACCGTCTTCACCTACGATATGGTCGGTTATGGCGATAGCAAACAATGCACCCACGAAATTCCGAAAGCCCTCAAGCTCCAAACCTTCAACAGCATCCGCGCCCTCGATTTCCTCCTGTCCCTCCCCAATATCGATACTTCACGCATCGCCTGTACGGGCGCATCCGGCGGCGGCACCCAGACCCTCCTGCTAACGGCCATCGACAGCCGGATAAAAGTATCCGTCCCTGTGGTGATGGTCTCCGCGCATTTCTTCGGCGGCTGTGTCTGCGAGAGCGGCATGCCCATCCATCGCCGGCCCACACACCAGACCAACAATGTGGAGATCGCCTCGCTGGCCGCGCCCCGGCCAATGCTGCTCGTTTCCGATGGCGCCGACTGGACAAAGAACAACCCGCAACTGGAATATCCCTTCATCAAGACCATCTATGGCTGGTATGGCGTTCCCCAGGACGTGGAGAACGTCCATCTCCCCAATGAAAAACACGACTACGGCCCCTCCAAACGGCAGGCCGTCTATGCCTTCCTCATCAAACATCTGCAATTGAATGCCGCATCCCTCGCCAAAGCCGGTGCCATCGATGAATCCGGCGTCACGCCGTTATCCGTGGAAGATCTCCGCGTATTCGATGCCGAACATCCGCGCCCCGGCGATGCCGTCATGGGCAATGATGCGGTGATGGCCTTGCTCAAATGGTGATCAGCCCTCCCGTCGGACCGTTGGCGCTCCCGTCGGCCCTCCGTCGCACCAACCCACCCGTAATGTCGCATTACCCCCACGCGCCCCACCGGCCGCACCCGTACCTTTGAATCCTAAATCTTCATCTATGCGAAAGCTAATCTTAAAAATGTCGATGTCCCTCGACGGCTTCGTCGGAGGACCCAACGGCGAACTCGACTGGTTATTCAGGACCACCGACGAGGCCGGCACCGCCTGGACCGTTAACATCATTCGGAAAGCAGGTTTGCATATCATGGGCAGCAAGACCTTTCATGATATGGCGGCATGGTGGCCCACTTCGACAGAGGCCTTTGCAGCCCCGATGAACGAGATACCAAAGGCCGTCTTCACCAAAAAAGGATTCTCCGCCGCCGATCCCTCAAAGATGACCGCCGCACTCAGGGACGCAACTGAACACCGGGAGGAAAAAGGAATAGGTGTCGCGTCCGCTCCCGCAGGAGCCGACAGCTGGGCGCACCCGCAGGTCTTCCAGGGTGATCTCTCCGGCGCGATCCGCCGGCTCAAGGAACAGCCGGGTAAAGACATCATCGCCCATGGCGGTGCGGGTTTCGCCCAAAGCCTGGTCACCACCGGCCTGATCGACGAATACAATCTGCTGGTCGCCCCGGTAGCGCTGGGGAAGGGCCTGTCCTTGTTCAGCAGCCTGCCACACCAGCTCCGGCTTCAGCTGGTGGAGATCAAGACTTTCCCCTCCGGCTCGGCTGCACATATCTATCTGCCGGTCACATCATAACTTTCATAGTGCAGCACGCGCGGCTCGAATTCGAGTAAGATCCCTTCGTCTTCGGGATAGTAGACTGCCTTTTCATAATCCTCGCCGGCAAAGCGCTTGACGGACTCCAGGTCCACCCATTCGGTGACGGTATAAAAATGACAACAGTCCCCGTCTTTGCGCTTCCACACCCTGACCGATAAATTGCCCGGCGTTTCGCGGTATTCCTTCGTGCCATCGTTCAGCAGAAATATCAGATAACCCTCTGCATCGCGGAGGGACGTTCTTCCATGCCAGACCCTGGTGATCATACGGGAGATTTTTAGACAATATTCGTATATTGGTGATACAAAAACGCACCCACTTGAGCAAACCTGCCGCTATCGCCCTTTTCATCGCCGGCGCCCTGCTGCTGCTGGCTACCGAATTTTTCCGGGTCTACCTCATCATGCCCTTCCCCGGCAGCCAGAACAGCGATACCGTCGGACTCGCCTGGTCCATCGACCACTACCGTATCTTCCTTCGCATCGCCGGCCTCCTGCTGATCGCCTATCCCTTTCTGCGGCTCTGGCGGGGTGCCCGCATCGTCGGCAAGATCACGCTGGGCATCATAACGGCATTCTACTGCGTTATCTTCTATTTCTTCAACTTCCGATTCGAGGCCGACAAGATGTTCTATCAACCCGGCCACAAGGCCTTCGCGCAGGCCGCCGACAACAAGATCCCACTGAACAAGCTCGTCATCGGATTCACTTCCGGTGGCGAAGCAAGGGCCTATCCCATACAGATCATCGGCTATCACCACCAGGTGCGCGACACCGTCGGCAATCTGCCGGTCATGGTCACCTACTGCACGGTCTGCCGGACCGGGCGCGTCTTTAGTCCTACCGTCAACGGACATGCGGAAAACTTCCGGCTGGTCGGCATGGACCATTTCAATGCCATGTTCGAAGACGCCACGACTAAGAGCTGGTGGCAACAGGCGACCGGCGAAGCCGTCGCCGGACCGCTAAAAGAAACCCATCTTTCCGAGCTCCCCTCTTCCCAGCTGTCCCTGCGCGAATGGTTGCAACAACACCCCGATTCGAAGATCCTCCAACCCGACACCACTTTTCAAAAGGACTATGACGATCTCGCCGACTACGATATCGGCACGATCAGGGGCGGCCTCGAAAAAAGGGATTCTGCTTCGTGGAAAATGAAATCCTGGGTCATCGGCGTCCGTTCCGGGCCCTATGCAAAAGCCTATGACTGGAATACGCTCGTCAGCCACCAACTCATACAGGACACCATCGGCGCCACCCCTATCGCGATCCTGCTTGACGACGATTCGGCCTCCTTCCACACCTGGAACAGACAAGTGAAGGGCCAGACCCTTCAATTCCAACGCATCCAGGGACAACCCCTGCTCAGCGATAGCAACACCGGTTCCCAATGGGATGCCGGCGGTCTCTGCGTCAGCGGCCCCTTGAAGGACCAGCAACTCCAGCCGATCCAGTCCTACCAGGAGTTCTGGCACTCCTGGAGCCACTTCCATCCCTCCACGACGCGCTACAATCCATAGATCATCGATGCATCCGCAACAATATCACCTCATGACGCCCGATCGTCCCACGATAGGGAGCCGAAGTAGTCCCCTCGGCCACCCCCTTCCACACATTCCTGATCGACGCACCTTCTCCTATCTTATAATCCTTCCATGAAAAATCCAGCTTCTTCACCTGGTCCCCGCGATTGAACAAACACACCGCCGTATCCCCGCCCTGCAGCGGCTTCACAAATACCTCGATCTCATCCCTGAAGGAAACCCGATAACCCTGATGACCCAGCGGGTCCTGATCGATGGCGACCACCTCGCGGTTCGTCAGGACATCCCGGGTGGCCGCGCTCATGTTGCGGATATCATTGCCCGCCATCAGCGGCGCCGCCAGCATACACCACAACGTGAAATGCGAACGTTCTTCCTCCGGCGTCAGCCCGCCATTCCCGATTTCCAGCATGTCGGGATCATTCCAGTGTCCCGGCCCGGCATATTGTTCGAGACCGTTTTGAAGATCCAGGTTACCGAGGACGCTGCCTCCCCAGGCATTGCCGTCGCCGGCATCCATAAAATTCCAGACATTGCCGATATCCCCACACGTCCTCCAAAGATGACCCACTTCCGCAGCCCAATGCCACGGTTTATGCGATCCCCATTCGCAAAGACTGAACACGATGGGCCGACCCGCCTTATACAACGCATCACGCATAAGGATATACGATTCTTTCGCATCTTGCGTAGAAGTGTTGCACCAGTCCTCTTTCAGATAGTCTACGCCCCAGGCGGCATACTGACGCGCATCCTGGAATTCATAACCCCTGCTGGCGGGCCGCCCCGCGCAGGTCTTCGACCCCGCACAAGTATAGATCCCGAATTTCAATCCTTTCGAATGGACATAATCCGCCAGCGCCTTGATGCCATGCGGGAATTTCACCGCGTCGGCCACGATATTCCCGGCGGAGTCCCGGCTCACCTGCCAGCAATCGTCGATAACGATATACCGATAACCCGCAGCCTGCATGCCGCTGGCCACCAGGGCATCGGCCGTTTCGCGGATCACCGTTTCATTGATGCCGTCGCAGGCGAATTTGTTCCAGCTGTTCCATCCCATCGGGGGCGTTGCGGCCAGGTCGGCAAACTTCTGAGCCCGTACGGGAATGGCCGCAAAAAAGGCGATGCAGGTAAGCATCGCCGCGTAAATGCAGAGTTGACGCATAGATTGAATGTGTGTTTACATGAGGAACTGTTCCGAGACGATCTTGCCATCTTTCACGTGATATATGCACAGCTCCGTCATGTTCATCCGTTTACCGTCCTTCATGGTAACGTCCATGCTCATCGTCACCGCAAAGGAACTGTCGGCCAGCAACGGATCGGAAACCGATCCTCCGTGATTCTCCTGTACCATCTCCTGCCATTTCTTGCCTTTATCCTTTATCGCATCCAACCCCTTGGTCTCCTTTGCGAATGCAGGAGTCTCATACGGCTCTATGCTCACCGCATCATCGGCAAATAACTCGGTCTGCGCGCCTTCGAAGTCGCCCTTCTTACAAAACTCAACGAGACGATTGGCTATTTCAGCCGCCGTCATGTTCATAGTTGTCGTTGCCATAAAATTAAAGGTTTTGGGAAAGTTAATGCAAATCCCGCACCCGTCGATATTAACTTTCGTCGCTCGCGTCTGCCCCCCATCGGACACCCGGCGTATCGAAACCGGACAATCACCGCCCGCCCGAATAACTGACCCATTTGATTTTCAATACGCTAACGATCTGGCACTCCTTTCGCCCGCTGAAACCCATGCTGCATAACTACTCCAAGATCGCCCTGCGCAATCTCCGGCGCAATAGGGTCTTCTCACTCGTCAACATCCTGGGCCTCTCCATCGGTCTTGCGGCCTGCCTGCTCATCGCCGCCTATATCCGGGACGAAACCCACTACGACCGTTATGCCGCCCGGGCAAAGGATATCTATCGGATCGACCTGACCCTCACCGGCGCCACCACCTCGGTCTACCCGATGGTCGATGTCGCCGTGGGGCCTGGCATGACCGCAGTCTACCCCGAGATCGAAGCCTATACCCGTATGAGGCACATGGGGGATATGTTTGTACAATATGGCGACCGATCGTTCAAGGAACAAAATATGGCCTTCGCCGACTCCAATTTCTTTAGCATATTTACCCTGCCCTTCCTGGAAGGCGACGCACACACGGCGCTGAAACAACCGGGCAGCCTCGTCGTCACCAGGGACTTCGCCGATAAATACTTTGGAGCCAGACCGGCACTCGGCAAAATCATCCAGCTGAAAAGCTTTGGCGCCGGCAAGATCACCGGCGTTATCGACCGCATACCCGATGAGTCCCATTTCCATTTCGATGCTTTCCTTAGCGAGTCGACTACGCAATACGGGAAACAGACCTGGACGAACCTCGGTTTCTATACTTACCTGCTCCTGCGCCCGAATGCTGACCCGAAAAGACTCCAGGCCCGCTTCCCCGATCTCGTAGCCAAATATTGCGTTCCCGAGATCGCCCATGACATGGGTGTTCCCCTTGCCAAAGCCCGGGACGCCGTCAACACCTTCATCTTCTCCCTGACCCCGCTCACGGATATCCATCTGCATTCCGATACCAAATACGAACTCGAGACCAATGGCAGCAGCCGCTATATCTTCATCTTCGGGGCCCTCGCCCTGTTCATCCTCCTGCTCGCTTGCGCCAATTTTACCAACCTCTCCACCGCCGCCGCAGTGGGACGTGGTAAAGAAGTAGGCATCCGCAAGGTAATGGGTTCGCTGAGGGCCCAGCTGATCACCCAATTCCTCGTCGAATCCGTCCTGATCACCGCCTTCGCGATGATCCTCGCCTTCGGACTGGTGCGGCTGATCCTTCCCTATTTCAACGAGGTCTCGGGCAAACACATCGACTTCTCGTTATTTCTCGGTTATCCGGCACTGATAGCCGCCCTGCTCCTGACCCTGGTCGTGGGGACGGCCGCCGGAGTCTATCCCGCCTTCTTCCTTTCTTCCTTCAATACCATCCGGGTGCTGAAAGGCAGTGTGGCAGTGAAGGGCGGACGCCGGAGTCTCCTGCGCCGCGGCCTGGTGGTTTTCCAATTCGTGGTCTCCATCGCCCTCATCGTCGGAACCCTGGTCGTTTACCGACAGCTCCGTTTCATGCAGGACAAACGCCTGGGCTATGACAAAGACCAGGTCCTCTTTATACAGGATGCCAGTCTGTTGGGGTATAACCAGGAAGCCTTCCGGCAACAGTTGTTGCAGGATAAACGCGTCTCCAATGCCAGCCTGTCCTGGACCGTCCCCGGCAGTGGCTTCATGGATGGCACAGAGGTCTATGCCAAACGCAGCGGACCTGAAAATGGACACGAGCTCCACACCAACATCTACCATGTCGACTATGATTTTGTTCCCACCCTCGGCCTGCAGGTGATCAAAGGACGAAATTTCTCACGCGAATTCCCCACCGACTCCTCCGGCGTCCTCATCAACGAGACGGAAGTGAACGATCTCGGATGGGGCAATACCGACCCCATCGGCAAGACCATCGTCAGATCAGGTCGCCAGGAATTCAAGGTCATCGGCGTGGTCCGCGATTTTCATTATTTGTCGGTGAAAGAAAAAATAGCCCCGCTGATGTTGATGCTCGGCAACAATTTCGGCGGCATGCTGGTGAAGGTGAACACCGCCGACATGAAAGGGTTTCTCGCAGATGCCAAACAGCGCTGGACGTCTTATAACCCTGCCGGCCCTTTTAATTATTATTTCCTCGACGACCGGTACGCCACGATGTATGTCTCCGAACAACGCACGGGACGGCTCTTCACGGCCTTTACCGTCATCGCGATCCTCATCGCCTGTCTGGGTCTATTCGGCCTGGCCACCTATATGGTCGAGCAACGCACCCGCGAGATCGGCATCCGTAAGGTATTGGGCGCTTCCATCGCTTCTGTCCTCCTCCTGGTGTCCGGGGAATTCCTGATGCTCGTGGGGGTCGCCTTCCTCATCGCAGTGCCCGTCACCTGGTGGGCAATGAACCAATGGTTGCGCGAATTCGCCTACCGGACCCCGGTCAGCTGGTGGATCTTTCCGCTGGCAGGTGCGGCGGCGCTTTTCATCGCCTTGTTCACCATCAGTTGGGAGACGACACGGGCAGCCACCGCCAACCCGGTAGACAGCCTGCGCACCGAATAATGAAAAACCAAACTAATCTTCTTTTATGTTAAGGAACTATATCCGCATCGCCCTCCGCAACCTCACGCGCAACCGCTTCTCCTCGGCCATCAATATTGGCGGTCTCGCCATCGGCATGGCCGTGGCCATCCTCATCGGACTATGGGTAACCTGGCAGGTATCCTATAACAAGTCCTACCCTAATCACAACCGCATCGCGGCAGTCCTCCAAAATCAGTTTCTCAGCGGCAACACCGTCACCTGGTGGGGTGAGGCCAGACAGCTGGCGCCCGCGCTCGAAAAAGATTACCCCCGTCTCTTCAAACACGTCATCACAGTGGCCGGCCCCGGCAAACGGGCCCTCACCTACGGTGAGACGACGATCTCCGACCAGGGCGCCTTTATCGACCCCGGCGTCATCGATATGTTTAGCCTGGACATGATCAAGGGCGATACCGGCGCGATGTCCGACCTGTCTTCCATCATCCTCTCGGCCTCCACTGCCAAAAGTCTTTTTGCCGGCGCCGATCCCATCGGCAAGACCGTCAAACTCGGCGATAAAGAGCTGTTCAAGGTCACAGGAGTATATGCCGATCTGCAGGAAAATTCCAATGTCGGTGATTTCCACTTTATGATCCCCTTCCAGTACATGGTCCATACGGACTCGACGATCGCACGACTGGGATGGGGCAACAGCTGGTTTAACACCTATGTGCAGCTGAACGACAACGTGGACATGGCCGCTGCCTCGCGCGCGATAAAGGATGTCAAATACCGGTACAGCGAGAGCGATCGCCGGTTCAAACCAGAGATGTTCCTCTTCCCCATGAATGACTGGCACCTGCGGTCCGAATTCACGCAAGGCGTCGTCACGGGCGGATTCATCCGGTATGTACAGCTGTTCAGCACTATCGGCATCTTTGTCTTGTTGCTCGCCTGTATCAACTTCATGAACCTCTCTACGGCGCGTTCGGAGAAAAGGGCCAAAGAAGTAGGCATCCGCAAGGCCATCGGCTCGATGCGCGGCCAGCTGATCCGGCAATTCTTCACAGAATCTATCCTCATCGCGGGCGTAGCTTTCCTGCTCGCGCTGGTCATCGCCCAACTCTTGTTGCCCTTCTTCAGCGATCTCGCCGGCCGTAAGATGTCCATCCCCTACCGCGAGCCGATGTTCTGGGTAGCCGGCGCGTCATTTGCTTTCCTTACCGGTCTCCTCTCCGGGACCTATCCTGCCGTCTACCTCTCTTCCTTTCGCGCGGTGAAGGTCCTCAAAGGCACTTTCAAAGCGGGCAGGTTCGCGGCTCTTCCCCGCCGGGTACTCGTAGTCCTGCAATTCTCCGTTTCGGTAGTCCTCATCATCGGCACCATCGCCGTATTCAACCAGATACAATATGTCAAGAACCGTCCCCTCGGCTATGACCGGAACGGCCTCGTCACGGTGCCCATGCAGAACGACAATACCCGCCAGCACTACGATGCCATCCGTATCCAGCTGATCCAAACCGGCCTGATAGAAGAAGCGGCAGCCTCGCAGAACTCCGTGATCAACAGCTGGAATACGAATATGGGCTATAGCTGGCGCGGAAAGGACCCCTCCCTCAGTGAGGAATTCATCAGCAATGCGATCACTCCGCAATTCGGGAAGACCACCGGCTGGAAGATCGTCGATGGGCGCGATTTCCGCAGCGATCTCGCCACGGACTCCGGCGCATTTATCGTAAACGAGGCGGCGGTAAAATATATGGGTCTCAAACACCCGGTCGGAGAGGTCATCGACTGGGGCCTCAACGGGCATTATACCATCATCGGAGTGGTCAGGGATATGGTCAGCCAGTCTCCGTTCGCCCCCGTGAGACAACAGATCTTCTGGCTGGGACCCACAAGGTTCACGGGTCTCGTCAATATCCGTGTCAAACCGCAAGCCACGATGACCGCCGCGCTCGCGGCCATCCAGGGCATCTTCAAACAGTACGATTCGCAGGATTCCTTCACCTACACCTTCGCCGACCAGGAATTCGCCCAAAAATTCCAGGACGAAGAACGCATCGGAAGGCTGGCGGGCTTCTTCACCATCCTGGCCATCCTCATCTCCTGTCTCGGCCTCCTGGGTCTCTCGGCCTTCGTCGCCGAACAACGCACCCGCGAAGTAGGCATCCGGAAAGTGCTCGGGGCCTCCGTTCCCCATCTCTGGGGACTGCTGTCCCGCGAGTTCGTCTGGCTGGTGGGCTTGTCCCTCCTCATCGGCTCACCCGC
>Ga0206921_10300_pt1 | contig 11537 bp, 7 predicted proteins | sample Alteio_BWOrgHeat_66_FD_152930 | JGI IMG/M metagenome (GOLD analysis project Ga0206921, IMG submission 152930) | Enriched cells from forest soil in Barre Woods Harvard Forest LTER site, Petersham, Massachusetts, United States -... | ecosystem: Environmental > Terrestrial > Soil > Temperate forest >...
CCCGTTTCTTCAACCGGGCACATGGTTATCACCAGCTCGTTAATGGGTATCAGCAAAGACGAATTTGTTAAACTTTTCGAGATCGTTATCCAATTGGGCGCCATATTGGCGGTGGTGGTGCTTTATTTTAAACGTTTCTTTCGTTCGGTTGATTTTTATGTGAAGCTGGTTATTGGTGTTATTCCGGCAGTAATTTTGGGGCTCTTCCTTAAAAAGTATATTGATAATTTGCTCGAGAGTCCGTTGGTTGTTGCTATTGCTTTTGTTGTGGGTGGTGTTATCCTGCTTTTTGTGGACGAATGGTTTAATAAACCGATGGTAGACGACGAGAACCAAATCAGCCACCTGACCGCTTTCAAGATTGGCGTTTTTCAATGTTTGGCGATGATACCCGGCGTTTCACGGTCCGCCGCCTCAATAGTAGGTGGTATGACACAAAAGCTGAGCCGCAAAGCTGCTGCTGAATTTTCATTCTTCCTGGCTGTGCCCACTATGTTTGGCGCAACGGTAAAGGATCTTTGGGATTTCCATAAGGCAAATACCTTAACTGCCGATCAAATGCACGATGATATAAAGTATCTTATTATCGGCAGCGTTATAGCATTTATTGTTGCGCTATTAGCCATAAAAGCATTTATCACCTTTTTGCAGAAGCAGGGTTTTAAGCTGTTTGGATATTACAGGATTGTGGCAGGTATTGTGATCATCATCTTATATTTTACAACAACGGCGCTGCATAATTCCTGATAAAATTGTAGAGACGCCCCGATTAATCGGGGCGTCTCTACATGTCAATACAGCAATTGGTCGTAAGGATACCTTTCCACATGCTTCGCTTTTACTTCCTCATATAAAAGCATGCGGAACTCTTCAATATTTTCTTTCTTGGTGGCCGATATAAAAATGGCCGGGCTGTTATTTTTAGCCATCCAGCTGTTTTTAAAATCGTGCAGGGTTAATGGCTCCGCCTGTTCCTCCATGTTGTGCTGTATGGGCTTAAACGCATCTATTTTATTAAATACGGTGATCGTTTTTTTATCTATCGCGCCAATATCCTTCAATGTTTCGTTAACCGTCCGGATCTGGTCCTCGAAATTGGGGTGCGAAATATCAACTACGTGAACCAAAATGTCGGCTTCGCGTACCTCATCCAGGGTGGATTTAAAACACTCCACCAAATCGTGCGGCAATTTGCGGATAAACCCAACCGTATCCGAAAGCAGGAAGGGCACATTCTCGATCACCACTTTCCTTACGGTAGTATCCAGCGTTGCAAATAGTTTATTTTCTGCAAAAACCTCCGATTTGGAGATCATATTCATGATGGTGGATTTACCCACGTTGGTATAACCCACCAATGCCACGCGGATCTGCTGGTTCCGGTTTTTACGCTGCGTAGCGTTTTGCTTATCTATCAGTTTTAACTTGTCTTTCAGCAGATCGATCTTGTTCAATATCAATCGCCTGTCCGTTTCAATTTGCGACTCACCCGGGCCACGCATCCCGATACCACCTTTCTGGCGTTCAAGGTGGGTCCATAAGCGCGTCAGGCGGGGCAATAGATATTGCAGTTGCGCCAGTTCGACTTGCGACTTCGCCTGCGCGGTTTGTGCACGGCCTGCAAAAATATCAAGGATCAGGTTATTGCGGTCGAGGATCTTTACCTGTAATTCATTTTCAATATTGCGCAGCTGCGACGGGGTAAGTTCGTCGTCAAACACCACCATATCAATTTCCTCTGCGGTAACGAATGTCTTTATATCTTCCAGTCTGCCCGAACCAACAAATGTTGACCTATCGGGCCGCGTCAATTTTTGGGTAAAACTTCTTACTGTCTCTGCGCCGGCTGTAGCCACCAAAAACTCTAACTCTTCTAAATATTCTTTCGCTTGCTCATCTGTTTCGCCCTGGGTAATTACCCCAACCAAAACAGCACGTTCCTGCTTCACAGCAGTATCATAAAATTTTTGTTTCATTCGATAGAAGAATAACAATCAGGATGCCAATTTAGTAAAATGGCAGACAATAAGCCTTTTTAGCAGAATAAATACTTAAAAGATGGCGATGTGCTCTTCGATGAAAGGAATATCTAAAAATATTTTTCTAAAAATTCATCTATTCTGTCTTCATCATCCAAATTAAAAATCGCACTGGCAAGCTTAGTTTGATTTTTAGCTAATGCAATAGCGGCCAAAGCGGATACGGCAAGATTTAAATCCCAATCACTTTTCATTGCTATTTTCGCCAGGTCTTCCAAACCCAAAAGTGCTTCATGGTATTGATGGTGAAGTGCTTTTGGTAAGGCCGGATTATTTTTATGCCTTTGTATTTCGATAAGTGAAACTAGTGCCAATATATTGTAGTCAACGAGTTGATTATGTTTGGCTATTCTGACTAAATGTGGTAAGGCATAATAAGACGCCAATCCTACATCTCCCTGGTGGTGAAGTTCATTCCATAATTCCTCGTAAATGATCTTAGCATCTGAAAGTGTTTCAGCTTGTTCAAGTCGTAATAAAGCCGGTGATGCATCATATAAGCTACGCCTATAACCACCCTCCAGTTCGCGCCACTTCGGGTCATCTAAATTTAAGAAAGGCTCATTTATTGTTTTTCTTGGAAAGAAATCTCCCAGTTTAAATGTCATCGCCGTTTTTTGATCTTAAAATAATTATCTATTTACCATTCGCACTCATATAATCCAGCGTTAAATTACACAATGCTTTTACGCCCAGCGTAAACCCGCTTTCGTCAATAAAAAAATCGGGGGAATGGTTCGCGGGCGTAGTTTTTGGGTCGCCGCCTTTGGGCATACCCCCTAAAAAGAAAAACAAGCCCGGTACCTTTTGCTGGTAAAAGCTAAAGTCTTCGGCGCCGGTTACCGGCGGACCGATACTGACGTTTGCGGCGCCTGCTGTTTGCTGCAAAGTCGGCGCCATTTTAGCGGCCAGTTTGGGGTTGTTGTATGTAACCGGGTAATTATTGCCCATGGTTACTTTTGCTGTTGCCCCCTGCATTTCGGCAGTTTTGGTTACAATTTCATTCACCTTATCCCAAAGCAATTTTTTATCCGCATCGGTAAACGACCGTAAGGTGCCGTCCATCTCTACGGAATCAGGGATGATATTGCCGCGGTTGCCGCCTTTAATGGCCCCTATGGTAACCACCGCCGGGTTTTCGGTAATGTTTACATCCCGGCTTACAATGGTTTGCAGGTTATTGATGATCTGGGCCGAGATCACGATCGGGTCGACACCCATCCAGGGCATAGCTCCGTGAGAAGATTTGCCTTTTACCACCACATGGAAACCGTTGACTCCCGCCATCTCTCCTCCCGGCCGGTAAACAAGTGTGCCGGTTGGGATGTATGAAATAATATGCTGCCCGAAGATCACATCTACTTTTGGATCTTCCAGCACACCTTCCTTCACCATTTCTTCGGCGCCGCCAACTTCACCCGGAGGTAAGCCTTCTTCCGCAGGTTGAAAGATGAATTTTACGCTGCCGTGCAGCTGGCTTTTCATCGATGTTAATATTTCCGCAACAGCCATCAGCATGGCCATGTGCGAGTCGTGCCCGCAGGCATGCATTACGCCCACTGGCTGACCCATATAGGTCGTCTTAATTATTGATGCGAATGCAACAGGCGTGCGTTCAGTTACCGGCAAAGCGTCCATTTCGGAGCGGAGCGCAACCACGGGCCCGGGTTTGCCGCCGCGCAGTATGCCCACTACGCCGGTTGTGGCAATGCCTGTTTTCACCTCAAGCCCAAGCGCCCGTAAATGTTTGGCGATGATCTCAGCAGTACGAAACTCATGGTTGCCCAACTCCGGATTTGCATGAAAATCACGCCGCCAGGCAATTACCTGCGTTTGCAGCGAATCGGCTTTCCGTACAACTTCTTTTTTTAGTAAAGTGATTTGAGCAAATAGCGGCGTTGAGAAAGCGCAAAGAATCAGCAGACGTAGTTTTTTCATCTCAGGGATTTTTTATCTAAGATAAAAAATAAATGCTATTTGTCCGGTAATCCTGGCAACCGATCCAGGGAATCGCTTTTAAAATCAAACGGCGAGGGGAGGCTCCGCTGGAGCCTTAATTTTTAATTTTATTTTTCTATGAACACGGGACTCCTCTGGAGTCTAATTGACACACCGTTAATAGTTCCGGAGGAGCAGCCTGTTTATAGAAAAATTTGATTTGTTTTTAGGCTCCAGAGGAGCCCCCTGTTTTGGCGGCGACTTCCCTTGTAGCCTATAACTGCACTTGTTTTAATAGCCAGCCCGCAATATCATTGGTGGCCTTGTCATTTTCAAATCCGGCAGGCAAGCGCCCGTTGGTGTATTCGTTATAAAACCAGGGATCGCCAACGGCAAAAACAGTTCCTTTTCCATATTTGACTGTGGCGATGATCACCGCGCCGTTGCTGTTTTTTAGGGCCGCTTGCGCCGGGTATTTTAAGCCGATGGAGCAAACATCCTTCATGAATATTTTATGTGCAGTTACAAACATCGGGTTTCCTGTTGTAACTACCGCGCCATCATCAAAATGCTGGTCGTTGAGCACGTGGTTTTGCAGGTCATCATTAAAATGCATCCCGAATTTGGCGGCAAGATGATTAAAATGGGGTAATTCTACGTTGGCGCTGTCGTTGGCCATCATCACCAATACGCCCCCTGCCTTTACCCAGGCAGCTATTTGTTCAACATCGTTCGCTTCGATATAATTGGGGTGCGGGCTTTCTTTTTTTGTATCAGGGTCTACAATGATATAGACGGAACTTCCTTTTAAATTAGCCTTGGTAGGCGCGTCGCCTAATGTATCTAATTGGCCGCCTGCCCGTTTAAAAGCATCGCCAAATATCGAAAACCCGCTGTTGGCCTTATCCTCCCAGGTATAATGGTAGCGTTCTGTTTTTCCCGATGCGGTTTGATGTACTTCGTGGTTAAAATAGTAATCAAGCGTCACTTTTTGCGCATGGCCCGCCAGGCAAGTTCCCATTAGGGCGAATAGCGAAAACAAATGGTACTTGAGTCTCATTTTAACAGATATCGCTAAGGTTACTTCAAATTATTTCACTACAAAAGTAAAGTAACTACTCCCGGCATCCCCATTTGATGTAAGCCCCTGCACTACGCCAACGTAAGTGCCGGGTTCATCCGATGTATAAAACGAAGCGGCATCGGCGCCCTGTTGTTTTACTGAAGGCGCCCAATAAAGGAGGTTCCTGAAATCAGGGAGCCTTGTTGCCGATTTAGCTTCTGTGTCATACACTGGCGAATAAAACTCCCGCTTTAACTGTAAACCCTCATAATCAATTACTACTGCGCGCGGGTCGAGTTCAACGCCGCCGAGGTCGCCTTTATAGGTGGTAAAACTGAATATTCCTTCTTCTTCAGATGGCCCGTAGTAATATCTGAATGGCACTACTTCTAATTTTCTAACCTTTAACGGGTCAACTGTAAATACTTTGTCAATGTTAAAAACAGGGATCCCGTCCAGCAGAACAAGCGGGTCGCTATCCAAAAATCCAGCGCTATTCAACACCTTGATATGAAAGTGTCCCTTTGAATTTACGATATTATCCTCCGATACATATTCTCGTAAATCTTCTTCCATCGTTGTAAAACGGGTAAAGTCATCCAGCTTATAGGTTTTAAAAGGCCTGCCATAAAAGGCACTACTATCTGCCTGGGGATCGTAATACCGTTTTATCAAATTTCCGGAGTAAATATTCAATACCTGGATGCCAATGCTATGATCCTGCAAGGCATTTGACTGGGCTGTGTTGAAGTCAAATTTTGGCAATATGGTTTTTGAATATTGTTCGGAAAACGGGCTGATCACGTCGATCCGGTAGGTACTGTCGATCAATTCGTTGGTTTGGGCTATAACCTCGCCTGTTCCATAAAAATCCTTTGTTTCATACAATAAGCGGCCCAGCGAATCACTCTGGCTGGTATACAATTGCACCCTTTTACCCGGGATTCCCAAATAAGTCATGATGTTTTTAGCTGGCGTACCATTTTCGGCATTAACAATTTTGGCGGTGATGATATGGCCCGTATATTCAGGCAGGAAGGCAAAGTTGGGGGATTTATTTTCCAGAACATCATTCCATTGAAACCTGCGCCAGCCCTGGGTCAGCATCAGGTTATCAAGGGCCTCGTCAGCCTCCGCGTCAGCGTTCGTAAAATAATATTCGGGCGACTCGACGCTTCCCTTTATATCCGAGTTGAGCCATAAGTAGCTAAAAATATTGCCATGTTCAATAGTTTGCAGCGAGTCGACCCGGTAAACAGACATCGACATATCCGCATTTAAAGCTTTCCCCGAAGCATCTTTTGCCTGTACGGCGATATTTACCTTTTTGCGCAAGCCATACTGGGGGGCATCGGTGCTTGCGCCAATTAATAATTGCTTTGCAGGGCGTTTAAAATAAAGGCGCTCGCAAACCGGTTGTTTAGCGGTATTAAAAACCGTAAAATGGGAGATCCCCTCCCCAATGTCACTTTTATTTATGCTGAAATGGGCCGTCCCGTTATTAACTTCAGCGCTTTGGGCTGTCTTTAACGCCTGCCGGGTATGCACGAACAGGTAAATATTTCCGCCTGTGTTCTCGTTGTTTTTCACATCAACGCCCAGCCGGTCCGAACCGTTATCTGTTACTGACATTACGTAGCCCTGGTTGTTAATTGCCGGAAGCTCTTTTGTAATTGGCGCGTGACCACCGATAGTAACGACTGCCCTATAGACGTTGCCCCGGGCGGGGGTAAATGAAAAATTACCCATACCAAATTTTAAAGATTTAAAGCCGGCAACGGTATCATTTTTCTGATCCACGATGACGCCCCTAATGTCGGCGCCTTCGCCGTTTTGCGCTACGGCTTTAAATCCAACTTTGCTTTTTATGCCTGCAACCAGGTTACCGCCTTCGGGAAAGAAATTTACATCGTATGCCGGCGCTGTTTCTTTAACAACAGCCTCCGGCGACTTTAATGGATTGACAAAGGTGATCTGTTTTTCAAAGTAAAAGTCGGGGCTAAAGTTTTTCATCCAGTTGGTATAAGCTCTTAATTTGTAATTTCCGTTGTTTATCGAAACGGGGATGTACAACGAGCCGTCACCCGAACCATTTTTCATGGCAACCTTTGCTTCAACTATCCGGTTTTGGGCATTGTCAAGCACCTCAATATAAACAACTTTACTTAGGTTAAGGGGCTTATGATCGTTGCCGTCAACACAGTAAACTTTAAACCATAAGATCTCGCCGGGTAGATAAACACTTTTATCGGTGTGCACATATATTTTTTCGACCAAAGCATTTTGTTTGTACAGGTTGAAGCTGTTTTGAACTTCCTGTATTACCTGGCCCCTGCTGTTTTGAACAAGCATAAAAAGCCCGGTTGACAACAGTATCGCTTTAATGTTTTTTTTAATGGTCCTCATATCAGGCTGGTTTTTTTGGTACGTGTAATTTTCTAAAAAATCATTCTTATTAATAATCGTCGTTTTCTCATTTCCAAAACAGCGGTTGTTTATTTGTTCCTCTTAAGGTACAATCAACACATCCGGGCGCCGATCCGGTATGGCCTATTATTGCGCTGTTAAGCTTGTTGAAAATCGCGGCCACAGGGATCTGCAATGCCTTAAACATTACCTTGTTATTATAATTAAAATATTCATCCTCCTGGTTAACGGGTACTGTAGCCCCGGGCGGCAAATAGGATAGAAACAGCGTGTCCAGTTTGCAATCACTATTAGCCGAGGCCGATACCCAGTTATCAGGGATCGCCTGGTTTTTTATGAATATTCTTTTGCTGGACACAACCCCTGCGCTCAGGTAACCGATCACCGGTTCGGACGGGCGTGTTGTGGAATGAATATTTCCTTTTAGTTGCGAAGGCTGGGCATCAAATATGCTGCCCAAATTTTCGGTATTGGTTTTTAAATTTAACCAAAAATTGTAGGCATCGGTGGTTAGGGCATATTGCTTTACCAGTAAGGTGTAAGCTGTGGCTGACGGATCGTGCTGGTTTTGGATAATGCTATTCTTTCCGTCGAGCTTTTCGGACGCCGAACTTATAAAAGTAACGGGATTATTGCTGATAACATCTTGCGTAAGGTGGGTTGATGAGGCCACATTTATGGTACTGGAAGTATCACTTTGCCAGCATTGATAAACTTCATCGTTAACAAGATCCCTGTCGACTACGACATCGCCGTTCGATTTATAAAACGAATAATAAGCGGAATGAATCACCCACGTTTCCTGGTAGTCCCAGCGGTAATAGTGGGTGTTATTGTTGGAGTCGTGCGAACTTACATAAAATTGAATGCCGTTGCCAAGGATGGAATAACTAACGGTATCAATAGCCGGCGAATTTACTACCGGCACAAAATCCGAAAGATACACCTCGCCACCTGTTGTTATTCGCAACCTGTATTTGCGGGTGTTATCAAGATTAAGGCCCGCAATAGCATAAGCGCCATTGCCATTTTCGTGCAGAGCATATGAGCCGTTTTGATCGCTTTCGACAGCAACTATCGCGTTTAATACCGGATTAGTGGTGACCTTGCTTGAAAGATTAACTGTCCGGCTAAGCTTAAAAATAGTAGAATCGGAACCGGAATTGATCACCCCTTCAACCACCAGGTAGTTATCATTGGTTGTAACAGCAGGCGGATCATACGGTTTTTTACAGCCGGCCAGTGATATTAAAGCCAATATTGCGACAGTGCGTGTGCTCATGTTCACTTATTTCCAAAAAGCCGGTTGTTTATTAGTTCCTCTCAACGTACAGTCGACACATTCCCTGGAAGAGCCCGAATGGCCAATGGTTATCTCAGGGCCGAACTTCGGTATAATAATTATTGCACCTACCGGTATCAATGCATTTGTCCCCGCGCCTTTATTGTAATTAAAATATTGATCCTCCTGGTTAACAAATACCGTAGCGCCCGGCGGCTTGAACTGAAGATAAAGGGTGTCGAGCACGCAATTGGTATAAGGCAGCGTTGGCGACCACGCAGGTAATTGCTGGTTTGAAATAAATATTCTTTTGCTGGTAACAGCCCCGGCGCTTAAGTAGCCAATAACGGCTTCCGCCGGATTTGTTGTAGAATGAATATTTCCGTTTAGCTGCGATGGCTCCGCATCGAATATGCTACCCAACTGTTCCGTATTGGTTTTTAGATTTTGCCAGAAGGTGTAGGCATCAGGTGTAAGCGCATATTGCCGTACCAGGATGCTATATTTTGAACCCAATTTCTCGGAAGTTTTGGGAATAAAAGTCGTAGGATTATTTGAAATAACATTTTGTGTTAATTTGGCTGATGATCCTAAAACAATAACGGTCGACGCATCATTCCCCCAGCATTGGTAAATCTCATTTGTAGCAAAATTACGTTCGATAACGGTATCGCCGTTGGATACATAGCCCGACTGATAAAAGGAATGAAAGATCCAGGTTTCCTGGAAATCCCACCGGTAATACCTCGAATTGCTGGCAAGGTCGTGCGTGCTGACATTAATTTGAAGACCATCCGCTTTTATGTCATAGCTCACCGTATCCACAGGAGGCGCGTTTACCACAGGGACAAAATCCGACAGGTACTCACTATCACCGGTTTTTATTCTAAGGCGGTATTTATGGGTATTATCCAGCGCCAAACCAACAACAGTATAATTGCCTTTCCCAATTTCGGTTAATGGATAGGTGCTATTTTGATCGCTTTCAATAGTCAAAACGGCACCTAAGACCGGGTTGGCGGTTATTTGGCTGTTTAGATTTACGGTACGGCTAAGTTTAAAAATAGTCGAATCGGGGCCGTTCTTGATGACGCCCTCTACTACAAGGTAGCTGCCCGAGTTGGAAATGGCAGGGGGATCATACGGCTTTTTACAGCCAGCAAAGCAAATTATAAGGATAATAAAAAGATATTTATGCGAAAATCTCATTGCGTTAAAATCTTATATTATAATTTATAAATGGAATAGGCGCAGCAAAAATGGACAATTTATAACCACTGATCACCCCGCTTTGTTCGGTAAAAAACGTAGAATATGCGTTTTGCCTGCCGGTTAAATTATATACGCCTATTGTCCATGAGTTATGTGTTTTTTGATGTACTCTGTGGTTGCCCTCAATGTTTACAGAAAAATCGGACCTGAAATAGTCCGGTATCCGGTACTGGTTCCTGTCCGAATAAAACACCCTCTCGCCGCCGGCATAGTCATATTTCGCAATAGGTAAAGTAATTGGCCTGCCGGTGCTGTAAGCCACGTCCAACGATACGCTGTAGCGATGGGTAAAGCGGTAATTGCCTGTAAAATTAAAGGAATGTGGTTTATCGTAGTTTGCCGGGTACCATGCGCCATTATTTATCTGCTCGCCCGCGTAAGGGTCGTTCTGCCGTAAAAACGTGCGTGAATACGTATAACTTACCCATCCGTTTAATTTACCAGCGGTCTTTTTTAATAAAAACTCCGCACCATATGCTTTGCCGTCGGTATTAATTACATCCTGCTCAATGTGCTGGTTTAACAGGAGAACCGCGCCGCTTTTATAATCGAGGTAATTTCTTAATCGTTTATAATACACCTCCACTGACATTTCGATCGTGTTTTGTTTGGCGTTTTTAAACAGGCCAAGTGAGATCTGATCGCCGCTTTCGGGTTTGATATTAGGATCACTCAATTTGTAAATGTCCGTTGGCGAAATTGAGGTTGAATTTGACAATAAGTGGATATATTGATGTAAAGTGTTATAACCAGCCTTTATCGAAAGATTATCATTCAATAAATAACGGGCCGACAGCCTGATATCGGGCGCGGCATAGGTTTTAATGACACTTCCACTTCCATAAGCCGTACTGTCCAAAACATTATTCTGGTTTTTTGGGAGGTTCGGGGCATAACTATCTACTGTTTGGGCACCCAGATAGTTGTAAATATTGTACCGGATACCTGCGCTGATAGTCAAATTAGTGCTCACATCATATTTATCCCCCAGGTATAGTGCACTTTCGAGCGCATGTTCAGGCGAAACTACTTCAGGCGCTACCAACGACTGAGCGTCGCCCGGCTCAAATGTTCCGGGATTTATATTATATAAAATGGAATTTAAGCCAAAATCGATGGTATGCTTGCTGTTTAAATAGTAGGTAAAATCGGCTTTAAAGTTCGATTGGTTAATATTAAAGGCAAGGTCGTACGCGTTGACGGGATTTGCTGTACTATTAATGTCATATTGGTACCGGTCAAAACCAGCCTGAATCACGCTGAAGAGTTTGGTATTGTAGTTATGTTTCCACTTCAACGAAACACTTTTATTACTGTACGAATAAGCAGTATCGCTGTTCAGTTTAAACTTGTCGTTACTGATATAGGACGATAAATAAATATTGTTTTTGTCGTCTACCTGGTGACTGATATCAAGATTGACATCGTAGAAAGAAGCCGAACTGTGTTTATAAGCATCAGGAAGCAGGTGTAACAGCCAGTCGGAATAGGTTGTGCGGGCGCCGAAAATAAAGGA
>Ga0206921_10229_pt2 | contig 11491 bp, 3 predicted proteins | sample Alteio_BWOrgHeat_66_FD_152930 | JGI IMG/M metagenome (GOLD analysis project Ga0206921, IMG submission 152930) | Enriched cells from forest soil in Barre Woods Harvard Forest LTER site, Petersham, Massachusetts, United States -... | ecosystem: Environmental > Terrestrial > Soil > Temperate forest >...
GTGACCTCATAGAGAGCGGGAAGTTCGTCGTTTTGGAGGAATAATAAATATAGTCCATTTTTCGTAGGGATGGGGGCGATATCGCGGACTTGTCCGGGGAGGTTGAGACCGGATCGGTCGGGCCCCGGACAGGAGAAATTGCCTTTTCCGTCGCCCAGGAGGACATTGCCGAGCGAGCCGTCGAGTCGTCCGAACTGGGGGAGGAAGCCGAACTCATTGCCGCCGAGGACCAGATCGGCATGGCCGTCGTGATCGATATCGAGACATTGGATGGCACCCACGGAAGAGAGCTGAACGGTAGTGGGTAGCCGCTGGATGCGGAAGTGGCCGTTGCCTTCATTGAAAGCGATGATGGAAGAGGGGAAATTGAACAGCCTCACCTCTGCGCTGTCGAGCTGTGGGGAGGGGAAGAGGTCCCGGATGGCTTTTTTGGCGTATTCGGCATGGCGGAGGTTTTGTTTTTTCAGGGAGGGGAGCTGGTCTTCCATATCGTGTTTGAGGAAGACGGGCATATCGCGGTCATTGAGTGTTTGGGTAAGGATCTTATCGGGGATACCGTTGTGATCGAAATCATAGACCCAGAGTTTGACGGGGTGGGCCGAATCGGGTCGGAGATAGAAGTTCTCGCCGATGTTGCCCAGGATCAGATCGGGCCGTCCGTCGCCGTTGAGATCGGCCACGGAGAGGGCCTGCCACCAGCCGAAGAGGTGATCGAGATTGGAGGGCAGCTCGGAGAAATGGTTGCCGGAGAACTGGAAGATGCGTGGGGCCATCCAGTCGCCGGTGAGGATGAGTTGGTGTTGACCATTGCCATAGAGGCTGGTCCAGCAGGCGGAGGTGATCATGCCGATATGGGCGATATCGGGATTGCGGGAAGGGGCGATATCGGAGAAATGGCCGTGGCCGTCGTTGAGGTAGATAAAGCTGGCGGGGTTGGAACCGTATTCGCGGGGTACGGAGCGTCCGCCGACGAACAGATCGGTGAAGCCGTCGTTATTGAAATCGCCGGCGACGGCTACGGCGGTGTTGACGCCATCGGGATGGGAGGGTATGGCGTCGGGGGCGAGGGTGAAATGGCCGTGACCGTCATTGAGGAAGAGGCGGTCCTGCATCTGCCGGGAATAGGGGGGATGGTTATTGCCGCCGGGGCCGACGAAGAGATCGGGGAAGCCGTCGTTGTTGGCATCGAAGAACAGGACGGCCTCGTCTTCGAAATCGGCGAACTGGTCGAAGGCGGGTTGAGCGGATTTGACGAAGCGTCCGGCAGGGTTTTGGAGATAGAGTTGGCCGGGGTGACCGGGGGTGCCGCCGATAAAGACATCGGTGAGGCCGTCGCCGTTGACATCGGCGGTGGCGGCTTTGGGGCCTTCCCGGGAAAGCAGTTTGGGAAGATTACGTTCGTAGAAGAAATCGACATTGTCGTCTTCCTGGTGTTTGTCGAAGGAGGCGTCGACGTGGCGCAGCAGGGGAGTGACGGTTTTGGGTGGCGCCGGAGCGGGTCGGGGTTCCTGTCCCGACTGGCGGACGGTATGGAGGGTATCGATAGCGGGGTGATCGAAGCGGGTGACCGTGCCGTTGGGCCAGGTGATGGTCATGGAATCGGGGTGGGTAATGGAGCCCAGACCGATGATCTGTTTGTAATCGACGGAGGACTGGAAGCCCCTGCTGGGAACGAGTTCGCGATAGAAGACCTGTGGGCCGCTGAAGACGCGGATCTTGCTGCCGATGGCGAAGGTATTGGGGGAGAGGCCATGGAGCATGACGGCCAGGTAGTGGTTGTGATTGAGCTGGCGGGCGTTGTTGCGATAGAGGAAGGCGGGGCCGTTCTCGTTGTTGATGACCAGGTCGAGATCGCCGTCGTTGTCCAGATCGCCATAGGCGGCGCCATTGGAGAAGGAGGGATGGGTGAAGCCCCACTCGACGCCGATGTCCCGGAAGCGCAGATCGCCCAGGTTGCGGAAGACCTTGTTCAGCAGCGCCTGAGCGGGCATCTGATCGAGCAAATCGTATAAGCTCTTTTTGTTCCCTGTCTCTGTCATTTCCCGGAAGGCCTTATCGGCCGAGAATTCCAGAAAATCCTGGTTGGTCAGATCCTTGGCAATGCCATTGCCGACAAAGATGTCGTTGTAACCGTCGTTGTCGGCGTCGAACATTAGTGCGCCCCAGGACCAGTCGGTGGCAGAGACGCCGCTGTAGTGGCCGATCTCGGTGAATTGACCATTGCGATTGTTGAGCTGGAGGGCATTCTGAAAGAATTGGTGAAAGAAACCGGATCGTTGTTTGAGCCGATAGACGTTGACATTTTCGAAGGAAAAGGTAGTTTTCAGCCGTTGGTTGTCATCCGGCACCATATCCGTTGTAAAGATCTCCGGGAATCCGTCATTGTTGATATCGGCCATATCCGCGCCCATGGAAGCCAGGCTGATATGACCGATGCAATCTTCCAGGTCGTCTTTGAAGGTGCCGTTGTGCTGGTTGATATAGAGATAATCCCTTTCGAAGAAATCGTTGGAGACATAGACATCGGGCCAGCCGTCGCCATTGACATCGCCAACCATCACACCGAGTCCGAGGCTGATGAGGCTGCCATGGATGCCGGCTTCTTTGGTCACTTCGGTAAAATGGCCGTTGCCGTCGTTGCGGAAGAGGTGGTCGCCGCCGCCTTTGAGCGAGTCGGAGACAGACCAGGAAGATGCCTGCAGGTCGCGTTTATTGGCATAATCCAGGGTGTTGACGGGAATCGGGCTGTTGTTGATGAGGAAGCAGTCCAGGTCGCCGTCGCCGTCATAATCGAAGAAGGAGGCCTGGGTGGAATAACCCGAATCGGCCAGTCCGTACTCTGTGGCGGAATCGACGAAGGTATTGTCGTGGCGGTTGATGAAGAGCTGGTTTTTTCGGAGGGCGCCGTTGTCCATATGTCCCGCGTTGCAGACATAGATGTCGAGCCAGCCGTCGCCGTTGACATCGGCCATTACGACACCGGTGCTCCATTGTTGTTTACCAGCCGGGAATCCTGCCTTTTCCGATATATCCTCGAATTGAAAATTGCCTTTATTGAGATAGAGCTTGTTGGCGCCCATATTGGAAGTGAAGAAGATGTCGGGCAGGCCGTCGTTATTGACGTCTCCGATGGCTACGCCGCCGCCATTGTAGAAATTCCGGTAGGTGAAAATATTGAAATCGGGTTTATTTTGGACGTTGTTGGCGAACCGGACGCCGGTGTTGGTCATCTGATCGAAGAGGGGCGGGACCGGGGGGGCTGCATGTTTACAGGCCGGCGACAGCACAAGCAAAGCGATGGTGATCTTATTTAGCAGTGACCTCATAGAGAGCGGGAAGTTCGTCGTTTTGGAGGAATAATAAATATAGTCCATTTTTCGTAGGGATGGGGGCGATATCGCGGACTTGTCCGGGGAGGTTGAGACCGGATCGGTCGGGCCCCGGACAGGAGAAATTGCCTTTTCCGTCGCCCAGGAGGACATTGCCGAGCGAGCCGTCGAGTCGTCCGAACTGGGGGAGGAAGCCGAACTCATTGCCGCCGAGGACCAGATCGGCATGGCCGTCGTGATCGATATCGAGACATTGGATGGCACCCACGGAAGAGAGCTGAACGGTAGTGGGTAGCCGCTGGATGCGGAAGTGGCCGTTGCCTTCATTGAAAGCGATGATGGAAGAGGGGAAATTGAACAGCCTCACCTCTGCGCTGTCGAGCTGTGGGGAGGGGAAGAGGTCCCGGATGGCTTTTTTGGCGTATTCGGCATGGCGGAGGTTTTGTTTTTTCAGGGAGGGGAGCTGGTCTTCCATATCGTGTTTGAGGAAGACGGGCATATCGCGGTCATTGAGTGTTTGGGTAAGGATCTTATCGGGGATACCGTTGTGATCGAAATCATAGACCCAGAGTTTGACGGGGTGGGCCGAATCGGGTCGGAGATAGAAGTTCTCGCCGATGTTGCCCAGGATCAGATCGGGCCGTCCGTCGCCGTTGAGATCGGCCACGGAGAGGGCCTGCCACCAGCCGAAGAGGTGATCGAGATTGGAGGGCAGCTCGGAGAAATGGTTGCCGGAGAACTGGAAGATGCGTGGGGCCATCCAGTCGCCGGTGAGGATGAGTTGGTGTTGACCATTGCCATAGAGGCTGGTCCAGCAGGCGGAGGTGATCATGCCGATATGGGCGATATCGGGATTGCGGGAAGGGGCGATATCGGAGAAATGGCCGTGGCCGTCGTTGAGGTAGATAAAGCTGGCGGGGTTGGAACCGTATTCGCGGGGTACGGAGCGTCCGCCGACGAACAGATCGGTGAAGCCGTCGTTATTGAAATCGCCGGCGACGGCTACGGCGGTGTTGACGCCATCGGGATGGGAGGGTATGGCGTCGGGGGCGAGGGTGAAATGGCCGTGACCGTCATTGAGGAAGAGGCGGTCCTGCATCTGCCGGGAATAGGGGGGATGGTTATTGCCGCCGGGGCCGACGAAGAGATCGGGGAAGCCGTCGTTGTTGGCATCGAAGAACAGGACGGCCTCGTCTTCGAAATCGGCGAACTGGTCGAAGGCGGGTTGAGCGGATTTGACGAAGCGTCCGGCAGGGTTTTGGAGATAGAGTTGGCCGGGGTGACCGGGGGTGCCGCCGATAAAGACATCGGTGAGGCCGTCGCCGTTGACATCGGCGGTGGCGGCTTTGGGGCCTTCCCGGGAAAGCAGTTTGGGAAGATTACGTTCGTAGAAGAAATCGACATTGTCGTCTTCCTGGTGTTTGTCGAAGGAGGCGTCGACGTGGCGCAGCAGGGGAGTGACGGTTTTGGGTGGCGCCGGAGCGGGTCGGGGTTCCTGTCCCGACTGGCGGACGGTATGGAGGGTATCGATAGCGGGGTGATCGAAGCGGGTGACCGTGCCGTTGGGCCAGGTGATGGTCATGGAATCGGGGTGGGTAATGGAGCCCAGACCGATGATCTGTTTGTAATCGACGGAGGACTGGAAGCCCCTGCTGGGAACGAGTTCGCGATAGAAGACCTGTGGGCCGCTGAAGACGCGGATCTTGCTGCCGATGGCGAAGGTATTGGGGGAGAGGCCATGGAGCATGACGGCCAGGTAGTGGTTGTGATTGAGCTGGCGGGCGTTGTTGCGATAGAGGAAGGCGGGGCCGTTCTCGTTGTTGATGACCAGGTCGAGATCGCCGTCGTTGTCCAGATCGCCATAGGCGGCGCCATTGGAGAAGGAGGGATGGGTGAAGCCCCACTCGACGCCGATGTCCCGGAAGCGCAGATCGCCCAGGTTGCGGAAGACCTTGTTCAGCAGCGGGGTCTGGGGTATCCGTTTAAGGAGCTCGTCGATGTTTTGTTTTTTCCCGCTAAGCGCCATTTTCTGATAGACGTCGTCGGCGAAAAAGTTCAGAAAATCCAGATCGGTGACATCCCTGTTGACGCCGTTGCAAACATAGATGTCGTTGTAACCGTCGTTGTCGGCGTCGAACATTAGTGCGCCCCAGGACCAGTCGGTGGCAGAGACGCCGCTATAATTCCCGATCTCGGTGAACTTGCCGTTACGGTTGTTGAGCTGGAGGCAGTTCTTTACATATTGGTAATAGAAACCCGATTGGAGTTTGCTGTTGAACAGATTGATATTATCGAAGGAGCCCGTGGTCTTGAGCCGATAGTCGTCACCGGGAAGCATATCGGTGGTGAAGAGATCGGGATAGCCGTCATTGTTGATATCGGCCATGTCGACACCCATGGAGGACATGCTGATATGGCTCATGCAGGTGTCCAGCTCGTCTTTAAAGGTGCCGTTTTGTTGGTTGATATAGAGATAATCTCTCTCGTAGGAATCGTTGGAGACATAGACATCGGGCCATCCGTCGCCATTGACATCGGTGACCATGGCGCCGAGGCCAAAGCTGATGAGACTGCCGTGGATGCCGGCTTTTTGCGTCACTTCGGTAAAATGGCCGTTGTCGTTGCGGAAGAGGTGGTCACCGCCGCCCTTAAGCCGGGGGCCGACGGGCCATGCCGAATCGGGCAGATCGCGCCGGTTGGCGTTGTTGAGGGTGTTGACCGGAATCGGGCTGTTGTTGATCATGAAGCAGTCCAGATCGCCATCGCCGTCATAATCGAAAAAAGTGACCTGGGTGGTATAAGCCGAAATATCGAGACCATATTTTGCCGCGGATTCCGTGAAGGTGCCGTCGTGGTTGTTGATATAGAGTTTATTCCTGCGGTTGCCATCGCTCATATGGCCGGAGTTGCAGACATAGATATCGAGCCAGCCGTCGCCGTCGATGTCGGCGAATGTTGCGCCGGTGCTCCACATGCTGTCCTGTTTGAAACCTGCCTTGTCGGTAATGTCTTCGAAAGTAAAATTGCCTTTATTGAGATAGAGCTTGTTGGCGCCCATATTGGAAGTGAAGAAGATATCGGGCAGGCCGTCGTTATTGATGTCTCCGATGGCTACGCCGCCGCCATTGTAGAAATTCCGGAAGAGGAAGCTGTTGTCCAGCCGTTGATCGACGACTACGTTATTGAAATCGATGCCGGTATGTTGCATCAGATCGAACAGGGGTGGTTGCCCGGAAGGGGTGCTGTCTTTACAGGAGAAGCAGAAAAAGCAGAACACGAAAAATGCAGGCGACCAATAGGAAGCAAATCTCGACATAGTGCGAAATTATATAAAATAACAAAGGCCGTTCTGTTAAAAACGGCCTTTGTTTGTATGAGATCAGTCGCTTAGTAGCCGGGGTTCTGCTTCAGGTTGGGGTTGGCGACCAACTGAGTGGCAGGGATCGGGAACAGGAGGAACTTGGGGTCATCCGTAGGCTTGAGGGCCCAGGGTACGAGGAAGACACCCATGCGGATCAGGTCCTGTCTCCTCCAGCTCTCCCACCACAATTCTTTTTGCCTTTCTTCCAGCAGGGTGGTGCCGTCGTAAAGGTTGGATTTGTTGACCAGGGTCAGTGTGGCGAGGGGCGCAGCTCCGCGAACAGAATGGAGGGTATTGACCAAGGTAAGCGCTTCTGCAGCACCACCGGAGGCGCCGCTGAGATCGGCTTCGGCAACCATCAGGTAGACATCGCCGAGGCGGAACATCATCAGCTGGTTGGACGAGGTGCTCGTATAGTGGGCATAGTCGGGATAGTATTTAATACCGCGGATGCCGTCGCCTTCGAGGGTAGCCACATTCGTCTCGACGTTGGTGACGGTGGGGGAGAAAACGAGGTTATTGCCTTTCCTGTCCTGGATCTTAGCGCCCGCCTCATTGTATTGCTGACCTTCGTCCAGACCGACGTTGAGACCGGAGATCGGGGAGACGCCTGCCGCATTGGGAGCCGGATAGGGTACATTACCGCGACGGGTGTCAGTGGGATCGAACGCGTTGTAGACATCGGCGATGGTGCTGAAGCCATTCCATCCTGCGCCGCCATAAACACCGGTAGCGTCCCAGGAGTTGTAGTGGAGGGCCATCATCCAGCGGGCGTCGATGCCGCCGTTGCCCGTACCGTTCTCATTGGTGGCGGTGCCGTTGTTCGGATAAACGAAGATCCCTTCGGTGGAGATGCCGCCCGTGCCGCTGCCGCCATAGCTACCGTTGTTGGGACCGAAGTTGTCGAAGTAATTAGCATTGAGTGCCAGCGGGTGGGAGCCGTTGACCAACTGTCCGCTACTCATGATGGCCTGGCCGAGTGAGCGAACCTGGTTCATGTCTGCGGCGTTCTGTGCGGCGGGAGTCTGTCTGTTCAGGAAAGCCTGTTTATTTAGCAGGACTTTCATGAGCAGGAACCGGGCTGCATTGGGGGTGGCCTGGAAATTCTTGTTGGAGGAAGACAGGACGCCGATGATGCCGGTCAGGTTGTTGACCAGTGTATCGATAGCTTCTGCCGGTTTCATCACCGGGGCAGCGGCAACACCATTGTAGGCACTTACGGGGCGGTAGGGTACCTGACCGTACAGGTCGAGGAAGTAGAACTGTGCCAGCGAACGCAGGAACGTAGCTTCTGCAGCCTGCTCGGCGGTCGGATTGAGCGCGAGCACCGTCGTGGCGTCGCTCTCGATCGTACCGAGGTTGTTAAACACGGTCGAGGACTGGCCGTGGGTAGCGTCCCAGGCATGGGTATGGAGCGTGCGCCATACGCCGTTGTCGTCCCAGTCACCCGCGCGGGTGGGTACCAGGGATTCGTCCGTTACGTTCTCTTCGAGAGAGAACAACTGGTCCTGACCGAACATGATGTTGGTGCTGGACATGTCATTGTATGCTTGTACGAGGATACCGCCGGCCGAGGCGCCGCCGCTCGTGGAACTGTACGGAAACTGCATGGGCAGCGTTTCGTTCAGTTTAGTGCAACCCATTGAGGCCAGCGTCGTGGCCAGGATCACATGGTATTTATTGAAATTATATTTCATAATAGTGAGAATTGATAGTTAGTGTTATAGAGTAAAGTTTAGACCAACTGCGATCGACCTCGACGTGGGATAACCGATGTAATCCATGCCGAGCGAAGGAATGCCGTTGTTGTTGTGATCCTGGTTGACTTCCGCATCGAAACCGGTGTACTTCGTGAATTCGGCCAGGTTGTAAACCGTTACGAAGATGTGTGAAGCTTTTACGAAACTTCCGAGCGAACCGGAATTATACGTGAGCGTGGCGTTGCCGATCTTAACGAAGTTGCCGCTCTGGAGGAAACGGGTCGAAGCGGAAACGGGGTTGGCCAGGCTTTCTTTCGTACCGATGAGGGTCTTGGAGATATTCTTACCATTGGCGATGTTACCGAGGTTGGTAACGCTTACCAGGGTGTTGTTGAAGATCTGGTTGCCGAACTGACCATGCGAGTTGATGGCGAGGGTAAACTTCTTGTAAGTGACATCGGTGTTGATACCCAGGATGATATGTGGATTGGGATCGCCGGAGTACTGGGAGGCCTGGCTCTTTACGATGGCGATACCGTTCTGGTCGAAGCCCTGGAACTGGCGCAGGTAGAATACGTCGATGGGTTGTTGGTTAGCGATCGCCTGGGCGAATGCCGACGAAACACCTTGTCCGTCAACAGCGCCTGTCAGGTAGAGCGGCGAGCCGCCCAGCGCGGGGAAAACGAACTTGTTCTTCACATACTCCATATTCGGGGTCAGGTTCCACGTCCAATCCTTGTTCTTTACGATGTTGAACAGGAGATACACCTCGAATCCCTTGTTGGTGATATAACCTGGCAGGTTCTGCCAGATGGTAGCACCCTGAGAAGGAACGGAGAGCGTACCGGGGAACAGGGGGTTGGTGGTCTTTTTGTCGAAGACGTCGACATAACCTATGATCCTGTTGTTGAGGAAAGCGAAGTCGAGGCCTGCGTCATAGGAGGTGAGGGTTTCCCATTTCAGGTTGGGCGACTCGAAGTTGATCGTCGAGATACGCGGGTTCTGGTTGCCGTTGGCGGCGGGGTTGTAACCGCTGAAGTAAGCCAACTGCTGTGCCGCGCCGGGGACCAGACCATCCTGGCCGCCAGTCTGGCCATATCCGAGACGGAGGGCTAGGTTGGAGAAGAGCGTGTTGTTCTTCATGAAGCCCTCGTTCAGGATGTTCCAACGGAAGCCGAAGGAAGGGAAATAACCATAGCGGTTATTGACCCCGAACTTGCTCGAACCGTCCGCACGGAAGGTAGCGGTGAGGTAATATTTTTCCTGGTATCCGACTTCTCCCCTGCCGAAATAGGATTGCAGGTTTGTCGTGGGCGGATAAGAAGAGAAGGCGACCAGGTTAGCCTGGTTGCCGGCACCCATGTTATTATAGTAGTGGAGATCGGGATAGTAGGGACCGCCGGGGACGTTCCAGTTAAACCCGAAAGTCTGGCTTCCTTTATAGGTGAGACCGGTGGTCGACCAATATTCATAACCTGCCAGGATTTTCAGGGACAGGTCTTCGGAGAGATGTTTGTCGAACGTCAGGGTGTGGGTGATCGTCTGGGAAAATATCGATCCGTCTGCCGTGGCCGCGAGACCCTTGCCGTCCGCATTGCTGCCGGTGGCGGCGATCAGGCCCTGGACTTCTGCGTTACGGGTAGCCGTACCGTAGTCTATGCCATAAAGGAAGTTATAGGACAGGAAGGGCAGGATCTGGAAGCTGACCCCACCGACGCCGAGCATCTGGTTGACTGTACTAACGTCGTTGTTGTAGGCAGAAAGCGCGAGGGGGTTGATCTGGCCGCTCGGGTTAGTCTGCATGAATGTGCCATCGGAGTTGACGAGGCGCAGGGTTGGGTTCCAGTTCATGGCGGCGCTGATCAGGTTGCCGGTGCTGCCGGCATCGTTGCCGATGGGGGCGCTCAGCAGTGTATAATTGGAACCGATGAAATCGAAATTCAGGCGGAGGCGTTTGTTGAGGGCATAGTGTTCGCCGCTGAAGTTGTAGCTGTATTGCTGGAGGGCGCTTTTGAGGATGATACCCTGGTTATCGTTTGCCGAGAACGAGGCGCGATACCTGCCGTTTTCGTTGCCGCCGCTGAGGGAGACCGAATACCGGGAACTGGGAGTGTGCCGAAGGATCTGTTGGAAGGGGTCGATGCTCAGACCCGAGTCGCTGTGGAAACCATACACGCCTAATTCGGAACGGTACTGAGCGGCCGAGAGGACATCGGGCGATTTCATCAGACCGGTGGGGAAGGTAAAGTTTACAGCTCCGTCGACGGCCGGTTTGCCACTGCCTTTATTGGTAGTGATCAGTACGACGCCGTTCTCACCGCGGGCACCGTAGATCGCCGACGAAGAAGCGTCTTTCAGTACGTCGATCTGGGCGATGTCGCCGGGATTGAGAAACAGCAGGGGGTTGTTCAGCGGTGCTGTGCCGACTGCCGAAGCTTTGCTACCGGGGATCGGTGAAGTGGCATCGATCGGCACTCCGTCGATGACGTACAGCGGATTGTTCCCGCTGACGATGGAGTTGTTACCCCGGATCTTGGTGATGGTGGTACCGCCCGGCTGACCGCTGTTGTTAGCGATCTGCAAGCCTGCCACTTTACCGATCAGGAGTTCTTCGGGGGTCGTAACGCCTTTGTTAAAGTCTTTTGCTTTAACAGTCGCGATGGAACCCGTCACATCCTTTCTGACGGTAGTGCCATAACCGATGACCACTACTTCGTTGAGGCTGGATTGAGAGGGCACAAGGGCTACTGAAATGCTGGTTTGCCCGGAAATCGCTACTTCCTGCGAAGTAAAGCCTACCGAGCTGATAACGAGTGTCGTGGCGCTACCTGGGGCGTTGAGGGTAAAGCTGCCGTCTGCGGCGGAAGAGGTGCCCACTTTCGTGCCCTTTGCCGTAACGGTAGCCCCCTGAACCGGAGCGCCCTTGTCGTCTGTGATCTTGCCTGAAATTGTCTTGTTTTGAGAGAAAGCCGCTTGTGTCAAAAATACACAAAGCAGGGTAAAACTTGCCATTTTAGCAAGCAGTCGTTGAATGGTCATAAAGCAAAAGTTTAGCAATTATTGAACTAAGGTAAAAAAATTAAATATTACTTAACAAATTT
>Ga0206921_10301_pt1 | contig 11380 bp, 7 predicted proteins | sample Alteio_BWOrgHeat_66_FD_152930 | JGI IMG/M metagenome (GOLD analysis project Ga0206921, IMG submission 152930) | Enriched cells from forest soil in Barre Woods Harvard Forest LTER site, Petersham, Massachusetts, United States -... | ecosystem: Environmental > Terrestrial > Soil > Temperate forest >...
GCTTTTCGAATCAATTTATTAAAGAATTAAGGAAATTCAATACATAGGTAATCTGTAGTTCACTTTCAATCAGATTATAAAAAATGTTGGACAAATAATTTTATCCCCGAAAGGTACTGTCTGCAATCATCGTCTGTTGCAAATCTTTCACAAGATTCTACTATATTTAGTTCTTTAACTATCTTTTTTTATATTAATACCCGATTAGGTATAAATACACTGATTTTTTTTCAGCATTTACAAATACCTTATTAATATTTAGTAATCTCAAAAAATGAAAAAAATATTTCTAAAGGTATTCTTATTACTTCTGGTGTGCTTCCAGATTAGGCGGTCTAATGCTCAGATCACGCCGCAGCAAGCTATTGCTTATTTACAAAAGGGCATCAATATTGGCAATACATTAGATGCTCCCGGCGGTGAAACCAGTTGGGGACAACCTCTCATTCAACCTTATTATTTTGATGATTACAAGGCTGCCGGATTCACGGCAATTCGGATTCCGGTTACTTGGGAAAAGCATACTGACACCATCGCCCCATATGCTATCGACCCTGAGTTTATCTCGCGCGTAGAACAGGTAGTTGACTGGGGTTTGAGCCGGGGCTTATATATAATATTAAACTGCCATCACGAGGAGTTCATTAAAAAGGATTATTCGCCTAAAAATATTGCCCGTTTTGAAGCGATATGGAGCCAGATTGCCACCCGGTTTAAAAATAAATCAGATCATTTATTATTTGAAATATTGAATGAGCCACACCCGCTGAGTTTGGCAAATCTTAATGATCTGAATAAACGCATCTTTAAAGTTATCCGAAAAAGCAATCCTACGCGCATCATCGTTTACGCGGGCACAGAATGGAGCAGTGATGCAGACTTATTAAAGGCCGATATTCCTAAGGATAAATATTTCATCGCGAATTTTCATTGCTATAGCCCCTGGGCCTGGGTTTCGGGAAAAGATAAGAATATACCCTGGGGCAGCCAAGCCGAAAAGAACGAGATTAAAGTAATATTTGATCGGGCCTATAACTTTTTCGCCTCTAAAGGCATACCTGTTATGGTAAATGAATATGGTTGTCCGGTAGGTAAATCGCAGGAGTGGCGCGTACTATTTTATAAAACTTACATCGAAAATATCCGGTCGCATGGCTTTGGATCTTTTGCGTGGGACGATGGAGGTGGTTTTAAAACTTACGATAGGATAGGCCGTAAATGGATTGGTGGTGTGCAAGAGGTAATTACATCATCATCTGGTGAACAGTAGCTACGCTTAATAATATTAAATATTCAGCCTATGGTCGGTGTTATCACCACAAGTGTTCGGAAAAATGGGGGATTTGAATAAGAGACGCATATGATGCGTTCCTGCATTTTTGCTTTTGTATGGGCACATGTAATATGTTTCCTGAAGTATTTATAAAAATATTTTTTTTCGAACACCTATGGTGTTAGCTCCGAACAGTAAACACAGGCAGTGTTGGCTGCCTGTGTAACAATTGTGGGCTATAGCCCTGTTTCTAAGGTTTAAATTAGAACGAGTTTAATAGGTTCGGATATCTTTTTTTTATAATCGTTTTCGCTTTTTCCGGCATCTCACTTAGCGGAACAGGTTTATCCTGGGGGCGTGATTGTTTTTGATTAATATCACCCAGCAGGCTCCATTTGCGCGTCATTTCCGCAGGTTCTGTGGCCCTAATATCATACCGGGTAAAATCGATAACTTCTTCCGGAGTGTTCTTTTTCAAGTCCTTGAGCAATGCCAGGCGGAAGTCTTTATTCATAAACCAGCTTATCTCCTTATCCGCATCTGAGCCACCAATACCAGATCCGCGTTCTACAAAACGGTAATTAAAACTATTGCTTTTATAATGTGCCCGCCAAAGCAGCCCAAATTCTCCCTGAGTGATCAGTTTAACATTGGGCCAGCGTTGCCTGATGGCAGTTAACCAGTTTTTCAATGAAACTATATCAATAGGCAGGGAAAGTTCCCAGCAATTAGTTACCCAGGCAAAGCCATTAAGTTGGTAGCCTTCATCAAAATGAATGGCAGTGGCGAACATCATTTCTTTTAAACCAGTCTCATTTCCATACCGGCCAAGTGTTTCTATCGGGCCGACCCCCATCCGGCTATTAAATCCGCCTTCAAAACCCTTTCTTCTGGCGGCAAGGAAATCAACGGTCCAGCCGTCAAGATTAACACAATCAATAAAATCATTTTTATTTTGCGCCGGTTTACAAAAATGTTCTTTTGAGGGATAATAAGGATAACAAACAGAGCCATCACCATCCTGGTTATCTATACTAAACTGGCTCCAGATATTTCCCTGGCATACATGTATTCCCTCTTTCTCTGCCAGGTATTGTTGATTTTCCGCCGACAGGAACCCAGCCACTATACTCGACGGGCGGTAACCGTCACCTACCATATTGCCTATTATTTTTAGTGCATCATGCAGATCCTTATTTATCTGCTCTGTTGTATTATAGGCATTAGCAAAATAAGCGCCGGGTATAAACGTAATATCGTCGCCATATTTGTAATGGTAGCCTACTACCAGCTTTCTTATTTCCCGGTAATTAGCGCTTGTATCCTGCAGCGCGAGCCAGCTGAATGACCAGGTCATTTTTCCACCCGGAAACCCTTCTGCTACTGCATTTCTGAAGGCAATAACCCTTGCCGGAGTATGTAGCGCCCGCTCATCTTCTCCTACATTGCGGTCTCTTGAAACCTCGATCTGATTCACCCTGATGACGGTATTGAAGGTCAGGAAACGATTTCCCATAAGTGCTAATTTACTTTTGGGTTTATTTTCCTGCCCTCGTACACTGGAAAATGCTATTGATATTAAAAGAAGACTGGCCAGGCGGAGTATTAATTTGAATTTCATTTGATCTGGTTGTTGTTACTAATTGTTTCGCTTTTCAATTAAATAAGTGGTATCAGCATTACAGGAATATACATGTAAACTAATAAACAAGGGGGCTGGATTTTACTACCCCCTTGTTATGTTAAATTTAAATTACCATCCGGGATTTTGCTGAAGTGTATGCCCGGCTGCCTGGTACAAATTAATTTCCTGTGTAGGAAGCGGTTGTAGATAATCTTTGGCAGGATCGAAAACCCTTCCCGATTCTGTGGTCATAAAGCCGTTAGCATCTGCTTTTGCCTGGTAAACAGCCGTGCTATATAACGGATAGGTTTGCCAGGTAGACCCTTTTATCTTTATCCCCATTACGTTCTCAGGCATTTCTACTTCAGCGGTTTTCCAACGGCGAACGTCATCGTACCGGAAACCTTCTAATGCCAGTTCTACCGTTCTTTCACGGCGGATCTCGGTTTTCATATCCATACTATGCGCAGCAAGAAAGGCGTTGGTCAAATGCGGCATCCCTACACGGTCGCGGAGTACATTGATTGAAAGGTTCAAATCACCATCACTCAACTGGCCTGTAGATTCAAAGGTAGCTTCAGCATAAATCAATAAAACTTCAGCGTAACGTATCAGGTGCCTGTCAAAATCAAATAAACTGGCATCTCCCATTTCTCCTGAATTATTGGCAATAGGATCTTCCGACATATATTTATATAAAATATATCCGGTGCTTGGACTTCTTTGCGGGTTATCCGGGTAATTGGCAATCGGTATAACCGGGTGAAATACACGTACAGTTTTTTTACCGGGGATGATCATGGTCATGGTCATGCGTGGATCCCGGAATTGATACTCGGATGTCATTGTCGCATAGCCCTGAAATTTTGATTCCGGATTAGTAATTGGGACACCGGCAGTGTCCAGGTACATATCGGAAAGTTTTTTGGTTGGGTTGTAGCCTTGTCCATCACAATCATAAGGATATTCCTGTCCCAGAATCCCCCGCGCATACCTGCGATCCAAAATACATTCTTTAGAATCGTCACCAGCTTCAATAAAATTGTAACGATAGCTTTGCGCACCGCTGCCGCTGTACAAAGCATACACCCCACTGTTCATGACGGTTTTTGTCGCTGCAATTGCCTGGGTGAAATAGCTGTTGCCGTCAGACTGGCCACGGTATTTTTCCCAGGTGCCTTCATATAATGCTACACGGGCAAGCAAGGATAGAGCGGCGCCTTTAGTAATACGGCCTATATCCGGGGCTGACAAATCTGACTGGAGCGGTAAATTAGCAGCCGCGGCATTGAGGTCACTGATAATAAAATCAGCGGTTTGTTGCTGGGTTGACCGTGGCGTATATAACAAAGGATCATTTACAGCAAGCACAGTGGATATTAATGGTACACCACCATAAACTTCCATGATCTTCCAGTAATACCATGCCCTGAAAAACTGCGCTTCGGCAACATACTGTTTAATACCTGCATCCGTAAGCCCGGCGCCATGCGCTATAATATTGTTGGCATCCCGGATGTATTGATAGCTATTGTTCCATATCACCCCGTTATTATTACTGGTACCATTTTGCGATACGGTTAGTGTTCCGTTACTGATAGTATTAGGATTGTTAAATGCAATGTCAGACCAGGTATCATCAAATCCAAAACGGTCAAGCCCCTGGTATAAAGTATTTGCAGCTGTTTTAAAATCGCTGGCGGTTTTCCAGAAAACAACATCAGTGATCTCATCCTGTGGTTCTACGTTAAGCTGTTTCTTACAGCCTATTCCCAAAATTGTTATAATCAGGGTCAGCGCTGCAAAACGATATCCTGTCCGATTAACCAGTGTCTTAATTAATATATTTCTTTTCATCGTTTTCATAATTAAAATTTAACATCTACACCCATTGAATAAACCTTGTTAAACGGATAAGTAAAGGCACTCATGCTGCCGTCTTCCGGATCAAAGTTACCACCCAATGTACCTTTGGATATGGTAATCAGATCAGACCCGCTAAAGAATATCCTGGCCGATTTCATTTTTATTCTCTGTACAAATGAGGTTGGCAAATTATAACCAACCGTAATGGTCTTGAACCTCAGGTATGCGTCATTCTCCAGTGTAAGCGATGATGTATGGTAATCGTAATTCCTGATGTCATCATAACCTAAACTACCGGGAATATATCTCGGATATTGTGCGTTTGGATTTTGCGGTGTCCAGGTTTTACCGTAATAATATTGCAGGGAGTTATAGTAAAATTCATTTGGCGTAGCGATATCGCCGCCATATTGAACGGTTCTTTTACCCACGCCTTGTATGAATACAGCAAAATCAAAGTTTTTGTATTGTACTGTGATATTTGAGGAATACGTGTACTCTGGAATGGCATTGCCCAGGTAAACCATATCACCGTTCTGGCCTTTTGCAGGGTTGCCATATTCAGTCAGTGCGCCATCGCCGTCTACGTCTTTATACATAACGTCACCTACCTGTATGTCTTGCGGTACGCCCTGCAGTTTCTTGTAGGCAGTTAACTGGGCCTGGTTTTGAATAATACCGTTATACACATATCCGAAATAAGAATCAATCGGATAACCTTGACGTGTGGGATTTAACCCTTCCTGATAGCTACTACTGTTCTTTAAACTCACCAATTTATCTGTGTTAGTACTCAGTTGGGCCATAATACTGTAGCGAAGCTCACCTATATGATCTCTCCAGGTGACAGAAGCTTCAAAGCCCTTGGTTACCAACCGGCCCTGATTTTCCGTAGGTGGTGTGGCACCAAAAGTGGCAGGAACGCCTACGGCAACCAGCATATCATTATTTATCTTGTTAAAGTAATCAAATGAAGCCGTCAACCGTGATTTCAGTATTTGGAAATCAATACCGATGTTCTTGTTGGTGATGGTTTCCCAGGTCCTGGTTGGTGAAGCAGGAGAAGCGGTAGCTCCCGGTAAACCGGCATTTGGTGATCCAAGCGGATAAACGCCTCCAATGGTAATCAAAGGTATATAATCGAACAGACCCAATGAACTGATGTTCTGGTTACCGGCCCTGCCGTAAGATACCCGTAACTTCAGTTGATCGAAAAAGTTCAGGTCTTTAATAAATTTCTCCTCACTCACATTGTAAGCTAACGCTGCCGAAGGAAATACTTCACTCCACCGCTCACTTGGTGCAAACTTGGTACTGGCGTCGGTACGGGCGGTTATGTCAAGGATAAATTTATTTTTGTACGAATAACTTAAACGACCGAAGTATGATTCTAACGTCTGGTTATTTAGGTCCCCGGTATAATTGATATAAGCAAGGTTGGTTTTATCAGCCAGGTTAAGCGTTAAAATATCATTATTAGGGAAGTTATACCCGGTAATAGACTGGCCTTCATTATTGGTTTTTTCCAGCGAAGTACCTACTGTAAAGTCAAAGTTATGATCGCCAAATTTTTTATTATAATCTGCGTAAACCTGGTATAGCTGATAAGTGGTTCGGCCATTTGAATAAGTTGCCGAATTTGGGGTGTTACGGATATCCTGGACGTTGTTATCCCAGTTGTACCGGGTGTAGGTTGGCAACAATGAATCCTCGTTATTAAAATCAAGGTTGACGGCTGCCTGGCCGGTAATGGTTAAGCCATCGATAGGTTTATAATTCGCCAGGAAATTGGTATGGACGCCTGTATACCAAGTGGTGGTTAACCCGCCTTGCGCAAGCGACTGTGCCGGGTTCTCGTACCCTTGATAGCCATAAAAATTCCCGGCCGGATTGTAAACTGGCTGGTATGGAAACTGATTTGAAGCCTGGTATAAGGGATTGTCGTATCCGGCACCAGGAGTAATCTCAGTTGGCGTTTTTGTAAGCGTATTTTGAATTTCTGTTCGCGTTTGCAGGTCGAAGTTTTTGAGCAAATGCATATTATTATTAAACCGCAGGTTGTAACGGTCGGCATAGTTCGTACCATAGTTTAATGTGCCACCATCATGGTCGTAACCGCCTGAAATAATAAACGTATTATATTCATTACCGCCTGAAATTGACAAGCTGTGCAGCTCCTGAACTCCATCTTTAAAAACTACTTTATTCCAATTTGTATTGCCATAAAAACCCGGATAACCGGTTACGCCAAAATTCCAGCCTTGCAATGTATCAACGGGCGCATTGTTCTTTATATTGGTAAAAACAGAGTTTGGGAACCCTGGCTGCCCTGCATTTATCAAGCCATTATTCATGAATGTAGCAAATTGCAGGGTATTCATCATTTTTTTCAGATAGGTAGGTTGCTTCAACCCTACGTTGAAGGAGTATTCTATTTGCAGTGGCCCTTTCTTTCCCTGTTTTGTAGTTACTAGAATAACTCCATCTGCGGCTCTATTGCCATATATGGCGGCAGCAGCATCTTTTAAAACAGTAACGGACGCAATATCCCGCGGATTCAGCGTACTCATATCGCCTGGCACGCCATCTATCAATATTAAGGGGTCTTCACCACCGATAGCCGTAGAACCATTAATGCTTGAAAAGCCCCGTATTTGCAACGTGTAGCCTTGTGCGTTAGGCTGGCCACTACCTTGCGTAATAGTTACGCCAGGAAGTTCGCCCTCCAGCGCGTCGTACACGTTATTAATAGGCCGGTTTTCAAATACATCCGATTTAACTGTCGATACAGCTCCCGTTATAGCACCCTTTGGCCTGGTGCCGTAACCTATCACCACCACATCACTAAGCTTATTTTGAATGCTTGCAAGGCTTACATTAATGGTTGTTTTACTGCCCGCAACTATCTTTTGCGTGCGGTATCCAACAAAGGAAAAATCCAAAACAGAATTTGGATTGGGTACATTCAGCGTATATTTACCATTGTTATCGGTGATTGTACCAAAACCGGTCCCTTCTACCCCAACGCTAACACCTGATAACGGTTCATTGGATGTACTATCCCTCACCACTCCGGAAATATTTTGCTGCTGTACCGGAGGACCCGCATCAGCCTTAACTTTTTCTGGTTGCACTTTATTGGTAATCAGTATTACCTTGTTGGCTAGTTTGTAGGTTAAGGACTGGCCTTTAAAGCAATCGTCCAGGACTTTGAGGAGATCCTGATCTTTGATATCGATCGTTACAGGTTTAAAATCTTTAACAGATATGTTGTTGTAAAGAAAATCAACACTGGCCTGTTCTCTAAGCTTTGCAACAATTTCATTTAAAGATGCCCTTTTTACGTTTAATGACACCAGTTGCCCGTAACCCTCAGCCTTTATTTGTAAAAAACTGATGATCATTAAAAATATGGTCAGTTTCATTTTTAAGATAAAATTGGAAAATACATGGGAATTCCTCCTGAAAAGTAATTCAGTAATTTTTTTATACATTTGAATGTTAGGTTAAATAAACTAATCGGTTGACTACAATCGTTTTGATTACCTGATTTCAGCAACTTGCTGGCTGACCAGGGACGGCTTCAACGTTCCTGGTTTAGTAATCTTTGGTTTGAGTATTGCTGCTTAAATAATTGCCTCCTTTCTTAAAATTTCATTAAATTATTACCTGATATACTTATTGGTTCCGGCATAAAAAGTTATTTGCCGATAGTAATTTTCCTGCCTTCAATTTTAAAATGTACATGCCCCAATTGTTGCAGATCCTGTAAAATTTCAGTCAGGTCGGCCTGCCGTGAAAAGGTGCCGCCAAAAGTTTCGCTCCTGTCTATATTATCATATTGAATATCAACGTCATACCACCTGCTTATCACTCTCATAATACTGCTTATATCCATGTTGTCAAACAAAAAGTAGCCTTTTTTCCAGGATATTACCTGTTCGGTATTGACTGTACTGATCTTCAGATCATTTTTAGCAATATTAGCCTGCTGGCCCGGTACAAGCATTTTCGATTCACGGGAGGATAGGTTACGTATCGCTACGCTTCCTTCAAGTAAGGTTGTGCTTACTGTCGGTTCATCATCGTATGCGTTAATATTAAAGTGTGTTCCCAGAACCCTGACTTCCTGATTGTCGCTGATTACCTTAAATGGTTGGTTCTTGTTGTGAGCCACCTCAAAATAGGCTTCCCCAGTAAGCTCAACTCTTCTTTCGTTCTTTGAAAAGTGAAGTGGATATTTTAAGGACGACGCAGCATTTAACCAAACTTTAGTACCATCGGGAAGCTGTATGCTATACTGCCCGCCCCGCCTAGTTTCAATGGTGTTATAAGCTTCGAGGTTGTAAGGTTGTTTTGATGAACCTGGGGAGTTTTTATAGGCGATCTGCCCTTTACTATTTTTGGTGATAGAAATACCATATTGACTCGCAATCGTCCCTGTTCGCTGACTATCCAAAACAATCTGCTGGCCGTTTGCCAGTTTAAGAATGGCTTTGTCAGAGCCAGGAAGAATAGCTTTTTGTATGCTAGATTTTGCTGTCAGCTGCATTTTTTGCCGTTTATTTAAAGCGAATCCAATTAAAAAAACGATAGTTATACTAGCTGCTATGCCGATAGCACGATAAGTTCGTTTTAAATTAATTACACGTTTATTCGCCTTTACTTTAAAATCAAAACGTTCATAAAGCTGGTTTATAAGTTCCTCTTCGCCTCTGGACACCTTCACCCATTCATCAAAACTCTTAGAACTATAATCAACAGACTCATACCATTGATTTAGTTCATGCAGTTCTTCTACATTTATTTGATCTTTTGAATATTGTTCAATTAAATATTGTAGTCTGTGATGTTCCATTAAAGTTCTGATCGTAGTGAAATTAATACCGGCTTATATCAATAAGACGAGCAACCAAGATCAAAGTGTTATCTGCTGATGATTTTTTTTTATAAAAATTATAATGAAATATTTTCGTGTAAATAATTCATTATAATTGTAGTAGATACCTAAGTAATTTTAATTTTCTTGTGGAGTTTAGCGATTTAGAGTTGATCTTACTTTGGCAACAAGGTGATGAGTTTGCTTTTGAGGTTATCTATAAAAGATATTCTCCTCAATTGCTCGCTCTGGCTATGCGCAAAACAAACGATAGAAATATCTCGGAAGAATTTATCCAGGACATTTTTCTGACACTTTATAATGGCCGAAAGAACGCATCTAAAATTTCTTCTCTTGGGGCATATCTTGGCACCGTACTTAAAAATAAAATCTTAGACCATTACAGACACAGCCTTGTTCATAAAAAATATGAGGAATACCTGGTCATGTCATATGAAGAACAGGATTTTTCTACAATTTACTCCTTAGAGATAAAAGATCTCGAGAAGCATTTGAATTCATATATTGAGAAACTGCCTCCGCAATGCAGGAGTGTTTTTAAACTAAGGAGACAAGAATATCTTTCTGTTAAGGAAATAGCAAACCGGCTCGACATTTCTGAAAATACAGTGAAGCAGCATATGCGCAAGGCATTAAGATTATTAAAATTATCGCTTATGAATTACGAAAAAATAATTTCGATCATAATAATTCTTAAAATACCAATACGCTTTTAGCTAAAGTCTTGTTACTGCCATCCAATAAAAAAAGGGACATCGGGTAAGGTACGCTGCGCCCCGCAGACAGCCAAGTCACCCTGTCCATAAACAAATCCAAAAGCTGCCAAATTTCATCAAAGCCGGCTTCGAAAAAGACGAACTGGACCTATCCGGCCTCGACGGCATCCTGATGGCCAACTCCCTCCACTATGTTCGTGATAAACAATCGTTAAAAAACTTGAACATTATTTCGCAGTCGGTCCAAATTTTCCGATTATCGGATACGACACCAGCAGTGATATCCCTATATAAGTTTACTAAAAATCGGAGGTGATAAAAAAGGATATGGATAATATAAATCCATCTTTTTACCATCATTCTAGTCCTGTTTAATTAGTATCAAACTCAATTACATCTGTTGCAGATGTATTGTTATTATTATCATGTGTTACCACCTTCCAATAATACTTGCTTTGTGGCTTTACCGGAATATTACCGATACTCATTGTGGTGTTACCGCTTTTATATAATGAGGGTGTAGTTGTTGTACCGAAATAAATATCATAACCAGCAATATCATTATCTACACTAGTGCCCTGCCAACTAAGTGTGATCGTGCCAGATGAAGGAACAGTTACATATTGTCCATTTCCTGGGTTTAGCCCGTCTGCCGGGAACGGAGCGTAGGAAGTTACACCCGCACCGGAATTATAAAATTTCCATACAGCGCTTTGAACAATTGTAGTGGTTTTGGCTGACCTGGAAATCACACACCAGGAATAAGGGGTATTGGTATTTAAAGTGATGTTAATTTGCGTTTGGGTCGCAGGACTAGCCACGGTATCGCCTGTTAGCAGATCTTTGGTGACCACCACATAACTATCGGTATTGTTACCAGCGTTCCATTTAAATTGCACCGAGCTTTGCTTCGGTGAAATTATGCTGCCGGATATACAAATTGAGTTTTGATCCGGAAATACCAGGCTGGCAGCCCCGGGAGGAGAAGCAGGGCCGGGGTT
>Ga0206921_10302_pt1 | contig 11363 bp, 11 predicted proteins | sample Alteio_BWOrgHeat_66_FD_152930 | JGI IMG/M metagenome (GOLD analysis project Ga0206921, IMG submission 152930) | Enriched cells from forest soil in Barre Woods Harvard Forest LTER site, Petersham, Massachusetts, United States -... | ecosystem: Environmental > Terrestrial > Soil > Temperate forest >...
GAGCCGCGGGTCAACGTGTCCGCCTGGCATTACGGTGAGATCGATTCCGTCGTAACCCATGTCGCTCACAATCCCGCCCATTTCCGTGTAGGGCACGCGCGCCAGGTTGCCGGAATAGGCGCAGACCAGGGGCATTTTGCGGGTTGAGGGCGGAGGCGGTGTGGGCGCTTGCGGTGCGGGTCTTTGGGCGGAGGCTGAACCCGCCGCGAGCGCGGCGCCGATAGTAGTGGAGATAGCCTGACGTCGTGTCACAAATCGTTTGCGCCCCTAAGCCCATGTTAGACGATTTAGGGCGGCTTACTATGCTGGTCTTATGCAAACCCGCCAATTGGGCAACAGCGATCTTCACATTACCCCCATCGGACTTGGCGCATGGGCTATCGGAGGTGGCGACTACGCCTTTGGCTGGGGGCCGCAGGAAGACAACGATTCCATCGCCGCGATTCATGCGGCTGTTGAGCACGGCATCAACTGGATTGACACCGCGCCAGTATACGGGCTGGGTCATTCGGAAGAGGTGGTGGCCCGTGCGCTCAAAGGGCGGCAGCGGAAGCCGTACATCTTTACGAAATGCTCGATGGTTTGGGGCCAGGACCGGAAGGTCACGAACTCGATGAAAAGAGAATCTGTATTTCGGGAATGCGAGGACTCGCTGCGGCGGCTGGGGACGGACGTCATCGATCTGTACCAAATTCACTGGCCGAACCCGGATCCGGAAATCGAAGAGGGCTGGCGGGCGCTGGCGGACTTGCAGAAAGCGGGTAAAGTTCGCTGGATCGCCGTAAGCAATTTCAACGTCTCGCAAATGGCGCGGGCGCAGGCGATTGCGCCGATTATATCGCTGCAGCCGCCCTACTCGATCATCTCGCCGGAGGTTGAGGCCGGGATTTTGCCATATTGCGGAGAGCACAACATCGGGGTGATTGTGTATTCGCCGATGAAATCGGGTTTGCTCACCGGGGCGATGACGCGGGAGCGCATTGCTGCAATGCCGGACGACGACTTCCGCAAACGCGCGCTGAACTATCAGGAACCGCATTTGACGCGGAATCTTGCCATCGCGGACAAGCTTAAGGAAATAGGGTCGAAGCACAGAAAGAGCGCCGGAGAAGTTGCGATCGCGTGGACACTGCGGAGGCCAGAAGTTACGAGCGCGATTGTGGGGATGCGGTCGCCGAAGCAGGTTGCAGGGGTTGTGGGCGCTGCCGATTTCCGTCTAACCGCAGACGAAATCGGTGAGATCGCCGCGCTTCCTCGCGCGTAGATGCTTTTGATCGAAGCCGCCGCTTAAGATTGGGATTGCCCCGACAGATTGAGTTCGAACTGCTTGCCGAGTGTCCCGATACCCGGGCACGGGCCGGCATTCTGCACACCGCACATGGCGATATCCCGACCCCGATCTTTATGCCAGTCGGGACTCAGGCGACCGTCAAGGGGCTCGATCAGCGGCAACTGGCTGAGGACGTTCGCGCACCCATCATTCTCGGCAATACCTACCATTTGTATCTGCGGCCCGGCCATGAATTAATTCGCGGACTCGGCGGGCTGCACAAGTTCATGTCGTGGCCGGGCGCAATTCTGACCGATTCCGGAGGGTTCCAGGTTTTCAGTCTCGCCAGCCTGCGGAAGATTCGTGAAGAGGGCGTGACGTTCCAGTCGCATCTGGACGGCTCGACGCACAAGTTCACGCCGGAGTCCACGGTAGACGTGCAAATGGCGTTGGGCAGCGACATCATGATGGTGCTGGACGAATGCCCGGAATATCCGACAGGCCATGAATATGCGCGCCAGGCAATGCAGCGGACCGTCCGCTGGGCGAACGCGGCGTTTGTGCATTATCGGGAGAAAGTCACCGCGCGCCAGGCGCTTTTCCCTATCGTGCAAGGCTCGATGTTCGGCGACCTCCGCCGCGAATGCGCCTCGCGCCTGGTGGAACTCGATGCGGATGGCTATGCCGTCGGCGGGCTGTCGGTGGGCGAGCCGCGGCCGCTCAGTATGGAGATGGTGGACGCGACCGAAGACATCCTGCCGCGCGATCGTCCGCGCTACGCAATGGGCGTGGGAATGCCGGAAGAACTGCCGGAATATGTGGCGCGCGGTATTGACATGATGGACTGCGTGCTTCCGACGCGCAACGCGCGTAACGGCACTGTTTTCACATCCGCAGGCAAGGTTGTGATAAAAAACGCACGTTACAGGGAGGACAGCGGCCCACTGGACGCCAATTGCGACTGTCCCACTTGCCGCAGATACTCACGCGCTTATCTGCGGCATTTGTTTCAGGCGGGAGAGATTCTGTTCTCCTCGCTGGCGACCATGCACAATTTGCGCCGCTACCTTGTTATCATGTCAGAGATCAGGCAGGCGATCCTCGAAGGCCGATTCGGCCAATACTTGAGGACCGCACGCTCACAAAACGAAGCCGCCTGACAGAACCGAAACCTACGTGCCAGCCTTCTTGTTACAGTCCGCCGGGAACCCCATTGCGCTGTTCGCGCCCTACCTGCTCATCGCGGTGGTCTTTTATTTCCTCTTGTTTCTTCCCATGCAGAGACAAAAGAAAAAGCAGGCGCAGATGCTGGCAGATCTGAAATCGGGCGATATGGTAGTGACCTCGAGCGGAATTACCGGTACCGTTACTGCAATTGACGGCGATACGTTAATATTGAGAGTCAAACCGGATAATCTGAAACTACAGTTCGTCCGTTCGGCCGTCACGTCGGTGGTGACCGCGGAGACCGCTAAGTAAAATCCTCAGCAGGCGTCAAACAACAACATGCAACGTAATCTCCTCATTAAGCTCGGCGTGATCGTGGCCACTGTGCTGGTATGCATTTTCGGCATCATCGGCTTCCCCACCTCAGTCGCTCAGATGCAAGCAAACATTGCGCGCCGGATACGACTTGGGCTCGACCTGAAGGGCGGAAGCCATCTGGTTTTGCAGGTACAGGTACAGGACGCCGCCAAGACCCAGGCCGATCAGGTGATTGAAGCTCTGCGCGAAGACGCGCGTGCCGCGAACATTCCTTACGGCGGAGCCGACCGCAACGATCCCCAGTCTATCAAGGAGACCGACAGTATTCAGGTCACCATTCATGCTGTGGATCAGTCGAAGACGCAGCAGTTCCGCAACCTGATCGCAGATAAGTTTCCCGACTGGACGCTCACGCCCATCAACGCCAGCGATTACAAGATGAACATGAAGCCCACTGCTCTGCTTGATCTGAAGCGCGGCACGGTACAGCAATCGCTGGAGACCATCGAGCGCCGAGTGAACGCGCTGGGTCTGACGGAACCGACCGTTCAGGCTCATGGCGATGAAGCGACAGAATCGGAAGTTCTGGTGGAACTGCCGGGCGTGGACGATCCCGCTTATGTGAAACAGCTCATCGGCACGACGGCGCAGCTGAAGATTGCAGAGGTGAAGAACGAAGGTCCGTGGCCAACAAAGGAAGCGGCGATGTCGGCCAAAGGCGGCATCCTGCCTATCAATACGGAGCTGCGTGAATGGCCGGCGGGGCAGGGAAATGCGCCCGGGTGGTATCTGCTGAACCGTACGCCGGTCATCGTTGGCCAGGATGTTCGCAGTGCCCGGTCGGCGCCCGATAGCGACCGCCCGGCAAGCTGGGAAACCGCTTTTACGCTCTCCCAGGATGGCGCGCGGCGCTTCGAGAAGTTCACCAGCGCCAATATCGGAAACCGGCTGGCGATCACGCTTGACAACCAGATTCGCAGCGTTGCCACCATTCAGAACACCATCACTGATTCGGGCCGCATCAACGGGCTGTCATCAGAGCAGGAGGCATCCGGTCTCGCTCTGGTGCTGCGCACCGGCGCTCTTCCCGCGGGGATCACCTATTTGCAGGAGCGCACCATTGGACCTTCGCTGGGCGCCGATTCGATCCGCGAGGGCATTCTGGCCGGCATCGCCGGTCTGGCAGCGGTGGTGATCGTGATGCTGATCTATTATAAGAAGGCCGGCATCAACGCGGTACTTGCGCTGCTGCTCAACACCGTTCTGTTGATCGCCGCGCTGGCGTACTTCGGCGCTACCCTCACATTGCCTGGAATTGCAGGTATCATTCTGACCGTCGGTATGGCGGTGGATGCCAATGTGCTGATTTTCGAGCGCATCCGGGAAGAACTGCGCGCAGGAAAGACGATTGGCGCAGCGGTTGACGCAGGTTTCGGCAAGGCCTGGTGGACGATCGTGGATACCCATGTGACCACTATCGTTTCCTGCCTGTTCCTGTTTCTGTTTGGTACCGGACCGGTGCGAGGGTTCGCCGTTACCCTGGTGATTGGACTCTTTGCGAACGTATTCACTGCGGTGTGGGTGTCTCGTGTGATCTTCGACTGGACTCTGTCCCGGAGCGGACCGCAGGAAGCGCTCAGTATCTAACGGTGGTTTTTTTAACGTGCAGAATGCCCGCCCACGTGGCGGGATGTACTTTTTCTTCGTGCGCGCACCGCCCACCCGAGTGGCGGGCTGTGCTTTGAGGCTATGCTTTGAGCCTACACATTGGCACAATACCTGAGCGGCAAGCTGTGATTTCGCGTTATGGAAGTCATAAAAAAAATGCAAGGCCCATGTTTCGCCTGGTACCTAAACTATGGTAGTGTTTGTGATTACGAAAAAAGGAAGGAACAATCCCTAAGGGAGCGGTGTCAGTAACAATTGGCGCCGTCTGGTCCGGTGGTCCGGACCGGCAGTGATCGATGGAACTATTTAAGCAAACAAATTTCGATTTTCTGAAATGGAAGTGGCCTTTTATCCTGGCCTCCGTCGCGCTCAGCGTCGCCGGGATTGTCAGCCTGATTGCGCACGGCGGGCCAAAATACGGTATTGAATTCAAGGGCGGGATGTTGATGACGGTGAAGTTCCAGTCCGCGCCGCCGATCGAACAGATTCGATCCACGCTGACCAGAGTTTTATCGAGTCCTCCCAGCGTGCAGACTTTTGAAAATGGTTCGAACGAAGTGCAGATCGGAACCGATGGTTCCGACGACAAGTCGCTCAGCACAAATCGGCAAGTGGTGCTCGACACCTTGGCGAAGACATTCGGCCAGCCAGGGAACGGCAAGCTGGATTTGAATAACGCCAGCGGCATCTCGCTGGCGAACCGGCTGCGCGATCCTCTGCAGAAAGCCGGCGTCTCCTTGTCAGACCCGCAGGTGAACGACCTGGGTGCGGCAATCGTCGCGTGGCGCGATCAGCATGGCGGCTTGCTGCGCAGTCTGAGCGAGTTGAATGGCGTAACGGGTGTGACGCCACAGGTGCAGACGGTGCTGAATCAGGAAACTTATCTGGCGCCGTACACCGCGGCCCGCAATATTGAGATCGTTGGCCCCAAAGTTGGCGCCGACCTCCGCCGCCAGGCGCTCAATGCCACGCTGCTGGCGCTGGGCGGAATGCTGGTTTACATCTGGTTCCGTTTTGAATGGATCTACGGCGTCGGCGCGGTACTTGCGTGTTTCCACGACACGCTGATCACGCTGGGGCTGTTCTCGCTCATGGACAAAGAAATTTCATTGACCGTGATCGCGGCGTTGTTGACACTGGTCGGTTATTCGATGAACGACACGATCGTGATCTTCGATAGAATCCGGGAAAACCTTCATATGGGAAAGAAGGCTTCACTGGAATCGGTGATCAATCTTTCCGTGAATCAAACCCTGAGCAGGACGGTGATGACATCCGGCCTGACGTTCATTGCCGTGGTCGCTATCTTTTTATTTGGCGGACCGGTACTTCACGGTTTCTCTTTGGCCCTCGTTGTAGGTATCATAATCGGAACGTATTCTTCCGTGTTCGTCGCCAGCCCCATCGTTTTGGGCTGGCATAACTGGTACGACGCCCGGGGCAAGAAGGCCCCGATTGCGGCGCCGGTTGCATTGCCACCCAAGTCGCAGGCGAGCGGCAAAAAGAAAGTCGCTGGCTAAACGCAAATTAAGCAGGAGAGCTTATGTTTGATCAAACTTTCGTAGACGGTGTTGGCGGGACAAAACGTCCTTACACGATTCTGGTCTCCTTTGTGGGTCAGTTGGTCGTGCTGACCATCATTGTCATTATTCCTCTGATCTACTTCGAAGCGCTGCCCGCGGCGCAACTGTCGACCTTTTTGACAGCGCCGCCGCCCCCTCCGCCGCCTCCTCCTCCACCGCCACCGCAGGCAGTGAAGGTGGTTAAGGTTGTCCGGCAGATGGATATGGGCCGTTTGATCGCGCCCACAACGGTGCCGAAAGAAGTCAAGATGATTGTGGAAGACGATACGCCGGTGATCAGCGCCGGTGTTCCCGGCGGCATTCCCGGTGGCGCTGCTGGCGGTATGCTCGGCGGCCTGCTCGGCGGTCTGCCCAGCGCTCCTCCCCCTCCGCCGCCTCCCAAGGAAGCGCCGAAGCCGGTTAATAACAAGCCCATCCGCGTGGGTGGCAACGTGTCCCAGGCCAACCTGATCAAGCAGGCGCGGCCGGTGTACCCGCCGCTGGCGAAAGCCGCGCGCGTTCAGGGCACAGTCAAGTTTGAGGCCAAGATCTCCAAAGAAGGGACGATCGAAGACCTCAAAGTGGTAAGCGGTCCGCCGCTGCTCATCCAGGCAGCTTTGGACGCAGTGAAACAGTGGCTGTACAAACCGACGCTTCTTAACGGCGAACCCGTGGAAGTGCTCACAACCATCGACGTAAACTTCACCCTGAGCCAGTAGGTTTAGGCCGGTATTTTCGGGAAGGCTGAGTCGGCGGTTTTTTTTACTAAATCAACTCGCAGGAGAATAAGACAACATGCTTTTACAGATGCAGGTATGGGCGTTCATGCTATTGCAGGAAGCGGGGGCGCCGGGTTGGGACTTCCGGCACCTCTGGATTCAGATGGGCTTGCTGGCCAAGTTCGTCGTTATCGTTATGTTCCTTATGTCAGCGTGGTCGATCGGCGTTATGATCGATCGTCTGCTCGCGTTCAGTGCGGCGCGTAAGCAGAGCCGAGCTTTCGCTCCGGCAGTAGCCGGCGCTTTGCGCGAAGGCAAGCTGGATGAGGCAATCAAGATCGCCGACCGGTTCAAGAAGAGCCATTTGGCGAAGGTCGTGGTCGCTGGTCTGCAGGAATTCCAGGCGCATCAGGGCAGCGCAGAGATCTCTGGTGAAGAGATTGAAGCTTCCAAGCGTGCTCTGGAACGTGCTGAAGCGATCGTACATGCGGAACTGAAGCGGGGCGTTTCGGCGCTGGCCACTATCGGTTCCACGGCGCCGTTCGTAGGTCTGTTCGGTACCGTCGTCGGCATCATCAATGCGTTCAAGACGATGGCCGCTGAAAAGACCCCCGGTATCGGCGCGATCGCCGGCGGTATTTCGGAAGCCCTTGTGACCACGGCTATCGGTCTGTTCGTGGCCGTTCCTGCTGTCTGGATGTTCAACTATTTCACGGGCCGCGTGGATGCGTTCGACGTCGAGATGGGCAATTCCAGTTCCGAGTTGCTGGACTACTTCCTGAAGCGGGTACAGGCTCGGGCCGGCGCAAAGAGGTAGTTTTTCCGGTTACGCGAGTTGATTTCGGTTGCCTGCGGCGGAGCACGCCCGCTTCGCCGCAGGGCACACCGGTTCGATTAACCCGCGAAGAATTTTCAGGAGACGGTAAATGGAAAAAAAGCACGCAGCTCCCCCGGTATCAGACATTAACGTGACCCCCATGGTGGACGTCATGCTGGTTGTGCTGATCATCTTCATGGTCATCACGCCGCTGCTGTCCAAGAGTATTCCGCTCGATATGGCAAAGGCGCGCAACCCGATCACCATGCCGGACGCGGACAAAGAAGACGCCGTGATTATCGCCGTCAGCCGCGACGGTCAGACCTTCCTGAGCCCGGGTGTGAAGCGGACCAATGTTGAAGATCTCGCTCCCCAGGTAAGAGAGCTGCTTTCGGGCCGTCCCAACAAGACGGTTTATATTAAAGCGGACGCGCGGGCCAAGTACGGCAAAGTGGAAGAAGTGGTCGACAACCTCCGTTCCGGAGGCGTCAGTGAGCTGGGTCTCCTGGCCGACCAGGATCTGATGGCAGTGAGCACCAAGAAGAAGCCGGGTCAGTAGAGTAACTGCGGCCGGATCCGTTTGTATTTGAAATCATTTTTGAAATAGTTTCCAGGCTATAAGGAGAGACTTTCTATGGCAATGTCAGTGGGTGGCTCCGCGGGAGGCCCCAAAGCCGATATCAACATGACCCCCATGATTGATATTCTTCTCGTGCTGTTGATCATTTTTATGGCGATTTCGCCGATTACTCCTCACGGTCTGGACGCATTGGCGCCGGAACCGCCGCCGCCCAACCAGCCGCCGCAGAAGGAGCAGGATGACCGCACGGTTGTCATCGTTATCGAAAAGGACGGTTCGCTGAAGATTAACCAGGACCCCACCGATTGGAATCATCTGGAAGATCGGCTCATCGACATCTTTAAAACCCGCGCCGAGAAGGTGTGCTTCGTGAAGGGCGATCCGGATCTGGAATACCAGACCATCGCCAGAGCGATCGATACCGCCAAAGGCGCTGGCGTCGATAAAGTCGGTCTGATGACCCCCAAAGTGGAGGCTGGCCAGTGATTCTCTTCCAGACGCTGCGTCGTGCCGTCACGGGGCGCGCGCGTACCCTTGCAGCTGTTCTTTCTCTGACTGCGGTTGTGTTGTTTGCCTCAGGGTGCAATAAGCTGAAGGCCCGCGACAACCTGAACAACGGCGTGAACGCGTTCAAAGCCGGCAACTATACAGGGGCGGCCGATTTCTTCAAGATGGCGATTGAGCAGGATCCCGAACTGCCCGTGGCGCGCCTGTATCTGGCCACTGCCTATATGCAGCAGTTTGTGCCAGGCACCGATACGCCGGAGAACAAACAGTTCGAAGAATCCGCTATGCGCGAGTTCAACGAAGTGCTGAAGACGGACCCGAAGAACGGCCTCGCCACCGCGTCCATCGCCAATCTTTACTACCAGACCAAGGATTTCGCCAACGCGGAAACCTGGTACAAAAAAGTGGTTGACAACGACCCGAAGAACAAAGAAGGCTACTATACGCTCGGTGTAATCGCCTGGACTGAATTTGTGGCGCCCGACCGCGAAGCACGTATCGCGAACAACATGAAGCCGGAAGATCCGGGTCCTCTGAAGGACGCCAAGAAGCGTGCAGAGCTCAAAGAAAAGTACTGGGCTTCGCTCACTCAGGGTATCGAGTATGAGAAAAAGGCTCTCGAAATCGACCCAGAGTACGAAAACGCCATGTCGTACATGAACCTGCTGGTGCGCTATCGCGCCGATCTTCAGGACACGAAGGAAGCCTACGACGCCGACCGTAAGGAAGCGGACGGCTGGGTGGACAAAGCCCTCCAGACGACGAAGATTAAGGCCGAACGCAAGGCCGCGAATCCGAACGCCAAGACGCAGTAACGCGTATCGATTAAAAGAACAAAAGGGGGACGGGCTTCGGCCCGTCCCCTTTTTTGCGTACGGATCATCGTTCTCACGTACATCACCCACGGTAGGATTGCACTTGTATGCCCGCGCAGACGTCTGAGGTGGTTTTTGACGCGGCTCAGGAGCGATAACCGTCGGTCTATAGCGGCGGCCAGAGCCCATGCCGGCGCACAATCACTCCGACGTTAATCTCTTCCCCCAGAATCAGCCCGTAAATCGCTCTATAGTGATCCTTCATCCAGAAATCGACGATCTTTTTGGCGTCGCCTTCGCTGAAGATGCGCTTCAGTTCCTGATACTCGGCGTAGCAGGTGATCACGTTCAGATAGGTGCCGTCTTCGTCCTCGGCGCCCTCGGGCGGGCCTACCGGCAGCGCGTGCCACTGGCTCCGCAGGTCGGCGATGGCGGCGTCGGTATCGTTGCGGTGCTTCTCTTCGTACCAGTGGTATTGCTCATGAATAAAAGCCGCGACCAGTTGTTTGTCCTGCTTCAAATATCGCGTCGGCAGAGTTAGCACAGGGTGACTGTGGGCGACCGCGCCGGAATCGATGGCAATTTTGGTCGTCCAGATGAAATCGGACAGATCGTATTGCTTCAGAAGCTTCAGCAGTTGGTCGCGCGTCGCCTTCTCCGGCTGGGAGTCGTGAACCAGGGTGAACTCCAGGTCCGCTGCCCGGGCGGGCACAAATAATGCGGGTAGTATGAGCGCAATCAGAAGCCGGCACTTGAGGTAACGGCGCTTCATGTTTATCAGGCAGTCCTCGCAATCAAATCGGTCGCAGGTTCCGCGGCTCGCGGAACGGCAGGAATAACGATACCAGACAAGTTCAACGGGTCGTGCGCCGCCACAACGCCTCTTTCAAATTTTTCACCGTTGCGGCGGACGGCGCGCAGCAGATCCACGGCTTCCGGGGGCGCGAACTGCTCGCCGGTATAGCCTGCGACAAAACGGCCGCCGCGGATTTCACCGGTCGCCTCCAGACGGCGCAGAATCGGCAGAAGGTCCCGCCACGGCGGGGCCGACGATTCTCTGGCCAACAGATCCCGGAACAATACACCCCACCGTGTAAGTAACTGACGGGCGAAATACTCATTGCGTTGCGCCGGCGCCGGACGCTCATGGGGACTCTTTACCAATGCCCAACGGCCGCCTGAGTGCCTCGGCCGGCGCATTACCTCACGGCCCTCGCCGCGCCGCCGCTTGGGGTCCATCAGGGCGCGCAGATTATCAAATCCGTCGGCTGTGACCAGTCCGCCCGCCATCAGTTCCCACAGCCCGTCCTCCACTTCGCTGGGGAGACGATGGGCGCTGCGGACGATGTCGGTAAAGAAACTGGCGCCGTCGCGCTGAAGGGCATCCATCACATCGCGGGCCGCATGCGACAGGGCCGCGTTTTCGCCGCTCCCGCCGGGCTCGGCCAGCCAGTCGCGGTCGTTGCGAAGGAACAGAGAAATCGGCGCGACTCGGGTTGGGCGAACCACACGGTTATCGAGATGGGCCGGGTGGGGCGACAAGCGTCCCCACATCACTTCGCCCGACAGACAAAGCTCATCCAGCAATTCCGGCTCGTAAGCGCGGACTCGGCGCGCCAGGATTTCGGGTTCCCATGCATTGGCCGGAGCTTCATAGCCCTGCAGTTGCCGAATAACTGCCAGCAGGCCATCGGCGCTATGCAACTGGGTGCCGGGAGCAATATGCTGCCACTGGTGGAGGAAGCGTTCGAATTCGGCGCTGGAGACTGGGTCGATCTCCCGCCGCAGTTTACTCAGCGTCGCCCGGTGAATGCGCGCCAGAATGCGCCGGTGGCACCATTCCATCCCAGCTCCGGGCTGGTTGTTGCGATAATGCCCCTGCAGAACCTGACCGCGGCTTTCCAGTTGCTGTAGTGCGGCCTCTACGGCCTCGACGGGAA
>Ga0206921_10207_pt1 | contig 11358 bp, 6 predicted proteins | sample Alteio_BWOrgHeat_66_FD_152930 | JGI IMG/M metagenome (GOLD analysis project Ga0206921, IMG submission 152930) | Enriched cells from forest soil in Barre Woods Harvard Forest LTER site, Petersham, Massachusetts, United States -... | ecosystem: Environmental > Terrestrial > Soil > Temperate forest >...
GCCGCGGTGTCCCGGTTCGGGACGAACAGGGCCAGGTCACCGGCTGGGCGGGAATCCGCCTCGATATCAGCGCGCTGAAGCGGACCGAGGAATCCCTGCGTGCGAGTGAGGCTCGGGCGCGCGCCGCGGCGGCAGAGTTGCACGCTCTCATGGATGCCGCGCCCGCCGTGATCATCATCGCGCACGACATGGAAGGGCGCAAGGTTGGAGGTAACCGGACGGCGAACGAACTGGTGGGGATGCCACCCTTCGGCAATCTTTCGAGTGCCGCAGCCTATAGTGAGCGTCCGCAGACTGTTCGGCTGATGCGGGATGGAGTCGAACTTCGGGACTCGGAGCGCCCGTTGTCAAAGGTGGCCTCGTCGGGGCAGGCGCTCCGAAATTGCGAGGTGCGGGTGGTTTCGGAAGACGGCACGTCCACCGACCTATTGGGGAATGTGGAGCCTCTGCTGGACGACGACGGCCGCCCGCGAGGAGCGATCGCGGTGTTATGCGACATCACCGAACGCAAGCGGGCAGAAGCAGCATTGCGCGACCGGGAACAACAACTGGCCTCGATCTACAACACCGCGCAGGATGTCATTTTCTATATCGCTGTGGAACCTGAAGGCAGATTCCGCGTCGTTTCTGTAAACTCGGCCTTCTTAAGAAATACCGGACTGGGCCTGGATGCCGTGGTTGGCAAAACGGTGGGCGAGGTGGTCCCTGAGCCGTCCCTGACGCTGGTCCTCGACAACTACAGGCAAGCCGTAAAACAGAAAGCCACTGTCACCTGGGTAGAAACGACCAATTACCCCAAGGGGCGTTTGACCGGAGAAGTCACCGTCGCGCCCTTCTTCGACAGCAACGGTGTTTGCACTCACCTGGTTGGATCGGTTCACGACATCACCAGGCGGACATTCATCGAATCCACGCTACGCGAAAGCGAAGAGCGATTCCGAACTGTCGCGGACACCGCTCCGGTGATGATCTGGATGGCAGGGCTGGACAAGCTTTGCACTTTCGTGAATAAGGCTTGGCTGGATTTCAGAAACCGGACGATGGAGCAGGAACTCGGAAACGGATGGGCCGATGGCATACATCCCGAAGACGTGGACCGCTGTCTCCACACTTACTATTCATCGTTCGACACCCGCCACAGCTTCCGGATCGAGTACCGGCTGCGGCGCGGCGACGGGGAGTACCGCTGGGCCCTGGACACCGGAACGCCCCTCTACCGTAAAGGCGAGTTCGCGGGATATATCGGCTCCTGCGTCGACGTAACCGACCAAAAGCAGGTGGAAGAAGAATTGCGCAGTAACCAGGCACAACTGATGGACTCGCAACGTCTGGCGAGGGTAGGGAGCTGGGAACTGGACGTCGCAACAAGACGGACGCGGTGGTCGGATGAGTGGTATCGGATCTTTGGGCTACCGAAAGACACTCGAGCAGATTTTGAGACGTTTCTAAGCTGCGTCCACGCTAAAGATCGGGGAGCCGTTCTGGAAGCCGAGAGGCAGTCCCTTTTGACCGATGCGCCGCTCGGCGTCGAATTCCGGATCATTCGACCGAGCGGCGAGGTACGGTTTATCCGCTCGATTATGGAGGGGATCAAGGATAAAAATGGGTCGGTGGTGCGTTTGGTGGGCGCAAATCAGGATGTGACCGAGCAGGTCAAGGCGACGGAGCTGCTGCGGGAGAGTGAAGCGCAGCTAAAGAACGCGGAGCGCCTGACCCATGTCGGAAATTGGGCCTGGGACATTAAGGGAAATCGGATGTCATGGTCCGAGGAGATCTTTCGGATCATGGGTCTGCCACCGGATTACCAGCCGGTTTTCGAGGAATGTATGCAGAGGGTCGTTCCAGGCGACAGAGACCGGATGGAACGGTGGCTAAGGGACTCGATTGAGAAGAAGAAAAGGAACCACATCGAGGTTCGTATCGTCCGACCAGGCGGCGAACTGCGGACGCTGGCGTTCACTGCTGAAGTTCAACTGGATGAGGATGGCTCGCCGGAGCGCCTGTTCGGCGCCTGCCAGGACGTGACCGACGCCAGGCGCGCAGAGGAAGAGGCATTCGCCAGGCAGAAGCTGGAGAGTTTGGGAACGATGGCCAGCGGCATCGCCCACGACTTCAATAACCTGCTGGGCGCGGTACTGGCTCAGACGGAATTGGCGATGGCGGAGCTTGGGCCCGGATCAGATGCCAATGAAGAGCTCAACTCCATCCGGGATTTGGCAATCCGCGGCGCCGAGATCGTCCGTCAACTCATGGTCTATGCCGGAAAGGAAAGTGACGTTCCGGAAATGGTGGATGCTTCCAAAACCGTACAGGGACTACTTGGGCTTCTCAAGGTCGCGGTGTCCCGAAAGGTGGCACTGGTCACCGATCTGGGTGAGGATCTCCCGGCGGTTCGTGCCCGCGGCGCGCAACTTAGCCAGATTGTGATGAATCTCGTCGTCAACGCGTCGGAAGCCATTGGGGATCACGAGGGGGTTGTGCGCGTCACCATACGGCACGCAGCCATCGGGCAGGCGGAGGCGATCGCGAAGACGCTGGCCGCCGGCGATTATGTGCAACTGGAAGTGTCCGACACCGGTTGCGGCATGTCGCCTGAAACGCAGGCCAGGATCTTCGATCCGTTCTTTACCACCAAGTTTTCGGGCCGCGGTCTCGGGCTTGCGGTGGTGCATGGGATCGTTCGGAGTCTCCATGGGGCCATCCAGGTCGAGAGCGAGCCATGCAAAGGTACTATATTCCTCATCCTTCTGGCCTGCGCGGAACGCGAGCCTCAAGCCGACGACGCTCCCGTCCGGCGTGTCGAAGAGCCCCCGTCATTGGCGCAAGGGGTCACCATCCTGGTTGTGGAAGACGAAGAGCCACTACGGCTGGCAATTGTGAAGATGCTGCGCAAGTGGGGTTTCGAAACATTGGAGGCGGGCAACGGGCTAGCCGCCATCGATCTTCTTCGCGCCAGGAGAGGCGAGATCGACCTGATGTTGCTTGACTTGACCATTCCAGGGGCTTCGAGCCAGGAAGTGGTTGACGAAGCCGCGGTGGCGCAGCCGAACGTGAAGATAGTCCTGACCAGCGCTTATAGCGAGGACGTTGCCAGGCCAATGATGCGGACACCTATGGTCTGCGGCTTCATGCGAAAACCGTTCAGGATGGCGGATTTCGCGCAGCAACTACGGAGTGTCCTGGCCTCATAGCTTAAGCGGGTGTCGCGCCGTATGTTATTCGCCGGCTTTGGCGGCGAGGGTTTCGACGACGGCGATGTTGGCGAGCAACTCCCGGGGCAGACCGTGGCGATCTTTCAGATAGAGAGGATCGTTGTACGAGCTCCAGACTTTTCCATCGGTATCCTGCCAAACAAGAATCTTCAGAGGGAGGTCGATTGCGACGGTTGGCGCGGCCAGCATGAGAGGAGTGCCCGCCTTTGGATTGCCGAAGATCAGCAGTTTCGTGGGAGGCATCTTCAGGCCGGTCTTCTCCGCTTCGCCGCTGTGATCCACCAGAGCGAACAGGGTGACGCCTTTGGCCTGCAGTATGTTTTTGAGTTTTTCAACGGTCTCATCGACCGAGTGGCGGCTGCGGTGGCTGACGATCCCGTTGCCCATAGCAGGACCACCGCTTCCTCCGCGCTCCATGGCAGGAGCGCCAAGGAAGCGCCTTGTTGCAAGCGCGATTTCGTTGACGTGAGTCTCGAGGGCAAAATGTCCTGTATCCAGAAACTGTACGATGGCGCTCGGAATATCGCGTTTGAAGGCTTCCGCGCCCGCAGGGATGAAGTATGGGTCATGTCTTCCCCAGATGGCGAGGAGCGGGGGCGTCCACTTGCGGAAATACTCGTGGAAAGCCGGGTAGAGTTTCACGTTGTTCGCATAGTCGAGAAAAAGATCGAGCTGGATCTCGACATTGCCGGGCCGGGCCATTAACGCCGCGTCAAGAGTGTAACTTTCGGGTGCGATCAGCTCCGGATTGGCGATGCCGGATGCGTACTCTCGGCGCATGCCCTTGAGATTGAGCGCCTTGCGAATGGAGTCGCGGTTTTCAGCGGTGGGGTTGGCCCAGTAGTGACGAATGGGAGCCCAGGCATCGCCTAAACCTTCTTCATACGCATTGCCGTTCTGCGAAACGATTGCGGTCACGCGCTCCGGGCGGGCCATGGCCAGGCGAAAACCGGTGGGAGCGCCGTAATCGAAAACGTAAAGGGCGTAGCGAGTGAGTCCAAGGGCATCGGTAAAGAGTTCGATGGTTCCGGCGAGAGAATCGAAAGAGTAGGTGTAATTGCGCTCCGCAGGGATTTCGGTAAATCCAAAGCCCGGCAGATCCGGCGCGATCACCCGATAATGGTCGGCCAACCGCGGGATCAGGTGGCGGTATTGAAAAGACGACGCGGGAAATCCGTGGAGCAACAGGACGACGGGAGCATTTGATGGTCCTGCCTCGCGGTAGAAGACCGACACTCCATCGGCTTCGATGCGGTGAACGGATGTCACCGGCCAGGTGTCATTGGACAAGTCAGGTTACCTCCTGCAATACAGATTACTCAGGGTCAGCGGGATGACCGGAGAGCGGTGAGTTCTTCAGTTGCTTTGCGGACACCCTCAGTGTCGGTGGCTGGGGTCAGCGTGCCGTCAAATTCCGCATAGAGGCGAACCATATTCAGCGGCAGACGGTCTGCTGCGCCGATCCAGTTGTCGTATTTGCCGAGTTTCATGGTTGAGCAGGCTTTACCCGCCGTAATCCCCTGATTGAAGCGCAGCCTTGCTTCGCTCTTGAACAAACGCAGGTAGCCCTGCATTTCGGCGAGTTCCTTCTTACCGCCGGCAGGGCCGTGACCGGGAATTATGACGTCAACATCCATGTCAAGAATCCGGTCACAGGCTTCGATCCATTTGGTGGCGTGGCCGTTATTGAGGAATGGAGCAACCCAGAAGAATCCAACGTCACCGGCGAAAAGAATCTTGTGCTGAGGAAGATAGACGATCAGGTCACCAAAGGTATGCGCCGGCACCACCGGAATCAGTTCGACTACGGCGTCGCCGCAATAGAGGGTTGTTTTTTCGCGGATAGTGGTGGTGGGCGGGATGACAACTCGAGGCTCGCCGCCGTCAGCCCAGCCATCCTGCTTCGGCCAGGCAGGCGAAGGGAATTTGATATCGAGCATGGCTTGACGGCAGTACTGGTGAGCAACGATGTCGACTTTGGGGAAGAGTGGCAGGCCGACGATGTGGTCGGTGTGGTGATGGGTGAGGGCGATCTGTCCGAAAGGTTTGCCAGGGACAGCTTTCTTTGCCGCCGCGATGAAGTTTTTGGCGTGGATGGGCGCGCCAAGAGTGTCGAGGACCAGGAGGTGATCGGCCGCAACGACGAGGCCGGCGTTGGAAACGCTGACACTGGGAACGCCGGGGCCGCCAGCCTGGATGTAAGCGAAAACCCCGGGGGCAAGCTGACGGAGTTCGGTTGGCCAGTGGGGGATGGCTGCCGTCTGAGCGGCGATTGGCCAACGGCCGAGCAGGCCGATTCCCGTGGCGGCGGTCAGGGCCTGGCGACGGTTCAACATGCATCTGATTGTATGCGGGAAGGCGATGTCACAGGCGACCCGAATTTTTCGCTCTATAAAGCAGGCAGCCACGGAATTACAGATTTTGCAGACGAAGAGTTTTGCGAACTTAGTGTAGAATAAGACGTTTTTCGGACACCTAAACGTGGCAAGAGCCTACATATCGTCCTCTTATATCGACCTGATTGAGGAGCGCCGCGTAGTTCAGGACGTTCTGGTTTCGCGTGCGCACACGCCGGTGGGCATGGAGCAATATCGGGCAAATCCGTTGCCGCCGCTGGATGTTTGCGTCGAGGATGTAGAGGGTTGTTCGCACTATTTCGGTATTTTTGCGTTTCGCTATGGCTCGTGCCCAAATGGGAGCGACATCTGCATTACCGAACATGAATATCGTGCGGCAATGCGTAAAGGGATTCCAACTTACATTTTCCTGTTGCGCGAGAACGCGGCCTGGCCGGTGGAAAAGATCGACAAAGACCGAAGCAATGTGGACCGCCTGCGGGCGGAGCTAATGCGCTCGCATGTCGTTAAACAGTTCAGCTCAAAAGAAGAGCTGGCTTTGCTGGTGAAAGATGTAGTGGATCTGGACCTTCCGCAGGCGCGTCAGTTCGATCCGCTGCTGCCTTACCATTGCAACCGGAGCCAGCAAAGAGATTCGCTCGCCGATGCCATCGCCGGTTCGGCGCGCCGGACCACGCGGCCGACCTTGCTCTTCATCCATGGCGACGATGAGCAGGAGCACGACACATTTCAACAGCGCCTCGCGACCGACCTATTGCCGGCGGAGCTGAGGGCGGGAGCGGTCCGGCCGAAGATCAAGAGCTATCACGTCCAGTGGCCGGGCAAAGCCGGAAGCGATTCGCAGTTTCGCACTCCTTATCTGCGGGAAACGGCGGAAAAGATCGTGGGTGACCGAAGCGCCAGCCTGGAACAGGTTCGCGATACGTTGTCGCGGTTTCCGGTTCCGGTGATGATTTATTCGTACTTCCGAGGTGAAGCGGACGAATTGCAGTTATTCGTAAACTTCTGGAGGACCTGTCCGGATCTGGAAGCGAGTGGCCAGAGGGTGCTGGCGGTTGTTTTCGTTCAGTATCCCCGGCTCGGCAAAGGTTGGCTTGACCGCTGGCGCGATGCGGCCGGTCCGATCCGGCGGGCGGTGGAAGAGCGCCACGCCCCTCAGAACGACACTCCGACGTGGGTGCTGCCGACGCTGGACGATATCAGTTTGGGCGAGGCAGAGGACTGGGCGCGAACCGACCAGGTGAGCCGCGAATGGGATTCGCTGGCGATCCTCGATGGCATCCGGGCTTATTACGGGGCATATTTTGGCAAAGACTACCAGCGGGGAAAACTGTCGATGAAAAAACTGGCGTCGCACCTGAAAATACTGCTGGCCAACAGCAGCGCTCTTGCAGGGGCGGCGAGAGGTGAGAAGTGATCGAGAAGTGGTACCGGGCCAACGGGGGACAGCCTGACGAAATTCGAAGACCGCCGGGGATGGCGGCCAGAGCGCGGGTGCCGAAGCCGAGCGAGTATATCCCTGATGAGGGTCTTGAGAACGCCGTCAATGTGGCACTCATCCTGAACCAGCCTTTGCTGCTGACCGGCGAGCCGGGGACGGGGAAAACGGAGTTGGCGCGAAGTGTGGCGTGGCAACTGCGGCTGGGCGATCCGTTGAAGTTCAAGACGAAATCCAACAGCACTGCGCAGGAGCTTTTTTACACTTACGATGCGCTGGGAAGATTCCGGGCGGTGGCGGGCGAAGCGGAGCCAATCCGATTTATTCGGTTCAACGCCCTTGGCCTCGCCATCCTGCGAACGAGAGAACCAGACGACGTACGGGATCTGGTGCCGCCGGGCGAACTGCACGAGAAGCCAATGCGCTCGGTGATTTTGATCGACGAAGTGGATAAGGCGCCGCGCGATTTCCCGAACGACCTGCTGAATGAGCTGGAAGAGAACAGCTTCAACGTGCCGGAGCTGCACAACCGGGAACTGGCTTACGACCGCCGGTTTCCTCCGATCGTTATCATTACCAGCAATTCCGAAAGGGACCTGCCGGATGCTTTCCTGCGGCGCTGCGTTTACTACAACGTACCGTTCCCGACGCCGGAGCGGCTGCGGGCGATCGTAACGAGCCGGCTCGGTGAATTTGCCGGGCCCGGCAGCGAGTTCCTCACCGATGCGCTTGATATCTTCGACCGGCTGCGGCGCGCAGGAAACGCGATGCGGAAGATTCCGGCGACGGCCGAGTTCCTGAGCTGGATCGCAGCTATGCGGGAGTCCGAAAGGGACGCGGACAATCCGCTCGCTGTCAATCCGGAGCTGGCACTACAGACACTGAGCATTATCGTGAAAACGGCTGACGATCAAGACCGCGCAGCCAAGATACTGGGAGATTGGGTAGCCGCGAAAAAAGCGACGATGGCATCTCCGAAGGCCGGATGACCCTCGATTCCTCCAGTATCGACGAGAAGACGAGTCTAGACGAAAAGGCACTCGCCGACTTTCTCGACTACCTGCGGTACGCCGGGTATCAGATTGGCACACGTCAGTACGTCCTGGCGAGCGACCTTCTGGCGGTGTTCCTTGCACAGCGGGGAAAGGCCGACACCGAACTGTTCCTGACGGCGTTGCGGCCGGTGCTGGCCAAGTCTCCACAGGAGCAGGAGACTTTTCGAGCGACCTTCGAAAGATGGTCGGCGATTGCAAGAGAACGAAGGAACGAGGCGCCGGCAAAAACGGACCGGGAGACCGACCGCGCATCACGACTTGAGCGGGAACTGCGGTCGGTTTCGAAAGGAACATGGATTGTCGTTTCAGTGCTGCTAGTGCTGGGCGTGGCCGGCCCAATCGTGTATCGGTTGCTTCGCCCTCCCCCTCCGGTGCTGCACGATTCGCCCATCGTGAGTACACCGGCCCAAACGCAGGCGCCGCGCGCTCCTGTGGAGCGCAAACCTCTGGACGAGCAGGTTCAGAGCGAGGTCAAGGCCCATGAGCGATCTCTGGCCACCCTGATCTGGGAGGGATCGATATTCCTGAGCGTGTCGGCGGGGGTTTGGATGTTTTGGTGGAGATTTCGCACCCGCCGCTTTCTGAACAGACACACCACGAATACGACACCGGACCTGACGGCGATTCATGTGGGAGCGGATTCCGGCCATTTGCTTCCGGGAGGTACGGCGCGGTCTTTGGGGCTGGCCTTCCGACGGCGAGTTCCGGTCACGTCCAGTGAAATCGCTGTCTCCGCCACAGTAGAAAAGACAGCGGCCTCGGGCGGTGAATTTACGCCCGTGTATGGCATTCGGCAGGTCATGCCCGAATATGTCTTCATGGTGGACAGCCGCGGACGGGTGGATGAAGTTGGGCGGTTCGCGGATGAACTGCGCAGGTACATCGATCAGGGCGACCGGCTGATCAAAGTTTTCTATTTCATCGAAGATCCAGCGATTCTCTTTCCACAAGCGCAGGGTGGGCGGCCTGTGCTTCTGGATGAAATCGCCGGCGGGTGCCAGGACGGCCGTCTGGTGGTGTTCGCGGATGCCGCTTCAGTAACCCAAGGGACGGTGGAACGCACACAAGCCCGGGTGGCTCAGTTTAACGGCTGGAGCGAACGGTTCTGGATCACCCCGGGACCGGTGGAGGGCCGGCGGCCGCAGGAGCGCCTGCTGCTGGACAGCTTCCACGTATTCGCTTCCTCAACCAGCGGAATGGAGGAGCTGGCGCGGAGCCTGGGCACTACACGGCGCCAGACCGGCGGCACAGCAGAGAGCGCATTGGCGGAGCCACTGCAACTGCAGATTCGTCCCGACCGCTGGATGCGCCGTACCCCGGCTGAGGAAGACGAGGTTTACGATCTGATCATTTCACTCCGAACGTATCTGGGCCCAGCGGGGTTCGACTGGCTCTGCGCATGCGCGGTCTACCCGGAGATCCACCCGCTTCTTACCAGATACATCGGGAGAAATCTGAAACAAGCAGACGGTACGGCGCTGCTCGAATCAGGCCTTTACCTCAATCTCTCGCGCCTGCTGTGGTTCCGTGAAGGCCGGATGCCGCAATGGATGCGGGCGAGGCTGATTGGAGAGTTGTCCCCCCGCCGGATGGAAGAAGTACACGCGCTTTTGGGCGGGATGTTGCTGAGTTCCCTGCGGGGGGATATTTCCGGGCTGGAACTGAAGATTGCGGGTCAACATCCTGCCGCAGTCTCGCGGCTGCTGCGGGGGATGCTGCCGCAACTCGCACGAACAGCGTCGGAGGACAATCCGCTGTCGGACGTGGTGTTTATCTCGTTCCTTGCGAAAGAGACCGGGGTGCCGCTGCCGCAAGCGGTTTTGAACCTGATCCGAACGGGCGTGGCGGACGGGAGAGTGCGGAATCTGGAATTGACACCCAAATGGACGAGGCGAAGTGGCCGCCTCATTTTGGCTTTGATTGGGGTGTGCTTTGGGCTGGAGGCGATCGGCGCAGTTGGTTATGCACTGGGCAGCACCAATGAGATCTTTGTATCGTTTATGTGGGCAACGGCAATCGCCTCCTTTCTCGGTGCGCCGTTGCTGTGGTGGGCGTGGCGGACTCTGCGCTTAACAGTTCTTGTGACCGCGATCGCGGCTCTGCTTAACCCCGCCGTGGCAATAGCCCTTGCTTTTGTGGAGGTGCGTCCGCTCCTAGGCGTCCTGGCTGTCCTCCTCGGAGTGGGGTCGACCCTGTTAGTGGTGGCGGCATTGAGGAGTTGCCGATATCTGCTGCCGATCTCGAAAGCACGGCTTAGACCGTGGTGGCTGAAGATTGGAATCGTCGGAACCGGGATGGCATTCGCGGGCGAACTCGCGGTGCTGACAGCCGCTCTTGCCGACGCGACGGATCCGGCATTGTACTTTGGATTGGGCGTGGCGACCCTGCAAGTGTTGGCCGGCCCCATTCTGGCGTTCACATCGATGGAGACCCGCATTCGTCCCGGGTTCATCGCCGCAGCCCTGTTGTTGTGTTGTTACATCAGTGCGGTGTTGGATTTGGTGGCTCTGTATCTTACCGACAAAACGCCATTTGGCAACTGGATGGGAGAAGGCATTGCGGGACTCTACGGTGCGGCAGGTCTGTACTTGTGTTTTCGAGCATGGCAACGAGCCCAGGCGGCAAAGGAGCGCCCCTTGAAGGCCGTGTCCGAATGATTATCAGTCGAGGCTTCTTGCGGCGATTTGGGCGATGTCGAGGAGCTGAGGTGGGTTCGGAGAGACGGCTTTCAAGGCGTCTCTGAACATCGAGGCGCAGAAGGGACATGCTGCAGCCACGGTTTGGGCGCCGGTAGCCACAAGTTCCTCGGCGCGGGTGATGTTGACGCGCTTGCCGGTTTCCTCGCCTAAGAACATTTGGCCGCCGCCGGCGCCGCAGCAGAAGGAACGCTCGCGGTGGCGGGGAGCTTCGGTGAGGTCGCCCGACCGGGTGAGGATTTCGCGGGGTTCATCGTAGACGCCGCGGTATCGGCCCAGGTAGCAGGGGTCGTGATAGACGATCGATTCGCGGCGGTCGTCGGCAAGGATGGGCAGCTTGTCTTTGTGGCGGGCGAGAAGCTCAGTGTGGTGTTCGATTGCCACGGTTTGCCCGGATTCGGACCAATCCTTACTCATAGTCCGGACGCAGTGCGGGCAGATGCTGAGGAACTTCTTCACGTTCTGCTGCGCGATGTTGGCCTGGTTTTCTTCGGCCAACGTACTGAAGAGGAGATCGTTGCCGAGGCGGCGGGCGGGGTCGCCATTGCATTTTTCCTTTTTCAAACACGCCTCATTCAGCGATATCCCCAAACTCCAGGG
>Ga0206921_10303_pt1 | contig 11318 bp, 11 predicted proteins | sample Alteio_BWOrgHeat_66_FD_152930 | JGI IMG/M metagenome (GOLD analysis project Ga0206921, IMG submission 152930) | Enriched cells from forest soil in Barre Woods Harvard Forest LTER site, Petersham, Massachusetts, United States -... | ecosystem: Environmental > Terrestrial > Soil > Temperate forest >...
TAGCGCTGTGCCGGTAAAAGACACCACACTTCAAAATACCAATACATCTGTAAAATCTTACACGGTAAAACAAGGGGATACACTATATAATATTTCCAAACGTTTTGGATTATCGGTCGACGATCTTAAATCATTAAACAACCTTGACGGGACCAATTTAAAAATTGGCCAGGTTTTGGTAGTAGTGAAATAAGGCTGTTAAACTTTGTTAAAAACTTTACAAAGACTAGCCGAAAGTTTACTTTTAACATAATTATGCGACCCCGGCTGTTAATTTTTCTTTTGTTCATTACTTTTAAAGTCTTCGCCCAGCAAAAACCGATTGAAGGAATTGTTTTTGATTCGGAAAATAAGGACCGTATTGCCAGCGTAAACATTCACGATATTACCAACGGACTAGCCGTATACGATAACTTAAAAGGCGAGTTTGAAATCAAAGCTTCCGAAGGCGATCTGTTGGTATTCACCAGGCAGGATTTTCATCCCGATACCGTTAAAGTGCAAAACAAGGGCGCCCTCGCTGTTTATATGGTTCGCTTAGCAATCCAGCTCAGGGAGGTTACCGTTCACAATTCCATTCTTACCCCCGACCAGAAACTGGAAGCAACAAAAAACGACTATACGAAAATATACGGGCCCCTAGCCTATAATGACTTTCTGTCGACGCCGTCAAGCGGTGGCGCTGGGTTAAGCATCGACGCGCTTTGGAATTCTTTTAGCCGCGAGGGCCGCAATGCCTCAAGGTTGAGGGATATTATTCAGCAGGACTACCAGCAAAACGTGATCGACTACCGCTTTAACAGGGAGTTTGTGGGGAAGATAACAGGATTAAAGGATCAGAAACTAACTTCATTTATGTTCAGGTACAGGCCGGGCTATTATACCACTACCAACATGAATGATTACGAATATATTATGATGATACGGGCCAACCTGCGCAGGTATTTGCGGAATCAGCGGGTGTATTCGTTGCCGCCGTTGGTTAGCAAATGATTAAAGGCCTGCGAGGTATTTAAAGCAAAAAATCCGGCTGTTGATGCCGGATTTTTTTATATTGAAATAGGGATCTTATGGTTTGGGATGGGGTGATAAGTCAAAAGGGATCACCACCTTAAAGCTCACATTACGGCCCATATTAAAAATGCCGGGCTGCAAGCCGGCGGGCACCGTTGGGTTATCAAAATATTTAAGCCTGCTCATATTCGATTGGTAGTTAACGTTGCCCAGGTTGGTACCTTCGATAAATATCTCCACAATTTTTTTTCCGGCCGAATTCACCAGGTTTCCACCAATTCCGGCGCTTATCAAATTATAGCCTCCTGTATAGGTTTCCGTTCCGTATGCCGAGAGGTAATGATTTTGTGCATCGAAATGATCGAAGCCCACAAAGGCGTAAACGTTTCTCAGATCGCTAAACCCTTTCGCAAAAGTCCCCCGAAGTTCGGAATGACTGTGTGCAGGAGGTATAAATGGCAGGTACTTCAAACTATCCGGAACATGGCCACCAGTACCGAGGTTGGTGCCGTAGGTTAACGTAAGCGAGTTTTCGAAATGCAGCCACGGCCATGGGTGAATGTCGAGGCTAAATTCTCCTCCCTGTATCTGTGCTTTGGTTTGCACATAGGTAAACTTACTGTATTGCCCGGTTGGGTTTGGACTGCCATCAGCATTTACCCGTTCGGCATTGCCGTTCGCATCCAGCAATTGCTCCTGGAAAATATAATTCTGCAGGCTGTTCCTGAAAACCTCCGCACTTGCCGATACATTTGGCAGGGTTAAAAATGCTCCAATATCCTCCTGTACGCCATATTCAGGTTTAAAACTGCTGTTGCCGACATGATAGATCTGCGATCCCGGATCTGGTCCGTTGGCGGAGAGTTCGGCAATGCTCGGCGCCCTGAAGCCACGGGCAATATTTCCCTTTATCAGGAATTTATCCGAAAAGTTATAGGTGCCTCCAAAACTGCCCGAGACGCCCGAAAAAGTTTTGTTTAACGCGCTAAACTGCTGGGTAACATTTGGCGTTGATCCCGGATTTGAGCCCGTGTACAGCGTTGGATAGGTTGTTGCAGTATCAATATATGCTGCCTGGCCGCTAAACGAGCGACTGTCGTACCTTAAACCGCCTTCCAGGTCCAGCTTGCCAAAACTCTTTTTTACCACGAAGAAAGGGCCTATATCAAACTGGTGATAAGCAGGTATCGGGAAATCTGTACTGTACCCAAGTGTGTTATTTTGGTACATCCCGTTCACCCCCAACGTGGTTTCGTAACCCTTGCCCAGGTCAAAATCGTATTTTACATCGTACGTGTAAGTAGCCAGTTCGAGGTTCAGGCCGGGGATGGTTCCATCTTCAGGATGTGTGAATTCGCGGCGGTGACTGTATTCGTACCCCAGGTTAACGGCCAGGCTTCCGGCACCCAAAACAAAGGTACTGTTATCGTAAATGCGATACAACTGCACATGCTGGTGTAAAGTTGGTATGCTGTACGAGTTGAGTTCGGACGCGGGAACAATTGGCCTGTAAGTATCAGCTTCAGTTATTTGTTTTGTAAACTGGCGGGTAAGCGAATCGCGGCTGCCATCAGGGATGGCCTGCATGTCGTCAAATATAGAGGCGTTCAGGTATGATGAGCCCCACGACTTATTCAGCCCCAGCATCACCCGGGCATCCTTTTCCTGGAAGTTTGTGGCGTATACCCTGCCATCATGCGGGTCCTGGTAATCTTTTGCCAGTTTATTGGATAGCACCGCGCCCCAAACAAAACCACTATCGTTACCTTGTAACTTCAACGAGGTATTAATGAGGCCATTATTGGTTCCGTAAATCCCGGTAAGCGAGCCTAATATTTTCCCTTCCGGCACGGGCGGGCTGGTGAGCATGTTAACCACGCCACCAATGGCATCGGGCCCGTAGGTTAAACTTGCCGGGCCCTTAATAATTTCAACGCGGTCGATGGAGTTTTGGTCAATTTCAATCCCATGCTCATCGCCCCATTGTTGCCCTTCCTGGCGAATGCCGTCCTGCAGCGTAACTACCCGGTTATAACCTAAACCATGAATATAGGGTTTTGAAATATTGGGGCCGGTGGTAACCGCGCTTACCCCCGGCAAATTGGCTATCTCATCTATCACGTTTCCGGATGCTGAATGCTGGTCAATGTAGTTTTTACCAACGGCAACCATGGGTACCGGGTCTCTCTTTATTTCAGTAGCCTTACTCACACCGGTGATCACTACCTCGCCCGTTTCAATTGTTGAGGCCTGCAGTTGTACATTAATTACGGTGGTTTTCGCAAAATCAACCTTTTCGGTATAAGTTGAATAACCAATATAGCTAACCTGCACCAGGTAAACGCCTTTTGGCAGGTTGTTGATGTTGAAGTGCCCGTTTATGTCGGTTATCGTTCCTGTTCTCAGATCGGGGATGCTGATGGTTGCGCCAATAATGGGCTTACCATCAGCTTTGTCGGTAACCGTGCCCGTAATGTTGCCGATGGTACCATCGCCGGGACCAGGGGGTGTTTTTCCTTTAGCAAAGGAAATTAACGAGCACGTGACCAGGGCTAAGGATAATATATAAAATAGGACGAATCTCATGTAAATAGGGAAATGTTAAAAAATGTGTTTCATTCAGCGGATAGCTAACCTGTAAAATAGATAGTATCCTGTGGTAAAAGTTTAACTGGTTAACGCTAAGAATTTGCAATGATTGCCCAATAAGGGCCAGCGAAAAACAGTTTTAGCTTTTTTATGAATGGATGTATGGGGGAGCGCGGCCAGCGGCTGCAATAAGCCTAGCGGCAGAAAATTTATAATCGACTATACTGTAGCAATAAGCAATAAAAGGAATGGGACTTAAATGTACCTGGTACGCTGTCATCATAGCGTTATGGTGCATTACATCGCACAGGTAGCACTTTTCTTTTACTATTTGATGGGAAGATGCCGTTGACTTTTCGTATTGAGCACTATCACTAAACGAAACCGGGTGCTGATGAGCATATACCATCAACTGACCTGCGATAAAACAGATCAGCAAGATCCTCGAAAAGATAATATGGTATCTAAGCGCTTTCAATCCGGTAAATGAGGTCGTCCAAAAATCAAACAAAAGTAATCAATTAAAGTTTGCCTGTGTCCTGCCCGTGTAACAATCTTGTTAAATGCAACAAAGTTTCGTTTGGTTCATGGTTCATGGCAAAAAATATCTTCTTGTCTTATTTGATGAGTAAAACGCCCGTTTTGTTGCAAGAAATCAAAAAAATTACCACGACTTATGGTTTTCGCCATGAACCATGAACTATCAACCATCAACTCCCCTATATTTGCCCTATGAAGCCATCGGAGATTAATTTGAAATGGAATGCATTGCAGCAACGAATGGCTGATGAGTTCGACAATGAAAAGCCTGATGTAAAAGTTATGCTGTTTTTGATAGGCGTACAGGAACTGGGAAAAGGGCCTAAAAAATTCAGCAAAAGGCAAAAGGAAGAGTTGATGCACATAGCCACCTGTAAATTGTTTAGTCTTCTTGGTTTTTACGAACTGGAAGGGTTGGACCAGGATGGCTGGCCGCACTGGAAACTGGTAAAAACCATCCCGAACTATACCCTGCTTGAACAGGAAATGATGATAAAATCATTAATAGTTACTTATTTTGAGGAAATGGACATTAGTTGACCCGATAGCTATCGGGTGGGTTGAATAAGGTGATTAAGTTGAATGGTTTGATCACATGTAGATTTTAACTGTTTTTAATATATTCCAATATGAAGAAAATTTTATCTGTCTTTCTATTAACTGTATTTACCATGTCGGCAGCATTTGCCGGTGGCCCGAAGAATCAGTATGTAAGGATAAAAACAAGCTATGGCGAATGCATTATCCGGCTGTACAACGAAACGCCCAAACACCGCGACAATTTTATTAAACTGGTAAAGCAGGGTTTTTATAATGGTACCCTGTTTCACAGGGTGATCCAAAACTTTATGATCCAGGGCGGCGACCCAGATTCAAAGGACACCACCAAAGCAAAACCCGGAGCCGAATTGGGTAATGGTGATGTTGGCTACACCGTTCCGGCGGAGTTCAGGGACAGTCTGTTCCATAAACGGGGGGTGCTTGCTGCGGCCCGCGATGATAACCCGGCAAAAGCATCAAGCGGTTGCCAGTTTTATATTGTTGAGGGAAAACGGTACTCCAACGGCAAAATGGATACCCTCGAAAAATCACCGCGCATGGCAGGGCACAAAATCCCTGCATGGCAGCGCGACTACTACAGTTCCGTTGGTGGCACGCCACAACTCGACCAAAATTATACGGTTTACGGCGAAGTAGTGATCGGCCTCGATATGATCGACCGTATCGCGGCGGTAAAAACTGATAAAAACGATCGGCCGCTTAGCGACGTGCCAATGACGATGGAGTTGTTGAGTAAAAAGGAGTGTAATCAGTTAGATGAGATCCTCAATCCTGAGAAATAAATCTTCTTATTTCGGGATGTCGGATGTTCGATTTCGGAATTATTAATTTATTATTGACCTTGATTACTTCTTAAATCCGCAATCGAACATCCGAAACGGCGTAGCCCTCTTGAACGCCATTGAAAACAAACAATTGTGAAAAATCCGAAATGAAAATAATCACCTATAACGTTAACGGCATCCGATCTGCAATAAACAAAAACTGGCTGGCCTGGCTGCAAGCTACCGATGCCGATGTAGTTTGCCTGCAGGAGATAAAAGCTACGCCGGATGTATTAACGGATCTCCATTTAGTTGAGCAATTGGGTTACGAGCATTACTGGTATCCCGCCAAAAAAAAGGATATAGCGGCACGGCCATCTTTACCAAAAAAACACCAAAACACGTTGAGTACGGCTGCGGGATCAGCGACTACGACCGTGAAGGGCGGAATATCCGCATTGATTTTGACGAGGTTTCTGTAATGAGCGTTTACTTCCCGTCCGGCTCCAGCGGGGACGACCGGCAGGCTTTTAAATACCGCTTTCTGGATGAATTTGGCAGATACCTGGAGTTGCTCCAATCCCAATGCCCCAAGCTCGTTGTATCCGGCGATTATAATATTTGCCATCGCCCTATTGATATCCACAACCCGAAATCAAATGCCAACTCATCCGGTTTTTTACCGGAGGAGCGCGAATGGATGGAGCGATTTATTGAATCAGGGTACATTGATACATTCAGGCATATGAATAAGGAACCGCACAATTATACGTGGTGGAGTTTCCGCGCCAATTCGAGAGCTAAAAACTTAGGCTGGCGTATCGATTATAATATGGCTACATCCGCCCTGGAAGAAAACATCAAGCGCGCAGCAATACTGCCCGAAGCAAGGCACTCCGATCATTGCCCGGTGTTGCTGGAGTTGGCGTTTTGAGATTTTTCTCTCCCTAAATAGCCCGTTATAATTTCAAATCACCCCACCCGTCCCTGTAATTACGGCGGATAAACTGGTTGGCCGGCTCGTAATTAGTTACCCGCATATTGGCGCCATCCCATTTCAGCCCCACATATCGTCCGCTGAATTTGAGGCCATCCATATTGCCGTATACGGGGTCGTTTCGTTTTATCTTTTCCTGGATATCAAAACTGCGCAAAAGTAAATTGCCCAGCAATACGGTTTCGGTAAGCGGGCCGGCGTAGCCTTCAAATGGCGAATCCACCTCCATTTTGCCATAACCGGCTATCGATGCATCCACCCATTGCCACCAGTGCCCGTCCATTCCGCCTTCAATACGCGGGTATTTTTCGGGAACGTGTACATCTTTGTTTAATGAAAGCGGCAATAATCTTGGATGACTTCCGCCCCAGCCGCAGGAAACTTTTCCTTTGGTACCAATGAAGAGGGTACAGCCTTCAAAATCATTTTCGCTTGGGATATCACCTAAAGCCTCGTTCATATTTACATCGGGGTCAATTTCAGCTAAACGCTCCGGCGTAATGCCGCCGTCCATCCAATGCAAGTCAAGCGGTTTACCATTTTTAAGGGTGAAATTGAACTTGATATGGCTGCTTACCGGGCCGCTTTCAGGGAAAATGCCTTCTTTAAAAATACCGGTATAAACGGTGCTGGCGCTGCCCGATATTTCGCTAGGATAACCCAACTCCAGCAGTTTAAACGGCGGCCCCATAATATGGCAGCCCATATCGCCAAGGGCTCCGGTGCCGAACTGCCACCAGCCGCGCCAGTTAAAGGGCACCAGGTTATCAATATAATCCACGTAGTTGGCCGTACCCAGCCAAAGGTCCCACTTCAGTTCTTTAGGAACCGGTGGTTTCGTGGTTGGCCAGGAGATACCCTGCGGCCAAACAGGCCGGTCGGTCCAGCAATAAACCTTTTCAATATCGCCGATCAGGCCGGCTTCAAACCACTCGCGCATGGTACGCATGCCATCGCATGATGCACCCTGGTCGCCCATTTGGGTTACCACCTGGTATTTTTTGGCGGCTTCGGTTAACACCCGGGCCTCATAAATATCATGTGTTAATGGTTTTTGCAGGTACAAATGCTTTTTAAGCTGCATGGCGCTATGGCCAACAATGGCGTGGTTATGATCGGGTATGGCAACCGTTACAGCATCGAAATTCTTGTGTTCTTTATCAAACATTTCACGCCAGTCATGATAAAACTTAGCCTTGGGAAATTGCTTTTGCCGCTGCATACCCGGGCGCTCGTCCACATCGCATAAAAAAGCGATCTCGGCATTCTTTTTAGGCGCGGTGGCAAAATGATGAATATCATTTTCAGCTTCGCCGCCCGTGCCTACTGCAGCTATGTATAACTTATCGCTTGGCGCGGTATAGCCCTTTCCGCCGAGCACAAAGCGGGGCACGATGTAAAACCCTGCAGTCGCCAGGGCAGTCTTTTTGATGAACTCACCCCGGCTTATGGTATTTTTTGGGTTCTTGTCGTTGTTTTTTTCCATGTCGATGCAGATTATTGGAGGTGAAGAGGCCTTACTTCAACGGTTTTAAAAAACACCACATCATTATCGCCGTGGTTTTGCAAACCGATGTAGCCATAATTTGGACGTAAGCCGCGGAATGGCTCATAATCAAATTTGCGTTCGGGCGCTGGATCTCCTTCGGTATAATCGGTTACCAGTTCGCCGTTTACTTTAACCAGGGTACGCGGACCGTCGAGCGTGATTTCCATCACGTTCCACTGCGGACCAGGCCGACCCGGTTTAGCGTGCGGTTTGGATATGGAGTACAAAGAGCCTGTAATATGATAATCGTCTTCTCCGGAGGTTTCAGGGTGATTATCGATCTGCACCTCGTAGCCATAATATACAGGCATCCATGCTTCGCGTGGTTCAATGGGTATGCGGATAAAAAACCCCGAGTTGCTGTTTTCCTTTTGCATTTTGTAAACAATGCGGATGACACAATCACCAAACTTTTCTTTCGTCCAGTAGCATAGGCCCATTCCGCCGTGACTGCCCGTTAAGCCATTCTCCACATACCGGCTGCCCGGACCAACCTGTTTCCAGCCGTCAAGGTCTTTACCATTAAAGAGCTGCCGCCAGCCACTGTCGGTCGTTGCCAGTTTAATTTTAATGGTCGTGTTCGAAATTCTTTTGTTTGTTGAATTTCTCGAAGAAGAAGCACTCAGGCACAGCACCACAAGCGCGCAGCCTGCAACCAGGCGACAGCCGTTCAGGATCATTTTTTTAGTCATAATGATTAGATAATTTTTTGGTAATGCTAAATAAGCCCGCAAGGCGCGATAAATGCGCACCGGAGTTTATATTGGTTTTTAAAATTAGGGATATTAAATGAATTTCCCAATATGATTTATATCGAGGAATGTAGAGACGCAATATTTTGCGTCTCACTCAATCTGAGATGCTGAAGGATTGCAGGAAAGAGAGTCGTATCGTGTCTCTACGGGTGTTTATTATTGATCTTTCCCGCTTCCTCTAATTCTGCGTCCATTTGGTCGTCATATTTAAAACGGTAAAGTTCCCATTCGTTTTGCGGCTTGTAAAACATAAAGGTGAACCTGTAGGGTTGGTTTTCGAATTTTACCAGATAGCTGTATAAAAACAAGCTTGGCGACGAGCTTTTCTGCACGATCAACTCATGCCCAACATATTTGCCTGCCGACTGCTGCAACGAATCCAGTTTCTTTTTCAAAACCGAAAGCTGCGGCAGGTTTGCCAATAATTTATTTGTGCCGAACAGGTAATCGATAGCAGTATCTGCCCCTTTTTCTTTATATTTCTTAAAAAAGGCATCGATAATCGCCGGTACAGATTTAGCTGTAGTTGCAGGTTTTGTAACAACCGCACCGGCAACAGGCTTTGCAGCAACAGGTTTTTTAGCAGGTGTTTGCGCCATTGCGCTTAAGCAAAGCAGGCAAATTATCCCGGTCAATACAATTGACCTACCATATATCGGTTTAAAAGCTAACATTTTCATAACAGGCAGTTTAAAAACGTAAAGTAATAAAAAAACCTGCTATTTTGTTTAGCAGGTTTTTATTTTAAGTTGGAATAAGTTACAAAAGTTGTAGTGGTTGTAAAAGTTAAACCATTACAACTCTTACAACCGTTACAACTTACTTAGTAACGTACATCACTTCCTTAACCGCTTTGATCACTCTTTCGGGGTTTGGAAGGTATTCCTGGATTAACGTTGGTGCGTATGGCAATGGCACGTCGCCACCCATAATGCGCAATACCGGTGCGTCCAGGTAATCAAAGGCATCTTTTTGCACTTTAAAAGCAACCTCGGTTGCTATTGAACCCAATGGCCAGCTTTCTTCAACAATTACCAAACGGTTTGTTTTTTTAACCGAGGCGATCACGGTATCATAATCGATCGGGCGTACGGTGCGCAGGTCGATCACTTCAGCATGGATGCCTTCTTTTTCCAGTTCGGCAGCAGCGGCGTTTACCACTTTCATAATCTTGCCAAAGCCAACAAGGGTAACGTCTGTACCTTCTTTGGTTACATTGGCTTTACCCAACGGGATATAATACGTTTCTTCAGGAACTTCGCCTTTATCACCGTACATCAGTTCCGACTCCATAAAAATAACCGGATCGGGATCAATGATACATGATTTTAATAAGCCTTTTGCATCGTACGGGTTTGAAGGTACAACCACCTTTAAGCCCGGGCAGTTGGCATACCAGTTTTCGAAACACTGGCTGTGCTGCGAGCTAAGCATCCCTGCATTACCGGTAGGGCCGCGGAAAACGATAGGAACAGAGAACTGCCCGCCGCTCATCGACATAATTTTGGCCGCGCCGTTGATGATCTGGTCGATAGCTACCAGCGAAAAGTTAAAGGTCATGAACTCGATGATCGGTTTTAAACCATTCATTGCCGAGCCGATACCGATACCGGCAAAACCGCATTCAGAGATGGGCGTGTCGATCACTCTTTTCTCGCCAAACTCATCAAGCATGCCCTGGCTAACCTTGTAAGCGCCATTATATTGGGCAACTTCTTCACCCATCAGGTATATCGTGTCATCCTTGCGCATTTCTTCGTTCATTGCTTCCCGAAGCGCTTCTCTGAATTGTATTTCTCTCATCGTTGTATTAAATGCTTTTTTGCGAACGCAAATATAATCAATGATGTGTGATTTGCAATTTGTAATAGATTTGAGACTTGAGATATGAGATTTGAGAGAGGAATGTTTGTCTCACATCTCACATCTCGTAATCTAAAGCCTTCTTCTTGACGGATTATTGTGTCTTAATAACCTCACTTACTATTGTTTTATCGACAAAGTTTGAGGTTGAACTTTGTGTGTAAGAGTTTGTGGTTGTATTGGTTATTTTAACTGTAATGATTGCATTTTTTGGAAGTCGTGGATATTTTGCAAATGATTCTTTAGTTGGGGTTAAAGTATAAGTACAATCTTCCAGCCATTTGACGTCAAAAGACATTTTCAACGAATCTTTTAAATTGATGAAATATTCTTTTTGAGTAGAACCAAAGCGTTCAATGATTGCCGTGTGCCCATTAACTGTTGACTTGAATTTCCCATTTCTAAATTTCTCGCAATTTAGCGACTGAGCATGAAGCCCAAAACAAGAGATGAGTAGAAAAAATGTAAATAGAAAGAATTTCATAGCCTTTAAAATAGCTTCACAATCATAACTAATAAAATACAGCAATTAGATAGCGCCAGCTACTTAAATCCTCCTTTATATTCACACTAAGCTTGCTTATCGCAAAAAGCAAATTTACGAAGTTTCGAAAACTTCGTAAATTTCCGCGTAACTGCCAACTCAAAACTGCCAACTTTCCCCTACTCCTTCCTTTCCCCCTTCA
>Ga0206921_10304_pt1 | contig 11302 bp, 14 predicted proteins | sample Alteio_BWOrgHeat_66_FD_152930 | JGI IMG/M metagenome (GOLD analysis project Ga0206921, IMG submission 152930) | Enriched cells from forest soil in Barre Woods Harvard Forest LTER site, Petersham, Massachusetts, United States -... | ecosystem: Environmental > Terrestrial > Soil > Temperate forest >...
TAATTATCAACGCTGTTTACAAATTTATCGCCCATTCCGATATCATGCAGTTCATAAGCCGTTTTAGCTAAAAATAATTTACGATTAGCCACATCAAGGCCGGTATTAATATCAGGCAATACCTGGTCAAACTTATGCAATGCCTTAAGTGCCAGGTCTTGATGCCCGTCCTTAATTAAGCCCTGGATAAGATCAAGGAAGGTGGTTACCATTACCGGGTAAAACATCGTGGTTGATTCATGATCAAGGTAAGTAGCGGTTTTAAAATTGCCGAACTTAAACTTGTTCATCACGTTGTTATACATTACCAGGCTATTGGTTTTACCCAATTGGTCCTTCGTAGTGGTGTCGGGCTGCAATGGCAACAGGCGATAGGTAAAACCTTCTTTGTAAAGGTAGGGCTGCAGGCCAATCAGGTTCTCATTGCCAATGGTTGTAGTAAAGCAAATAGGCCTTACCCAGTTGTTGTGCGCCAAAATATCCAGCATGGCCAGGCTGTTGTTAAAAATATACGGATCGGCTTCATTTTTTATGGAGCCGATTTTTTTTGTGTTGTAATTAATATTCGATTATGCGTCAGATGATCATTATCTTGTTAGGCCTGCTGCTCTTTTCGTGCAAAGGCCCCGGTGCACAGCAAACGCCTGCAGTTGTTGCCCACAAAGCCGATACTGCTGTGTACAAAATGCCCGATAGTTTAAAAAACCGGATAACTGATTCGATAAAAACATATGTAAAAAGTGGCTTCTACTCAACCGAAGAGACTTTGGTGAACGTAAAACAAGCCTTTGCCCCCGTTTCAATTGACGAACAGTGGGTGATCAGCCACATCAACCGGGCTTATGCGCAGGCATTTAACGCCCAGGTAAAATGGCCGCAGGTGGTTGGGTTTGATAAAATGGCTAAAGCTTTTGATCAATTAAACCAGCACCATATTATTGCCCTGCACGACGAAGGTATTACGCGCGATGCAGGACAAAACGACTGCAAAGAACTGCACAGCAAGCTAAAAAAGAAAGGCATTAACACAAAGGGCTATTGCTTTTACTGTAAACAGGATATAAAAGGGGTAGTCAAAAATAAAACCCTTCAAATCACATTCGGTGATTTCGACAATAACCAGCGCAAAGCTATCGCCATTGGCAAGGAAGTAACAAAAGCGCTTAAAGAGCAAGGCTTTAAAGTGGTGTGGAATAATTCCGCCGCCACCCCTGTTGAACTTGCTGATTTTACCTGGCGCAAGCGCTTTGGCAATGGCAATTGCAGTTACGACAGGGCGGTAAAGATATTGAGCGGTAAGAGGTAAACTTAAAAAGGCTCCGTCGTTAAATATTAAAAATCAGGTATCACAAAATGTGACACCTAACAAAAACCTTTAGGGATAATCGCGATCGTCCACGTAATGCCGAATATTTTTCCCCAACTATTGGAAATCACAAATTGTGACATCCAATGATGTAACTTTTTGCGCTCACAAATTGTGACCACAAACCCGTCTTAGACTTTTTCCCAAAAATGTTAAATTAAATTTTGCATTCTCAAATATCCATCGTAATATTGCGATATAATAATGGGCTTAACAAAAACTGAAATATTTACCGAAGAGCAAAACAAGCTGGCTATTATGCTTAAAGCATTGGCACACCCTGCACGCATTGCTATTTTGCAGGAGATCATTAACGCCAATGCCTGCATTTGCGGCGATCTTTCAACTGAACTTGGCCTGGCGCAGGCCACTATATCGCAGCATTTAAAAGAATTAAAAAATGCAGGATTGATAAAAGGCACTATTGAAGGCGTTAGCGTGTGTTATTGCATTAACCCCGAAACATGGGCGATATTAAAGAACGAACTAAGCGGCTTTTTAAATACCGTTGGATCAACCAATAGCTGCTGCTAAAAAATTTATATCCATCCATCGCAATATTGCAATATTATGAGTGGCGAATGTAAGCAATGGCTAATCACGCAAAGACAATGACCAATGACGCGAAGCAAATGACTAATGACGAAAAAAAATAAATACCATGAATACAGAAGCTGAAATGAAAGAACTGGTAAGGCAAAAATACAGCGAGATCGCCTTGCAGGACAAAGAAACCAACCAGGCCTCGTGCTGTGGCTCGGGCTGCTGCACTACGGAAGTGTACAACATCATGAATGATGATTACAGCGCCGTCGATGGTTATAACCCCGATGCCGACCTGGGACTGGGCTGTGGATTGCCCACACAATTTGCCAAAATTAAAAAGGGCGATGTGGTGGTCGACCTGGGCTCTGGCGCCGGCAACGATTGCTTTGTGGCCCGTGCGGAAACCGGCGAAACGGGCAAAGTGATCGGTATCGACTTTACCGAAGCGATGATCAGCAAAGCAAGGCAAAATGCCGAAACACTGGGTTATCATAATGTTGAATTCCGGTTTGGCGATATTGAACACATGCCTATTACGGCCGGCGTTGCCGATGTGGTGGTAAGCAACTGTGTACTTAACCTGGTACCAAATAAAGATGCGGTGATAAAAGACATCTTCCGCGTGTTAAAACCGGGGGGACATTTTAGTATATCGGACGTGGTGCTGATAGGCAATCTGCCCGAAAATCTGAAGAACAAAGCCGAAATGTACGCCGGTTGTGTATCCGGCGCCATACAAAAGGATGAATATCTCGGCCTGATCAAAGCAAATGGTTTTACAAATATTAGTGTTCAAAAAGAAAAAGCCATTCTGATCCCGGATGACATATTAACCCGATACCTGGATAATGCCGAAATGAAGCAGTTTAAAAATGGCGAAACCGGCATATTCAGCATAACTGTATACGCCGAAAAGCCTGTAGCAAAAACCTGCTGCGGACCCGATTGCTGTAACTAAATTTATGCCATGGAAATAGTAGAACTTACCGAAAACCACTGGCCCGAAGTACGCACCATTTACGAAAGTGGCATAGCTACCGGCAACGCTCACTTTTCGATGCAGGTACCTACCTGGGACGAATGGGACCATGAACATGTAAAAAGTTGCCGCCTGGTAGCCGTCGAAAACAATGAAGTTTTGGGCTGGGCGGCATTGACCGCCATGTCCGATCGTTGCGTATTTGCAGGCGTTGCCGAAGTAAGCGTTTATGTAGCGGAAAATGCACGCGGGAAAGGCATTGGTAAAAAGCTTTTGGCCGAACTGGCGAAACAAAGCGAAGAAAACAATTACTGGACACTGGAAGCAAGGATCTTTGCTGAAAATAGCGCCAGCATAAAAATTCACGAAGACAACGGTTTCAGGATGATCGGGAAGCGTGAGCGGATCGGCAAATTGAATGGTGTGTGGCGTGATACTATTTTACTGGAGCGGAGAAGTTTAAAGATGGGTGTATAAGATGTTAAATAATAACGCCATCAAAAATTATACGTCTGAACTGATCGGCACATTTGCCCTTGTTTTTTGCGGCACCGGCGCCATCGTTATCGATCAGCAGTCCGGCGGCGCGGTCACACATGTGGGCGTTGCAATAACGTTTGGGCTTGTTGTAATGAGTTTGATCTACTGCCTTGGCAACATTTCGGGCGCTCATTTAAATCCTGCGGTAAGCATCGCATTTACGTTATCGGGCAGATTTCCGGTTGCAAGCCTGCCCGGTTACCTGTTCAGCCAGTTGCTGGGCGCTCTGCTGGCCAGTTTTACGTTAAAATTTCTTTTTCCGTTAAATGTATATTTAGGCGGTACGATGCCTGTAGGAACAGATATGCAATCCCTAATTCTCGAACTGATACTTACTTTCTTTTTAATGCTGGTAATCCTTCGCGTTTCCCATGGCAGCAACGAACAGGGAATGTTTGCCGGCTTAGCCATCGGCGCAGTTGTTGGCCTTGAGGCCATGTTTGCCGGGCCGATCTGCGGAGCATCTATGAACCCGGCCCGGTCTATTGCCCCGGCGCTGGCATCCAGGCATCTCGAACATCTTTGGATCTACATCGCGGGGCCTATAACCGGAGCGGTAATGGCAGTACCGGTCAGTCATTATCTTACCACAAACAAACTACAAGCAACATGAAAAACATCCTGGTACTTTGTACAGGCAACAGCTGCCGCAGCCAGATAGCCGAGGGCTATTTAAGGCATTTCGCGGGCGATAAAGCGACTATTTACAGCGCCGGCATCGAAACCCATGGCGTTAATCCCAAAGCCATCCAGGTAATGGCCGAGGACGGCATCGATATCAGTAAACATACTTCAAACAACGTAGACGAATACATTGATATACCATTTGATTATGTGATCACCGTTTGTGATAACGCAAAAGAAAACTGTCCCTACTTTCCTTCAAACGCCGAAAAGTTTCACCAAAACTTTCCCGACCCTGCCAAAGCAATTGGTTCCCCTGAAGAAATAATGCGCGAGTTTAGGAAAGTTCGTGATATGATTAAAGCCTGGTCGGCGAATTTTGTAGCCGGGCATTTATAGGCTTTGCATCAGCGTTAAGTTTACTAAGCTACGCTTTGTCGAAATACTCTTGCCTTGGCGGGGTGTTATCACCTGCTTAAATATATTACATACTGACCTGCCGGATACGGAGGAGAAGTTAAGGTAAGGCTGTGGCTGCTTAAGTTTGAAATAGTGTAGACTGCCGGTGGGGTAGTCACCCCGAAACCATGACCGTCAACAGTATAAATATTTAAGCCGACAGATTTCGTCCCGTTTAAGCTGTAATTTCCGGTTATATTTTCCTGGTGATCCTGGATGGTAAGGGCGCCGTTCGAACCAAAATCATAATAATCTGTCGCGAGACCGTTGATAGTTGTATCCTTTGCGTTGTGATAAACTGTTTTTAAGATGTTCCATTTACCTGCAACAATGGACGCGTTTGTACTTCCATCCTTCTTACAAGCCGATAAACAAAACAACAAACATGCGATAATAAGTAGTGGGTATTTGATTTTCATGACAGTTTTTATTATTTAATAAGTATTTAAAGGTTGTTGAAATTAGAGGTACTAAAGCTTCCCTATTTACCCCTGGTATAATAACTATCTGTTGTAACTTTATAAACACTGCTGGTATCAATGTTTTGGTGCAGTACCAGGGTGTTTGCATCCAACTGAACTATTTTCACCGTATCGGGCCCCGGTTGCGAACAATTCATACAGGTAGGGATAAAACCCACCTGCAATATCAATGATGAACCCGTTACTTTATACGACCGGTAATAAAGCTTGCCACCCAGGGGCTGGCCATTGCCATTTAAGGGGCTGCTTTTGCCATTAACATTAAAAATAGTTGCGCCCGTTGATATAAAAGCGGTATTGTCATTGTTAAACTGCCAGTAATAGGTGGTGTCAAAATCCATAGCCGGATACGTGGCGGTTGCCATAGCACCGGTAGCAATGGTTTGCTGATTGATGGTTAACTTGTTTTGGTACCACCTGCCTGCAATTGGAGCCGAAAAGTTTGTTGAATTATCTTTTTTGCAGGCAAACAGGCACGATGCCAGGGCGGCTATAGCAATCAAGTAGTTTAATTTCATATCGTCCGGGTTAATTGGTTTATTTGCTTAACGTTACTCTCCGGCCGAAAATACCGCCGGGAGTAGCAATTTCGGGCGAAACAATATTCATGCTATTCGCCGAAAACTTAAAATGGCTCGCATCCGGCACCCCGTTCAGCGTAATTCCAAACGACGAAACAACTATCGTCGAATCTGTTAACGAACTAAAAGTTAAGGTATCTAAAACAGCCCCTTCCTTTGTGTAAATAATATTATTTGGCCTGATATCAAAATAATCGCCGGGCTGGCCCGCATAATTAACGGCGTGGTTAGTTACTCCAACCCCCGTAAAAGTTGAATCACTAACGATATTCCATTTGTTAAAAATAGACGTTGCCGGCGGATTTGCCCCACAACAAACTTGCAGGTGGCCAGGAGCCGGACCAATTTTTTTGCACGAAAAAGAAGACAGCTGGAAAACAGCCACTGCGATTAGTAAAATTTTCTTCTTCATATTGATATCGGGGGTTAATATTTAACCATACGAAGAGGTCTGGCAAACTGATACACCTGTGTTTAAATAATTAAAATACGGCCCATCTGATCTACCTGCATTTTGACGCTGCTGACCCCGTCAACCTCATTGTAAAAAAACTAAGTAAGTTAAAAAATCCGGCACATCGATTTCATTTTATAAAGTTAATTATTGTTATTTCTGATTACCAACTGCTTTATTATTATTTCATTCACTATCTTAGTTTTACAATCATCACAATTTTAAACCTTTATGACAACTGTAACCGCCGAACCCATAAACTGGTCGATCAGCCAAAAAGTTGCTTTTCGCTTTTTTCTGTTATTTTTTGTCCTTTATATGTTTTTCAATCCAAATGGTGTCCTTCCATTTTCGGATACATTAGCAAATATTTACATCCAGCCGTTTCATACGTTGATCCCCTGGGTAGCCAAACACATCCTTCACCTGCCAAAACCAATAACTATTTTCACCAATGGCAGCGGCGACACGACGTACGACTACGTCATCATCCTGTTTATGGCTTTTGTTTCTGCCGTTGGAACCGTGGCATGGTCAATAACCGGCCGAAATACCAAAAACTACAATAAACTGCTTTATTGGCTCACCGTTATCGTACGTTATTATGTGGCCATTACCATGGTGGCCTATGGCAGCTTTAAGGTGATCAAACTGCAGTTCCCATCACCGTCACCCGGCAAATTAATTGAACCTTTGGGCAATATGTCGCCTATGGGCCTGGCATGGACCTACCTGGGTTATTCAGTTGGTTTTAACTATTTTGCCGGCTGTGCCGAACTGCTGTGTGGTTTATTGCTCTTTTTCCGCAAAACCACTACGCTGGGCGCAATTATCGGGCTGGTTGTTGCCGGCAACATTATGGCCATTAATTACTGTTTTGATGTACCTGTAAAAATACTTTCCACTTTCCTGGTGCTGATGTGCATTTTTCTGCTGTTAACCGAGTTTACAAGGCTTGTCAATTTCTTTTTTAAAAATACCACCGCCCTGCCGTCTAACCTGTCGCCACACCGTTTTAAAGACCGCTGGAAAAATATAACACTGGCGGTTATAAAATATGCATTGGTTGTTTATGTGGTTCTTGGAACTTTAATTGGCGCCATGCAAAGCGGGGCCGAATACGGCGATAGTGCCAAGAAACCTGCGCTTTACGGCCTTTATAAGGTTGAAACATTTGTGAAGAACCACGATACGCTGCCACCCCTAACAACCGATACCAACCGATGGAGTAAATTCATCATCGGCAGGTACGAGGGTAACGCCCAGATCAATTTGATGAACGATAGTGTAAAACGCGTGGCAATTAAAACAGATACCGTAAAACACCAGCTCATTTTTAATAACAGCGCCGATACCGTGCATAAATTCGCTTTTACCTATTCGATGAGTAAAACCGGTGAATTTACCCTCATCGGAAAATGGAAACAGGATTCATTACACATCCGCCTGCTCCGCTATGACGAGAAGGATTTTTTCCTATTGAAACGCGGCTTTCACTGGGTAAATGAATTTCCGCTGAACAAATGATACGATTTACGAATTACGATTTCAGATTTACCAATGCAGTAAAACAACAAAGGCGGATAAAAATATCCGCCTTGCCCTCATTTTTCAATTAATCAATTGTAACCTAACTAATTCTCTTTACCTTTCAAATTCAAAATAAATCCGAACTCGAAAATCCGACATCCGAAATCAACAACTACTCTCCTTCCAGTTGGCGGTTGTTGCTGTCGAAGTGCTTTAATATCTTAGCCTCAACATAAAATATAATTTCTTCGGCAATGTTTTTTGACTGATCACCTACACGTTCCAACTTACGGATGATAGAAAGGATATAAAGCGCTTCGGGTAACCTTCGTTGATCAGCTTTAATTAACTCCGCGATGGCTGCTGGCGCGTTTACGTTAATTTCGTCCAGTACATCATCCCTTTTAAATATGCTGCGTGCCAGGGCGGTGTCTTCTTTTTCGAATGCCGTGCGGGTATCAATTAAAATATTAACCGATTCTTCGTACATCCGCAATAACGAGGTACTTTCCAGCGCCTTCGGATCAAAATTCTCGTGCGACTCGACCACATAAAGTGCAATGCCCGCCGCAATATCCCCGATACGCTCAAGGTTGGTATTGATCTTAAGTGCGGCAAGCAAAAACCTCAGGTCGATGGCTACCGGGCAATACAACGCAAAAATATTTTCGCAATCCCTGTCGATTTTAAGCTCGAAAGAGTTTACACGTTTCTCCTTTATCAAAACCTCGCGTGCAAGGTCTTTATCAAACGATACCATGGCTTCCTTAGCCTTGTTCATTTGCGATTGAACCAGCATCCACATGCTGACCAATTCCTTTTTAAGCGCGGTAATTTCGTTTTCTAATGGTGTCATAATTTTAGTTATAAAAATTGTTGTAAGGTTGTAAGGTTGAAAAGTTGGAAAGCTTCTTTAATGATCAATAACATTACAACCTTTCAACGTTTCAACTTTCCAACAAAAATTAACTGAACCTTCCTGTTATATAATTCTGCGTCCTGATATCGGTTGGTGCGGTAAACATTTGCTTGGTATCATCAAACTCCACCAGTTCGCCAACATAAAAAAACGCGGTTTTATCGCTTACGCGCGCAGCTTGCTGCATATTATGCGTTACGATGATCAGCGTATATTTCTCCTTCAGCTCATGAAACAACTGCTCAACGCTCGAGGTAGATATAGGGTCGAGGGCCGAGGTTGGTTCATCAAATAATATCACCTCTGGTTCCATGGCAATGGCGCGTGCTATGCACAGGCGCTGCTGTTGCCCGCCCGAAAGAAAGGTACCTTTTTTATGCAGCGAATCTTTCACCTCGTTCCATAAGGCAGCCGAGGTTAATGATTTTTGAACGATATTATCCAGATCGGCCTTTGGCATTTTCAATCCGTTAAGCTTATACCCGGCTATTACATTATCATAAATACTTAAATTGGGGAAAGGGTTTGGCCTTTGGAACACCATGCCAATTTTATACCTTACGTATATCGGGTTCATGGTGTACACATCGTCGCTGTAAAGTTTTAACGAGCCTTTGGCCGTTGCTTCGGGGATTAATTCGTGCATCCGGTTAATACAGCGCAAAAAAGTGGTTTTGCCACAACCCGACGGGCCCATTACCGCAACACACTGGTTTCTTTCAATGCCGATCGTCACGTCTTTTACCACGTGGTTATCGCCAAACCAGGCATTAAAATTTGTAGCGCTTACAACTGTATTTTCCATTTTCTTGTGATCAGTTTTGTAACTATGTTTAAAATTAACACAAACATTAATAATATGAATGATGCGCCCCAGGCCAGGTCGTGCTGGTCATCATAAGGGCTGGTAGCGTAAGTAAATATCAGGTGCGGCAAACTCTCCATTGCGCCTGTTACATTGGTTGATAAATAGTTGCTGCCCAAGGCTGTAAATAACAATGGCGCGGTTTCGCCGATGATACGGGCAATGGATAGTATTATGCCCGATAGTATCCCCGCAAACCCACAAGGTACAATAACTTTTAAAATTACCCGGTGATAAGGCACGCCTAATGATAATGCCGCTTCTTTTAACGACGGCGGCAGCAACAGCAATGTTTGCTCGGTCGAGCGGATAACGATCGGCAGCATCATGATGGCCAAAGCGATACTACCTGATATGGCCGAAAAACCAAATGGCTTTACTATCCAGAAGTATACCACAATACCCATTACAATTGAAGGTACGCCTTGCAAAATATCCACACATAAACCACTGTAATAAGCCAGCTTGGTGCCGGGGTTTTCGCTAAGGTAAATACCCGCCAGTATGCCTACCGGTATGGCTACTATTGATGACATACCAACAATAAGTATACTGCCTACCAGCGCATTGGCTATACCGCCGCCCTTCTCGCCTTCAGGGGCAGGCACATGGGTTAAAAAGTGCCAGTTTACCTGCATTACGCCTTGTTTTATGATATAAAGCAATACGATAATTAAGGGAATAGTTACAACAAAGGCTAAAAAAATGATCAGCGATTTAAATAAAATACTTTTTGTATTTCTGACTCCTATCCGTGCATCCATTTCGTTAGTTATTAGTATATCGTGTAATTATTCTTTTGCCGATAAGGTTGATGATCACCGTAACAAAAAACAAAACCAAACCCAGTTCAATAAGTGCCGATAAGTAAAGCGTATGGTCAGCTTCGGCAAATTCATTGGCAATAACGCTGGCCATGGTATTTCCCGGTCCAAAAAATATCTCCTTAAATGAATTAGCTATTGCGCTGGTATTACCTATCATTACCGTTACAGCCATCGTTTCGCCCAATGCCCTGCCTAATGACAAAAGGATCCCGGCAAACAAGCCCGAACGGTTATAAGGTAATATTACACTCCGGATCACCTCGAACCGCGTCGCTCCAAGTGCATAAGCCCCTTCTTTTAAAGGCGATGGTACCATGCGGATCAACGAAGTACCCAGCGCCGCAGCATAAGGGATGATCATCACAGCCAATACAAGTGAAGCAGTGAAAACACCGACTCCGTAAGGTGCAACACCAATTTTTGTTTCGAGCGATCGTACCACGGGCACCAATACAAACAGCGCCCAAAACCCATAAATGATTGATGGTACTGCCGCTATCAGTTCGATGGTATTTTTTAACAGATCAGATAACCAACCTTTTGGATTATACTCACCAAGATAAATAGCGATGGAATATGAAAAAGGGATAGAAATGATGAGCGCTGTAAACGATGTAAGCAAAGTGCCCAGCAAAAATGGGTATGCGCCGTAAATATTATTTACCGGATCCCAAACCTTTCCCCACAAATAGCCTATGCCCAATGATTTGATAGATGGCCACGATTCTACGATCAGCGTAATGAACACACCTACTACCAGTACCAGAATTATGGCGCTCATTACGATCAAAATGCGCCTGAAAACGGTTTCCCATTTCATTTGGCTATAGGATAGGTCCAGTCTTTTATTTTTCATCATAAATTATCAGTATTACGGGTATCTGGTATGTGTTATAGCGCCTGCTGCAACTTGGCCGGGCTATACAACACAATTACCAGCCCCGTCTTAATGGACACTGGTAATTGTGATCTTATTATTTTTATTGGATGTTGATGCTTAGCAATTCACTAAAACACTCATTCACCAAATCATTAATTATAATATGGCTTTACCGTTATAAGTAGCCGATTTTAAAATTTTCTCAGCAACCTTTACAGCCGATTTTGAAAGCGGTGCGTAGTTTAACGGC
>Ga0206921_10289_pt2 | contig 11300 bp, 11 predicted proteins | sample Alteio_BWOrgHeat_66_FD_152930 | JGI IMG/M metagenome (GOLD analysis project Ga0206921, IMG submission 152930) | Enriched cells from forest soil in Barre Woods Harvard Forest LTER site, Petersham, Massachusetts, United States -... | ecosystem: Environmental > Terrestrial > Soil > Temperate forest >...
GTAGGCGGAGTTGGCCTGGTGCCTTACATTGTATTATGGATAGTGCTGCCAAAAAAAAGGCTTTCCGTATAATAATTTTAACAATCCATCAGTTAATAGCTACCCTCGCCGCAAAGCCGATGATCATTTTTACAACGGCCTATGGTAGTTATGCGCTTGAAAGCTATGAGCTGAATGCCATTGATTACCTGCTGAAACCGATCACCTTCGAACGGTTTTTAGCAGCCGCTAATAAAGCCTCGAACCTGTTTATGCTGAAAAACAAAGCGGGATTAAAAACCACTTCAGCCGAAACCGTCTTTATAAAAAGCGGCTCACAAACACATCATATTAAGATCAGCGATATATTTTATTTGGAGAAGGATGGCAACTATATCACCATTGTTTTAAAGGATAAAAAGATCCTGATCCGCGAAAACATGACGGATATTTTTGAAATTGTGCCGGAGGATGAATTTGTACGGGTACATAAGTCGTTTGTGGTTGCCATTCGGCACATCACGATGATTGAAGTTCACCAGTTGATCATCAATAACGAAAAGATACCTATTGGCAGCACCTACCGGGATGCTTTGAGGTTGCGGTTAGGCCTGGAATAAGCAGTGCGCAGTTTGCAGTGGGCAGTTTGCAGCTTACATGTTGATGAGCGTGCCTTTTTACTGCAAACTGCCAACTAAAAACTGCAAACTTCTCTTACAGTAGCCTGTCCTTTATAACCAGCGTCTCCGCCAGCATATCGTGCATGCATTGCTGTGTTTTGTTAAAGAAACAGAAAAGGTAGCCCAGGAAAAACGGCGCTACGGAGATTATTTTGGCAATATTCCGCCAAAGGGATCTGCCGAAACTGATGCGGTTGCCTTCCATATCCGATACTTTTATCCGGATGATCTGCTTGCCGAAAGTGGCCTGCCTGGCCGAACACTCCATGATGATATGGTAGATGATCTTAACCAGCGGCACAATAATAGCCAGGCTGAAGGCAACCATGATGCGCAGTTGCTGATCGGCGATAAAAACCGAAACAATAAAGGCGAGAGGAATGCATACCAGCAACACAAAAAACCAATCGAGCGCTGATGCGGTAAGCCGCTGATCAAAACTGCCATAATATTGTGGAATAACGGCTTCTTTTGCAAAGCCGAATAAGTCGCGGAGTTCGGCAACTTCATGGGCCTGTTTGTAATCGTCCATCCCGGTTGTGCGTACAAAATCACCGGGGCGTATATTCAGAGCCCTTAACTGCTCGAAACCATATGGCCCTTCGGGTTTACCATTTATTACAAGCAGGTAGGTATTTGGCATATATTGAGTCACTTATGAATAACAAACACCGGATTTTGGATAATGAACGATAAAGTTTGCACTTTATTACCTGCTTGCCGGCAGGCAGGTTCATCACTCAAAATCCGGTGTTCAATGTTACTTAAAATTTAGTACCGGTCTACTTTAAAGCCGGATACCAAACCTTTAATATGGATATGAATTTTGGTTTTAGCGGTTGCGAACCCGGCTGTTTCATAGTTGTCGTCGTCGGTTTTATTAAACCCTTCAAAGTGGTTATCAGATAAGCCTGAATCTGTTTCGATACTGCAGGCTGCGCCTTGCGGCACCAGGATACTAACATCGGAAGCGACATTCGAAATTTCAACATTCGTTTCTGCCAAAGGATCGCCTAATTTTATGTGGAATGACCCGGCAGCGCCATTTAATTTAAGCTCGCGTACCTTGAATTTTGAAAGGTCGAAATCCAGTTTAGCGGCGCCTGCGTCAACGTGGATCTCCCATATTGGGTTGGTATTTAAGCTGAAATCAGCGCGGCTTTTATCCGAGTCGAAATTGATGCCGTTGCGGTCTTTCATATGAAAGCTTACAACCGAAACAGAATCATCATCCTTGCTGGTTAAAAGAGCGTACCTGTTGGCGTTATCGCGGGTAGCAGCACTGAATAGCTGATCGGTTGTGCCCGAAAGGTAGTAGCTGGTTGCACCACCGCTTACGTTAAGGCGCGCTACTTTAATGCTGGCATTGTAAGGATCATTAAACACCCCGTTTATCGCGGCCTTTGTATCACCTTTATTGTTATCACTATCGTCATCATCGTTATCGTCGCTGTTGTCATTGTCGTTGTCGTTATTGTGGTTGTGCCAGCCAAAATGGCTGCCGGGCCAAAAACTATAACGATCGCCAAAGTTGCCAAACAACACCAGGGCAAACCCAAGCACCACAACCGATATTTTTAAAATGCTTGCCCATGGCGATTTGTTGTGCGCAAACAAAAGGTTAATACCACCTATTACCAGGAATATGGGCCACAGGCGGAAAATGTTCCACCAATGAAAATGGAGGTATCCGTAATTAGCCAGCAGGATGGCCCCGCCTATCAGCACCAGGATAACACCCGGGATAATTTTATCGTTTCTCATGATCTTATTTTTTAATGGGCTATCAATAATTTATTTATTCGGTGGCCGCAGTATGGTCGGCTGCCGGTGGAACATCATTTGTGTTGTTTGGTGCAGTGTCGGGTGCATTTTGGTTGTGCCCGCCCCATACTTGCCTGGTTTGGCCGCTGATGATCAACGACAGACCTACTACAACCAATACTACCGGCCATAAATTCCCCCAATCAAAATCAGGTATCAGGTCGTAATTGTCGATCAAAATGGCTGCACCGATCATGATCAGCACCACGCCGATGATGATACCTGCATGCGACCGTTGCTTCGGTGGCATATCACCTACGGGACCCGCAGTGTACTGGCTGCCTCCAAAAGGGTTATTGGGCGGAAACGGTGCGGTATATGGCGCATCGGGTTGTTGCGGCGGAACAGTATAATCAACCGATGGATTGTTAAAATTATTATACGGAAAGCCTTTTTTTGGCAGCACTATCCATAATACAATGTAAGGCACCAGGCCAACTCCGCCTACAAAAAAGGCGAATGCAAAAATCAGGCGAACGATGGTAGGATCCATATCAAAGTATTCTGCCAGGCCTGCACAAACACCACCTATTACTTTGTGGTATTCGTCGCGGTATAGTTTCTTGTTCATTTTGTTGTTGTTTTAAAGTTTGATCTTATATTTGGCCAAAGGCCGGTTTAATTATTATTTCATCTACGTTGGCCCCTGCGCTCATTTTATAGGTATTTAAAACAGCCGAGGCAATATCTTCAGGCAATACCATTTTATCTTTATCCACTTCCATCCCTTTCCACGAGTCTGTTAAGGTTGAACCGGGGATGATGGCGGTAACTTTTACGCCGTATGGCTGCATCTCCAGCCGCATCACTTTGCTCAGGCCAAGCAGCGCATATTTTGTTACGCTATAAGTTCCGGCTTCAGCAATTGGCGTTAACGCTGCTACCGAACAGATGGTAAAAATATGCCCGTTGCGGGCGGCTGCCAGCTTTTTACCGAAATAACGGTAAAGTTCATAAGTGGGCGCCAAATTGGTATTTACTTGTTTGGCAAAACTCTCTTCCTTATCATCTAAAATGCTGGCATACTCATACATGCCCACATTATTTACGATGATGCTTATTGCGCCCAGCTCATTTTCGGCCAATGCCGCAAAAGCGATCACTTGTTGTTTTATACTGCAGTCGGTAACCGAAGTAAATACTTTTATTCCGGGGTTGATCGCAACTAACTCCGCTTTAAACGCGGCCAGGTCATCGCCATTTCTTGAGCAGATTGCCAGGTTGATGCCTTCCTTCGCAAAAGCGACGGCTATTGCCCTGCCCATTCCTTTAGTTGCTGCGGTGATGATTGCGTTTTTCATTTTTTATTGTTGTTGTAAAGTTGAAAAGTTGTAAGGTTGAAATGTTAAAATTAACATTGTAATCCAGCATCAATAAACTTTACTGAAACAAATCTAATAGTTAAAGCAACCGGCGTCTCTAACGCATTGGCAAAGCGCGCCAAATATTCGGTAAACAGGGGGAAAGTAGCGGTAAAAAATTACAGCGATTATATTTTGAACCGGTAAAAAAGTGAAGCTGTGCTAAAAATCGCCTATTTATCGTCCTTCAACTTAAAGAAAAAGTACGTTTGGCTGGTATAACTAAACACAATGACTAACATCGTGGTCAAGATCTTCGACGGGGTTGCATACCATCCAAAATAATCGACAAAAAGCTTTAAAAACAGGAAATTAAATACCACGCATATTAAAACAACAATGATGTACCTAACCATTTGGGCATGGCGATGTAACCCGGTATTTTGAAAAACAATATACCGGTTAAGGTAAAACCCCGATGGCAGGCTAAAGCAAAATGCGAAAAACAAAGAGGCAATATGCGGGCTTATGGTAAACTGGCCAAGGTGCAGGTTCTGCTTTTTGAAAACAAAATGGTAACTAAATGAAAAGAGAGTAATGTCAAATAAGGTATTCACACCGCCGGCCGCTGCATAACGGAAGGTTTGCAAAGGCATGATCTTTTTAAACGGGGTGTAAAAAAAATCGATGCAGGCTAAAATAGTGTGTCGTAAGGCGTGGTGTACATTTCTCATTCAGGTAATATTGCTCCCTTTTTTGTTGAAAGGAATAAAACGGAGGCAATTTACAACTTAGATTCCGAATTTAACCGGGGCTGCACATTCCATTTTAAAAACCCCTAACGTCAGTTGAATGTTAAACTATTGCATTTGCCGTTAAATGTGGCATACTAAATTTTGCCTGATGGAGTTTACAAGAACAAATTATAGTATTTTTAGCCGATTTTTAACACCATAGATGTTTCATAGTTTAGGAAGATATATACTTTTACTTCGATTAAGTTTCCGCAAACCCGAAAAGTTCAGTGTTTACTGGGCCGAGATCATGCGCGAAATGGTTTCGCAGGGCGTAGGTTCTTTAGGCATTATTGCTATAATTTCGGTATTTATCGGCGCAGTTGCTGCTATCCAGGTGGCCTTCCAACTCATCAGCCCGCTGATCCCTAAAGAAGTTGTCGGCAGTATCTCCCGCGACTCAACCATATTGGAGTTTAGCCCTACCATTTCAGCCCTGGTACTTTCAGGCCGTATCGGATCGAGCATCGCCTCGCAGATCGGGACCATGCGCGTTACCGAGCAAATTGACGCACTGGAGATAATGGGTGTAAATACGCCGGGTTACCTGATTTCTCCAAAAATCATCGCCGGCGTATCCATGATACCGCTGCTGGTGATCATCTCGGTAATTTTAGGATTAACAGGCGGCTATGTTGCCTGCTTAACTTCGCGCGAAATTTCGCCTACCGATTATGTGATGGGTTTAAAAGATGGCTTTAACACCGTTACCGTAACGGTCTGCGCGGTAAAGGCCACTGTCTTTGGGTTTATCATCACATCGGTTTGTTCGTATTTTGGCTTTTATACTTCGGGCGGTGCGCTTGAAGTCGGCCAGTCCGCAACAAAAGGGGTAGTTTATAGCTGTATCTGGATCTTATTTGCTGACCTCGTAATCTCAAGTCTCCTGTTATGATCGAAGTTAAAAACATCTACAAAACCTTCGGCCAAAATGAAGTACTGAAGGATATCAGCGGCACTTTTAAGCCGGGCAAAAATAATTTGATCATCGGCAGTTCTGGCTCTGGTAAAACTACTTTGCTAAAATGTATTGTTGGACTACACGAGCCGACCAGCGGGCAGGTGCTTTATGACGATGTTAATTTTACGGATATGCATTTCCGCGAACGCGTACCTATCCGCAAGCAAATTGGTATGCTTTTTCAAAATTCAGCTTTGTTTGATTCAATGACAGTTGAGCGAAACATCATTTTTCCGCTTGACCTTTTTACCGATATGCCAAAGTCGGAAAAGCACGACAGGGCCAATTTTTGCCTCAAAAGGGTCAATCTTGAAGGCAAAAACAAATTGTATCCATCGGAATTGTCAGGAGGAATGAAAAAAAGAGTAGGCATAGCCCGCGCCATATCCATGCAGCCAAAGTATTTATTTGTGGATGAGCCTAACTCGGGCCTTGATCCTTTAACATCGATACTGATAGATGAACTGATCAGCGAGATCACCGAAGAATACCAAACCACCACCGTTATTGTTACGCATGATATGAACTCCGTAATGGGTATCGGCGATCACGTGATTTTTTTATACAACGGCCAAAAATGGTGGGAAGGATCGAACCACGAAATTGCCCACACCAATAATAAAGAACTGAACGACTTTGTGTTTGCCAGTAAGTTTATGAAGGCGGCACGGGAGAAACTCTAGTTGGCAGTTTGAAGTGGGCAGTTTGCACCAATCAATTTCACATTTTTATCTACCTTTGATTTAACTAAATAATAAATTATTTCAGTTTAGCTGCTATTGGCACAAAGCCAACTGCCCACTGAAAACTGCCCACTGATGATAGAGCTTCTCACCCCCACCCACTGGAAAGATTACGAGCTGATTGATTGCGGCGATTTTGAAAAGCTGGAGCGTTTTGGTAACGTCATACTGATAAGGCCTGAACCGCAGGCGGTTTGGAGCAAGGCCTTAAGCAATGCCGAGTGGCAAAAGCTGCACCACATTAAATTTAAGGGCCGCTCGGCAACTTCCGGCGAATGGATAAAAAAGAATCCGGCCACGCCCGATCGCTGGCACATTGAGTATAAAAATCCCGAGGCAAGTATCAAATTCAGGTTGGCGTTAACGTCATTTAAGCACCTGGGCATATTTCCGGAGCAGGCGGTTAATTGGGATTACATCTCGCAAAACATCAAAAAATTTAAAACACGCGAGCCAAAAGTGCTTAACCTGTTTGCCTATACCGGCGGCGCATCCTTAATTGCACGGGCTGCGGGGGCAGATACCACGCACGTTGATTCCATTAAACAGGTGGTTACCTGGGCAAACGAGAACCAGGAGCTTTCGGGCCTCACCAATATCCGCTGGGTGGTTGAAGATGCATTGAAGTTTGTAAAACGCGAACTGAAGCGCGGCAAAAAATATAACGGCATCATCCTCGACCCACCAGCCTACGGGCATGGCCCTAGTGGCGAGAAATGGAAACTGGAGGATAACATTAACGAAATGATGCACGACGTGATGCAATTGCTTGATCCTGATGAGCATTTTATGATCCTTAACACCTATTCGCTTGGATTCTCGTCGGTAATTATTGAAAACCTGATCAAAAGCACTTTCCCGAAGGTTGAAAACCTGGAAACCGGCGAGTTATACCTGCAGGCAACCGCCGGATCGAAACTACCACTGGGGGTGTTTGGGAAGTTTTATAAAATGTAAAAGATAGCTCATCCGGCTTCAATGATAACACGCCCCCTGGTTGTGTTTTTAAATATTTCATATAACCGTATATTGTTATATTTGCCGCCGGAACAGGTGCACTGCGTGGATTTTGAAGCGATTTTTTTATACCGAATGTTTAACTGTTGATAATTTTAAATGAAACAGAACAGCTAAAGCGGGTATATTGCAATGCTTCCGTAATAAATAAAAAATACATCAAATACCCCTCCGAAAATTAAAAATACTTATAAATGAAAAACATATTTCTGTCTGCCTTGCTCGCTGTATCGGCGCTACTGCTTTTTGAGGGGTGCGGCCAACCCAAATCGACTTCGAAACCTGGTGTAAAAGATACTTCCAAAAAGGGGACCGCGGCCGTAAAGGAGGATACCATCCCTACTCCGGTGGTTTATCCGCCTTTAGATAAAAAACTATACGACTCATTAATGAAACGCCTGGCGAATGGCGACACCACCGGCAAATGGCCGGTAAAAAATGCACCCTATCCTTTACCGGGCGCTATTTTGCCATTTAAAAGGGTGGTGGCATTTTATGGTAATTTGTCCGCTAAAAAGATGGGGATCCTGGGCGAGCTGCCACCAGACGAAATGCTGGCCAAGCTGCACGGAGAAGTAAAACATTGGGAGAAAGCCGACCCGCATACCCCCGTGCAACCCGCTTTGCATTATATCGCCGTGGTGGCCGCCGGCTTCGCCGGTAAAGACAATATGTATATCAACCGCATGCCAAGTAAAAAGATTGATAGCGCCGTGCGCCTGGCAAAAAGGGCCCATGCTATACTTTTTCTTGACATACAGGTGGCGTTAAGCAACATCCACGCGGAGTTGCCTAAGTTGGAAAAATACTGGGAAATGCCTAACGTACATTGTGGTATCGACCCCGAATTTGCCATGAAGGATGGCATTCACCCCGGCAAAAAAATAGGCACTTATGATGCGGCCGATGTTAACTACGTCTCCGGTTACCTGGCCAACGTGGTGAGAAAATATCACCTGCCTCCCAAAATTTTTATCGTACACCGCTTTACGCGCAAAATGCTCACCAATTATCAAAACATTAAGCTTCACCCCGAGATCCAGTTCGTTATGGATATGGACGGCTTCGGTCCCCCGGATTTAAAGACCGGAACCTACCGCGATTATGTTTATCACGACCCGGTACAGTTTACCGGCTTTAAATTGTTTTACAAAAACGACTCGTGGCTGCCGCCGCATCATATGCTTACACCCGAGGAGATAATAAAGATGTACAAACCGCATCCAATCTATATACAGTACCAATAGTGTTTAGTGATTAGAGATTGGTTTAAAAAAGACCGTGGTCGATGGTCCATAGTCCATGGTTTTGAGCGTATTCTTCCAATACTGCCATGGACCATGGGCTATTGACTATGGACAAGAAGACTATGAACCATATCAAATTTGGCATAATTGGCTGTGGAAGAATTGCGCACCGGTTTGTGCAGGGGCTTTGCGAGGTGCCGGGCGCTGAACTGGTTGCCTGTTGGTCGCGCAGGGCGGAAACGGTTGATAGCTTTGTTGAGCAGTATGGAGGCAAGGCGTGTAAGTCGGCTGAGGAACTGCTTTTAAGTGATATAGATGTTGTCTATATTGCAACTTTGCCTGATAGTCATTCGTTATATAGCATTTCGGCTCTAAATGCAGGCAAGCATGTGCTGTGCGAAAAGCCTGCGGCAATTAACTTAACTAGTCTGGAAGATACTCTTAAAGTGGCCCGCGAAAAAGAGCTGCTTTTTATGGAAGGGATGAAACCACCTTTCTTCCCATTATACACCAAACTAAAGCAATACCTGCTTACCGACCCCATCGGCCCGGTTGGGTACGTTAGGGCGGGTTCATCAGTGGCCGACATCAGCCGCGATCATCCAAATTTCAGTTACGACCTGATAGGCGGCAGCATTATGCAGATCGGCATCTATGAGGCTTTTTTAGCCATCGACTGGCTGGGCGCCACCAAAAAAGTGCAGGCACTGGGCCGTTTTGGCGATACCGGCATCGATATGTTTTCGATATTTCAAACTGAACACGAAGGTGGCTATGCCCAGCTTTATTCCGGTTTCGACCTGCATGGCAAAGGCGATGCACTCATTTGCGGCACCCTGGGCAATGTCACCATCCATAAAAACTGGTGGAATCCATCGCGCGCCACCATCAATTACCTCGACGGCCGTACGGTTGAACTTGATGAGCCTTTTACTGCCGGTGGCCTCAATTACGAAATTGCGCACTTTTGCGAACTGATCCGGCAACATAAAACAGAAAGCGATATCATCAGCCATGATATGTCGCGGCAAATGATCGCCATGCTGGACGAAGCGAGGGAGCAGGTTGGATTGAAATATAAGGGGGAATAGCTTCACCCGCAATCAAAAACCAAAGCCACATTTTTCAATGTGGCCCTGGAATTAAAATAATCAATTTTTCATCAGGCGTTTGACAGCGTTCTCCTGTCATCATCATTGTCGTCGTCATCGTTCATGCTGCGATCCGATTGACTGTCGCGGTTCGACATATTGTCATCCTGCTCCCTCCCCGATGGTGAATTAGACTGCTGTTCCTGCCCGCTGCCGCTGTTTTGCTGACGTTGCTGGTTTTGGTCGTCACTGCGTCCAGATGAACTTTGCTGGTCGCGGTCGCTACGCGAGCCGGATTGCTGCTCCTGGTTGCCCTCGCTGTTTTGCTGGCGTTGTTGGTTTTGATCGCCGCTGCGGCCCGATGAATCCTGTTGGCCCTGGCTGCTGCCCGACCCCGATTGTTGTTCCTGACCGCTGCCGCTTCCTTGCTGGCGTTGCTGATTTTGATCCCCGCTGGTTTGTGATGATTCATTTTTACCGCTGTTGCGCTGATCATTTTCTTCTTCGCGATTAAATTGATTTCCGCTTGTGTTTGACATAACTTTACGTTTTATTGGTTAAATAATTTAGTTTATACAGCACGCTGACTGAATAATATTTTTGAAAATGAAGTGCTCTATCTGATGGATCGGCTTATCGGCTGGTTAGCCTGCTGTATAGGATAAACAGCGTTGGGTTACGATTGTTTCTTTTGAATTAAAAAAATTTCACGTATATACCCCTGTAGTGAAATAAACTGGCATAGTCATCTCATCAGTTAATTGACTGCCCCATCGCAAACGGAGAAAAATCGATTTACCCAAATCGGCCATCGTCTACTGACAGGGAAATCGCTTTTAAAACAGGGGGCGCCCCTGGAGTCTAAAAACAAATCAAATTTTTCAATAAACAGGCCGCTCCTCCGGAGCTATTAACAATTTGTCTATCGGACTCCGGAGGAGTCCCCTGTTTATAGACGAAAAAATTAAAAATTAAGGCTCCGGCGGAGCCTCCTCCCGCCGTTTGATTTTAAAAGCGATTTCCCTGCGTCTACTGACCATCGACAAACAAATCCATTCCTTTTCGCTACATTTACAAAAACCACCTTGCCATAATGGCATAATAATTAACCAATTGTAACAACGGTATGTGATTTGCAATCTAAATTGTAAATTCACACACATTAATATCTTAAAAAAAGAAAAAATCATGAAAGGTTTATTTATAATATTAGGCGTTATCGGTGCCATATTTGTTATATGGCTATGCGTTTGGCTTTATGGTCAAAGTTTAAATAACAGTATAGTTGCCAAGGATGAAGCGGTAAAAGCCAAGTGGGGCGATGTGCAATCGCAGTACCAGCGCCGCAGCGATTTGATACCGAACCTGGTTGCCACCGTTAAAGGCGTTGCCAATTTTGAAAAAAGCACACTGGTTGAAGTTACTGATGCCCGCGCTCGTGCCACTTCTATCCAGGTTGATCCAACCAAACTCGATCCCGCTACTATCCAGAAATACCAAGCTGCACAAGGGCAGTTAAGTACTGCCCTGGGCCGGCTAATGGTTGCATCGGAAAGATATCCGGACTTGAAGGCAAACCAAAACTTTAGCGATCTGCAGGCTTCGCTTGAAGGTACCGAAAACCGCATCAACGTTGCCCGAATGGATTTTAACGCATCGGTAC
>Ga0206921_10292_pt1 | contig 11292 bp, 15 predicted proteins | sample Alteio_BWOrgHeat_66_FD_152930 | JGI IMG/M metagenome (GOLD analysis project Ga0206921, IMG submission 152930) | Enriched cells from forest soil in Barre Woods Harvard Forest LTER site, Petersham, Massachusetts, United States -... | ecosystem: Environmental > Terrestrial > Soil > Temperate forest >...
ACCTTTCTTGCTGTTTTCAATGCTTTTCCTTCGATTTTGGGCGCGGTACAGGCGGTTGAGACCGCACTGCCCATCTCACAATCCGGCCAACAGAAAATGAACATGATCCTCGGCGCGGCGGCGACCGCATGGGAGATCAGCCAGGTGCAGCAGCAACTGTCGAAGAATCAGATGCTGAACGCGGTCAGCGCGATAGCAAATCTCGCCGTTGCCAGCCTGAACGCCAGCGGCGTCTTCCAAAAGAGCAATCCCGTGCCGCTTGCCCCTGTATCATCGAATTAAATGTCGCCCGCGTCCGCACCACCCCACTCAGCCGAGGAAATCGTCGATTTAGAATCGCAGTACCTGCTCCAGAATTATGGCAGGCACCCGCTGGTTCTGCATCGCGGCGATGGCCCGTACATGTGGGACGTGAACGGGAAGCGATATCTCGATTTCATCGCGGGAATTGGCGTCAATGCCCTGGGTCAGAATCACCCCCGGATCGTCGCTGCGATCCGGGAACAGGCGGCGCGTCTGATCCACACCTCCAACCTGTTCTACAACGAATTTCAGGGTCCGCTGGCCAGGCGCATCGCGCAGGTGAGCGGATTGCAGCGGACCTTCTTCGCCAACAGCGGGACCGAAACAACCGAAGGCGCGCTCAAGATGATCAAAGCCCATGGACGGGCCATTGATCCCGCGAAGTTCGAGATCGTATCTCTGGAGAATTCATTTCACGGGCGCACCATTGGAGCGTTGTCCATTACCGGGCAGCCGAAGTACCGGAGCGATTTCGAACCGCTGATGCCAGGCGTCCGCTTCGTCGAGGCCAACGACATCGCCGGCCTCGAAGCCGCGGTGGGGCAGAACACCGCCGGCATCTGCATGGAATGGATACAGGGCGAAGGCGGCGTGCTCCCACTGGATCACGCCTTCACCCGGCGCGCCCGGGAATTGGCCGATCAGTACGATGCCCTGCTCTGTTTTGATGAAATCCAGTGCGGCGTGGGCAGGACCGGAAAGTATTTCGGCTATCAACTGGCCGATCCCGTCATCATGCCGGATATTATGACAGCGGCAAAACCGATCGCCTGTGGGATTCCGCTGGGCATCATCACCGTCAACGAGCGTGCGGCGAAATCGATTCGATCGGGAATGCACGGTTCCACCTTTGGCGGCAACGCATTGGCCGCACGCGTGGCGCTGGAATTTTTTGATGTACTGGAAGATCTGTTGCCACAAATCTCGCGTGTCGGGGAGTATTTCCAGGCGGGGCTGAAGAATCTGGCTGGGCGTTATTCGTTCATTCGGGAAGTGCGCGGTTACGGGCTGATGGTTGGCGTCGAGTTAACGATTCCGGGCAAAGACCTGGTCAACCGCGCTATGGAGAACGGATTCCTCATGAACTGCACGCACGATACGGTGCTGCGCTTCCTGCCGCCTTACATCGTTACCGAAACGCATGTGGATGAAGCGCTCGATATTCTGCAGCGCGTGTTTCAAACGGTCTGAACGGCCTTCCACTTCCTGCCGTCGGTTTCGACCCTGGCAAAGGCCACATCTGGATCGTGGCCGAAGCTGCACCACCAGCCCTCTGCCGCCGCGCGCGTGAGCAGTTCGGTTTTCGATGCGATGGTTTCGAGGGGAAATAGATCGAAAGCCGCCACCCAGGTCGGCGTCACATGTGCGGCAAACGGGATCAGGTCGGCGAACATGCACCATGTTTCTCTCGGGGAACGTACCTGGACCACCATCATGTCGCGATTGTGCCCAGGCGCCACCCGCAGTTCCACGCCCGGAACTACTTCAGAATCGCCATCCACCAGGTGCATCCTGCCGGATTCCACCAGCGGCTCGAAATTCACCGGCCGGTAGCTGACTGCAACGCGCGGGTGGCCTTCCCGCGCAGCCTCCAGCTCTCCACGCTGCGTTATGTATTGCGCGTTCGGAAATGTGGGCAGGACTTTGCCGCCTTCATCCGTGGTGTTCCCCGAGCAATGGTCCCAATGGAGATGGGTGTTGACAACGTAGTCGATTTTTTCCGCGTCGAAGCCGTGGCGCGCCAAAACTTCCGGCAGAAACTCGGGCTTCGGCCAGTTCATCCGTTCCAAAGCGACAGCCTCATGGCGCAGTCCCCCACCGGTTTCCACCAAGACCGTCATGCTGCCTGTTTCAATAACGTAGCAGTTGAAGCCGGCGGCGATGCGATTCAATTCATCGCTTTTCTGGAATTTCGACCAAAGAGTTTTGGGAACGACGCCGAAGAAATTGCCGCCATCCCACCAATGAATGCCGCACTGCACCTGGGTGATGCGCGCGTCTCCGACTGTGACTGACTTCAAAACCCGGTTAACCCTGCACCAGCTTCTTGCCGCGCTCGAAGAGATCCGCGGCGTCCTCGGCGATTTTGCGCCCGCGATCGTACAATTCCTTGCCCTTGTCCATCATGTCGCGTCCGCTGCTTTCCATTGCCTCACGCCCGTCTTTCGCAGTTCTGCTGATGTACCGCCGAGTGTCGCGCCCCGATTTCGGTGCATAGAGAATGGCGATCCCCGCGCCCACCATTGCCCCCGCGACAAACCAACCCAATCTGCTGCCGTTGTCTTCGTCCATAATTCCCCCGTCCATATTTTAGTCGGCTAATGCGCGCGCAGGCTTAACGCGGATCTTTTTCAAAAGTAATCGTGGTGTCTGTGCCGAACTTGCGGTAGTTACGGAAGTCGATTACGTTGCGGGAACAATCGGGTGTTCCGCGCTGGCAGGAAAGCACTTCGGAATGCGTGGGAACCAGGAATTTCTTGTCACCCAGCAGAACAAAATCATAGTCGACTGTTGATTCCGCCGAATCCAGCGGGAAGTCGGTTGGGATGCGCCGGGCCGCCATCTCGATGCGCAGAACGCGCGACGTTTCCTTATCGATCCAGATCGATCCCGAGTAGGCCGGCTCGTAGGATTGCCCGGAGGCTTCCAGAGTCCAGTGCGAATTCGGTTGCTCCACCGAATAGTCATAACGCCACGCGGCGCGGTTCACGATGGTGGATGACCGCTTGCCATGGAACTCAGCGTCGCTGCCGCGATAGAGAACTAACTGGAGCATGCTCGCGAACTCTCCGTTCGACCACGAACCTGTTTTCTCGATAGCCTGTTTCGGCGCTTTGCCGTTCACCAAAACATTCTTGTAGGTCTCTCTTCCGTTCTCCATTACCAGATCCGAGGTGACCACATCGAGCGCCTGCCAGGATGTCTTCTGACCAGCCGCCTGTCCGGTCTGATATCGAGTGGTTACCTGTTTGACTATATAATTCGGCAGGGTCTCCGTAAAGCTGTCAGCAGCGTCGCGGGCGGCCGCAATTATGGGGTCTTCGCCCGGCACGGCGTTGTTTTGCCGCGGGCGCTGTACGACCACGGGATCGGGGTCGGGGATTGGCGGCGCCACGATCAGTGGGTCGTTCAGAGAAGGCCGCGCCGATGCGGCCGGCTGCTGCCCCTGGGCGATTTCCGTTCTCGGGCTTTGATCGGCCGGCTCACTCCTCTGGGCGAAAGTTCGATTGCGCCGCAACATCGGCGGGCCGGGATCGTCAATGTCGCGCGGCGCCGGCGCGGGCGCCATCGTGGTAGCCGGCCGGGAAGGCGGGTCCGGATCAGGAGCCGGAGCGGCGGCCACGGCCGGTGCAGGCCTTGGCGCATCCGGTTGCGCGCTATCAGGTGCGGCAGCCCGTTTCAGACGAGGCCTGTCGTCGTCTCCATCGCTTTGCGAACTGCCTGTGCCGGTGGAGCTTATTTCTTCCAGTGGCGCGCCGGCGGCGGCTTTCTCCGATGCGGTGCCTTTCTTATCCAGGCGGACCTCGACGGCGACGAAATAGTTCTGGTCATCGCGGACGGCCTGGATGGTTAGATGATCGCCGGGCTCGAGACGCGAACTCTGAATTTCGGACGACCGGCCGGTGTTGTCCGTGGTCACATACTTCGTGGTCGTGCGGTTGGTTGTGACGTGGATAATCCGCCGGTCGGGCGACTCGACCACAATCTCATTCGCGCCGGTTTTGCGCAGCATGCCGGTGACCGTATCCGTCGGGATCGTTGTGTCCGCTTTCCTGCTGGTTCGACTGCGTCCCGGAAGCGAGGGCCCCGGCATCTGGCGTCCGTTGCCCGGATACTGACCGGGCGGGTAGCCGCCCGGCGGATATTGACCTGGATACTGGCCGGGGATGGTCTGGCCGGGAAATTGCGCAAACGCCCCGAAAGTGGCAATCAGAAGTAAAAGGGCGCCAGTTTTCATGTCCCTATTATGCTGTATTTTTTAGAAGCCGGTCACCGGCCCGGCTCATCTGCCTATGCCAATACAGACGATACCGGCGGCAATCAGGAACAGACCGCCGATTTTGCCCCGCGTGATTGGTTCCCGCAGAAACAGGTGCGACCAGAAAAGCGAACAAACATAGCTCAGTGAAACCATGGGGTACAGCACCGACAGCTCACCGTTCTTCAGCCCCATCAGGAAGGGCACGCTGGAACCGACGAACAGGCCAATGCCGAGCGCCAGTTGCGGGTTAATCAAATAGCGCAGGCCCCGCTTGAGGTGGGCGGCGCCCAGCTTCAGAAACAGAGCGCCTACGGAGCCAATAACGGAGGCCGATATGACCAGCAGAATGGAGCTGATAGGAGTCGTCAATCGATCGAACTCACTCTCCCCAGCACACCCACACCGCAAATAATCAGGGCGACTCCGCCGATCTTCCACGCGTTCATCTGCTCATGGAAAAGCCAAACGGACAGCAGATTGACCCAGATATACGAGAGCGAATAGACCGGATACAGAACGGACAGATGGCCGTCCCGAAGGGCCAGAATCAGCAGCAACGCGTTCCCCGCATGCAGGGTATAGCCGAAGATCAGCGGGAGATTGCCGCCCAGCGCGGCGATGAAATCCAGAATAGAACCGGGTTCGCTGAAATTGATCGGAGGCATGGGATGATCGACCGCCATCTTCAGCAGCACCTGGGCGAACGCTGACAGGATGGTGCAGACGATCACCATGTACAAAGGCTTTCGCGAGGAGTTTTCCAGAGTCTTCAGGATAACAGCGGGTGCCGCCTGCACCAGTTACAATAGAGGCAGTGGAGCCAGTCAATACCGTAGTCGAAGATAAGAATTCAGGCGCGTCCGCCCACCCGGTAGTGGCCGCCGAACCGCCTCGCGGCTTTATTGCCGAGTGGACCGTCACTATTATTTTGCTGCTGTTTGGCACCACCACCCTGGTGCAGGCGTTCGTGATTCCCACCGGTTCCATGGAGGACACCCTGCTGGTGGGAGACCACCTGCTGGTCGACAAATTGGCCTATGCGCCAGGTGGCGCGGTGATGCAGCATATGCTGCCGTACAGCGATGTGCATCGCGGCGATATCATCGTGTTCCGCTACCCAGTGGACATCCGCCAGACTTTCGTGAAACGGGTGATGGGTGTTCCGGGCGACCATCTGCATCTCGCAATTGAACCGGGCCCGGATGGACCGAAGCGCAACGTCTACCTCAACGGCCATGTTCTGAATGAACCCTATGTGGTTCATAAACAGGATTATCCGGATTCTTACCGCGACAATTTCCCGCGCGGCGAAGTCAATACCATGATTTACCCGCCGGCCCAGACGATGCTGGAAAAGAACATGGTGAACGGCGAGATCGTTGTGCCGCCCGGCTTCTACTTCGCGATGGGCGACAATCGCGATCAATCGCTCGACAGCCGCTATTGGGGATTCGTCCCCCGCGAAAATATTATCGGCAAGCCGCTGGTAATTTACTGGTCTTATGACGCCAGCACGGAAGATCTTTCCAGCCCCGGGGCGACGATCCCGCATTTGATCGATATGCTGATCCACTTCCCCACCAAAACGCGCTGGAGCCGCTCGCTGCGGCTGATACACCCTTACCCGGTTCATTAGCCGGGGCCCTCAGTCATATGCCCCGGCCCAATTACTACGGCCTGATTCTGGCTGGCGGAAGAGGCACGCGCTTCTGGCCCCGCAGTCGCAAGCGCCACGCCAAGCAGGTATTGAGCGTCACCGGGGAGCGCACCCTGATCCAGCAAACCGTGGATCGCCTGCGTCCACTGATTGCGCCCGAGCGGATTTGGGTGTTGACGAATGACCACGTGCGGGATGAGATCGTCCGGCAGCTTCCCGAAGTTCCTGCGCGGCAGATTATTGCTGAACCGGCGCAGCGCAACACGGCCCCGGCGATCGGTTTGATGGCCACAATACTGGAGTCGACCGACCCCAATTCCGTTTTTGGCGTTTTCCCTTCCGACCATGTGATCGGCAACTCGCGGCGCTATCTGAAGTTCGTAAGTGCGGCATTCCAGGCGGCGCGGGGAGACCAGATTGCGGTGCTGGGGGTTTATCCGCGCCATCCCGAGACGGGCTTCGGATATATCGAATTCCCGGACGGGATCCAGCCCGGATCGGACACGGCTCACCCAGTGATCAGTTTCAAGGAAAAGCCGGACTTGCCCGACGCCGAGCGGATGGTCAAGGCCGGCAACTTCTATTGGAACGCGGGGATGTTCTTTTCACGCCCCGGCGCGATGCTGAATGCCATCCGCGCGCATTTGCCGAAGACCGCCACCCTGCTCGCCGGACTGCCGAAGTTTGGCGGCCCTAAGTTCCGCGCGGCGCTTGCCCAGGCCTTTCCGCTGTGCGACAACATTTCCATCGATTACGGCATCATGCAGAAGACCCAAAGCCGCTGTGGCATAGCCTGCAGCGACTATGGCTGGAGCGATGTGGGAAGCTGGAGCGCTGTTTACGATCTGCTGCCGCACGACAAAGACGGCAATGCTCACCGGTCGGAGGTGCTGCATATCGATGCCACCGGCAACTATGTCGATTGCGGCTCCAAACTGGTCGCGCTGGTGGGCGTTCACGATCTGGTGGTAGTGGATACGCCGGATGCCCTGCTGATCGTGGACAGGCGACGGGCGCAGGAAGTAGGCGCCGTAGTGGCCGGACTCGAAAAGCGTGCCAGAACCGACTTACTTTAAAATCGCACCTGCAAAAGCAAAACGGCCCGCCAACGAGGACGGGCCGCTTGATAACGCGTTGTGAGGCCCGGCGAGTTACTTCTTGTCGTCGCCTTCCACCTCTTCCGGCTCGCGGCCTTCCTGCTCGGCCTTCAGGCGCTCTTCCTTGCGCTTGGCGCGTTCCGCGGCGCGCTTCACCAGTTCCGAACCCACCAACTCAAGCATGGCCAGCTCCGCGCCATCGCCTTTGCGAGGTCCAAGGCGAGTGATGCGGGTATAGCCTCCGGCGCGCGCCCCAAAACGGGAACCGATGCTTTCAAACAGCTTCTGCACCGATTTCGGCGTGCACAGGAATGCCGCCGCCTGACGCCGCGCATGCAGCGTGTCGCGCTTGGCCAGCGTGATCATGTTTTCCACGATCGGCTGCACTGCCTTGGCCTTGGGAACGGTGGTGATCACGCGCTCCTCGAGAATGACGCTCGTCGTCAGGTTCTTGAGGAGGCTGTTACGCGCCCCAATATCCCGTTTGAGCTTGGCATTTCCAAATCTGTGTCTCATTGTCTTACGTCATCCTCTCAAAAGCTTAGGAAAACTGGTCTTCGTCCGGGCCCAGGTCCGTCATCATATTGATCGACGACGGGGGCGGAGCCTGCAGGCGGCCACTGGCGTCGGGCTTCATACCGAGGCCAAGGCCCATGCTGCCGAGGATTTCCTTGATTTCGCTGAGCGACTTGCGCCCGAAATTCTTGGTGCGAAGCATTTCCGCTTCGGTTTTCTGTACCAGTTCTCCGATGGTCTGGATACCCGCATTCTTCAGGCAGTTGTAGGAGCGAACCGAAAGTTCCAGTTCTTCCACGCTGCGGTTGAGCTGGTCACTGGAGCGGTCGGTAGCGCCTTCGGCCTGTTCTTCGGAAGGTTCGACGGTCTCTTCGAAGTTGATGAAGATCGTCATGTGATCCTTCAGCAGCTTGGCCGCGTGTCCGATGGCATCCTGCGGCGAAATCGCGCCGTTGGTGCTCACTTCCAGCGTCAGCTTGTCGTAATCGGTCATCTGGCCAAGACGCGCCGCTTCCACGCCGAAATTCACTTTGCGCACAGGCGAATGGACCGAATCGATCGGGATGTAGCCGATAGCCAGATCCTCATCGAAGTTCTTGTCCGCCGCCACATAGCCGCGGCCCATCTTCATGCGCATTTCAATGTCCAGCTTGCCGCCTTCGCTCACGGTCGCAATATGCAGATTGCGGTCGAGAACTTCGACGTCGGCATCGGTCTGGATGGCGCCGGAAAGCACTTCGCCGTTCTTGTTTGAACTCAGCCGGACGGTTTTTACGCCTTCGCCCACCATCTTGAACGGAACCTGCTTCAGGTTCAGAATGATGTCGGTGGCATCTTCCACGACGCCGGGGATGGGGCTGAATTCGTGATCCACGCCTTCGATTTTTACTGCCGTGATGGCCGCGCCCTCGATGCTCGACAGAAGAATTCGCCTGAGCGAGTTGCCGATGGTGGTGCCGAAGCCGCGCTGGAACGGTTGCGCAGTGAACTGACCGTAACGGTCATTCAGCGATTCCGTATTCGCGACTAAGCGTTTGGGTTTTTGAAATCCCTTGAACATACGTTTTTATTCACCTCTAATCGGGCGTGGCTTTATCTCAATCCGCACACGCCGGTTTGTTTACTACTCCAACCAAACTTGTTTTACTTGCTGTAAAGTTCGACGATTAACTGTTCGTTGATCGGAATCTGGGTTAACTCGTCGCGCCGCGGAGCCGAGCTGATACGGCCTTTCAGGTTCTCGCGGTCCACATCCATCCAGCCCGGTGAGGGCGCGTGCGCCGAAGCGTCGCGGGAGGAGAGGATCGTCGTGTTGTTCTTGCTGCCTTCGCGCACGGAGATTTCGTCGCCCTGTTTGACCAGGCCCGACGGAATGTTCATCTTGCGGCCATTGACGTTGATGTGGCCATGGCGGACGATCTGACGCGCCTGGCTGCGGCTGGCTGCCAGCCCCATGCGAAACACCACGTTGTCCAGACGGCGTTCCAGCATTCCGAGCAGGTTTTCGCCGGTGATGCCCTTGGCCCGGGAAGCTTTTTCGAAGGTGATGCGGAACTGGGATTCCAGCACGCCGTAAATACGGCGAACCTTCTGCTTTTCGCGGAGCTGAAGCCCGTAGCCCTGCAGCTTCACCTTGCGGTCTTTGCCATGCTGGCCGGGAACGAAATTGCGCTTTTCAATCGCGCATTTTTCGGTGTGGCAGCGCTCGCCCTTCAGAAACAACTTCATGCCTTCGCGTCTGCACAAACGGCAGACCGGGCCTCTATAACGTGCCAATGTTTTAAATGCTCCTTAAGTCACGTGCGGTTTACGGCGCTCTTTTGGGAAAAGTCGCCTTCGTCCCGCTCAAAACACACTGCTACCAGTATAACTTACCCGCCGCCCTCGCTCACCGAGCCGCGACCGTGAGGGAGCGGGCCTTAACTCATCAAACTCTGCGTTTTTTCGGCGCGCGGCAGCCGTTGTGCGGCATCGGTGTGGTGTCCCGAATCGTGCGGACATCCAAACCCGCCGTCGCCAGTGCGCGCACCGCCGATTCGCGGCCGGAGCCGGGACCGGAAACACGCACTTCCACCGAACGCAGGCCCACTTCGGTCGCCTTGCCGGCAGCTGTCAAAGCTGCCTGCTGCGCTGCGAACGGAGTGCCTTTGCGCGATCCGCGGAACCCGAGCGAACCGGAGCTGGACCACGAAACTGTATTACCCTCGCCATCGGTGATGGTGACGATGGTGTTGTTGAACGTCGCCTGGATATGCACCAGACCGCTGTGAACAACACGTTTCTCCTTCTTTTTGAAGGACTTCTTCTTGCCGGCCTTGGCTGGTGCTTTCGCCATTAAGTCTTCGCCGTCGCTTTCTTCTTATTGGCCACAGTCCCGCGCCGCGGACCCTTGCGGGTGCGGGCGTTGGTGTGGCTGCGCTGGCCGCGCACAGGCAGCCCGCGGCGATGCCGCAGACCGCGATAGGAACCCATCTCGATGTGCCGCTTGATATTCAGCGACACTTCCTTGCGGAGGTCGCCTTCCACCGCGCCTTCGTCTTCCAGGATCTGACGGATATGGTTGATCTCTTCTTCCGTCATGTCCGCGATCTTCTTATTCGCGTCCACGCCGACCCGGTGCAGCAGGCTCTTCGCCCGCGTCCGCCCGATGCCGTAAATGTATGTCAAACCAACTTCCGCCCGTTTCTTCGGGGGTAAATCCACGCCTGCGATACGTGCCATGTCTTTTCCTTAACCCTGTCGCTGCTTGTGCTTGGGATTCGAGCAAATGACTCGCACCACGCCCTCGCGGTGCACAATCTTGCACTTGTCACACATTACTTTGACCGACGCTCGTACTTTCATTGTCTCTTACCCGATCTTTCGTACTATTCTCGCCCGTGTCAGATCGTGTTCAGCGAACTCGATCTCCACCCGATCGCCCGGCAATAACCGGACCCAATTCCGCTTCCGGGCCCCGGCGCCATGCGCCAGCACACCCGACTTATTTTCCAGCTCCACCCGGTACAACAGCCCCGGTAATTCCTTAACGACTGTAGCCGTCACCGTCACGGTGCCCACTCAGGGTCTGGTCAAAACCCACGGCCCGTTCGATGTCACCGCCACGCAGTGTTCAAAGTGCGCTGAGTAAGAGCCGTCCTTCGTCACTGCCGTCCACTTATCCTTCAGGACCTTCGCTTCCGGCTTGCCCGCGCTCACCATCGGCTCGATCGCCAAAACCATTCCCTCGCGAAGCCGCGGGTTCTCGTTGCGCCGGTCGATGTAATTGGGGATCTGCGGTTCTTCATGCAGCTGCGTCCCAATCCCGTGCCCAACGTACTCCCGGATGATTGAAAACCCGTTCGACAACACGTGATTCTCAACCGCCCCGCAAATATCGAACAACCGGTTCCCTTCGCGAACCTGGCCAATCGCCAGCTCCAGCGAATCGCGCGTAACCTGCATCAGTTTCTTAGCCTGTTCGCTCAACTCACCGATCCCGACGGTCAGGGCCGAATCCCCGAAATAACCGTTCAGCGAAACGCCCGTATCGATCGAGACGATATCGCCCTTCTTCAAAACCCGTTTCGGGTTCGGCATCCCATGTACAATCTCGTCGTTGACCGACGTGCAGAGCACAAAGCGATACTTTTCCCCGGCGGCCGGCACGTAATAATTCTTGAAAGCCGGTTTTGCCCCGGCCTCCTCCATCATTTTCACCGCCGCAACTTCCAAATCCCAGGTGGAAACACCTTCCT
>Ga0206921_10305_pt1 | contig 11229 bp, 6 predicted proteins | sample Alteio_BWOrgHeat_66_FD_152930 | JGI IMG/M metagenome (GOLD analysis project Ga0206921, IMG submission 152930) | Enriched cells from forest soil in Barre Woods Harvard Forest LTER site, Petersham, Massachusetts, United States -... | ecosystem: Environmental > Terrestrial > Soil > Temperate forest >...
TCTCACCCGCCGGGTCGGTGGCCACCACGGTGAACTTGGAAACCCCCGCGTTCTTCTTGGCCTTAGCGTGGAAGAGGAGCTTGGTTTGGCCTTCGGCGGGAAGGGTCAGGTCTTTCACGGATTCGCCATCCACGGCCACCGGCCCCTCGGTCTTCAATTCCACCTTCAGGTCCTGCTTTTCCTTGAGCTGGTTATAGATGAGGACCGGCACGTCGAAGATGTCCTCGGGCGCCAGGAAACGGGGGAAAGAAGGCTCCACCACGACGGGGTCAGCCACGTTCACCGAATGGGCCGAGGCGCCGAACTTGCGCCCCTCCACCGCCAGGGCCATGACCCGCACCTCGCCGTGGAACTGGTCGGTCGGGAAATGGTAAAGGATCTTCCCCTTCTTGTCGGCGGTCAGGATGCCGGAGAAGAGGGCATAGGACTTGACCCTCTTGGCGGCGATGGGGTTCAAATGCCGCCGGGCCATTTCAGGTTCTTCCTCGCCACCACCCACGGCCAACTTACGGTCCAACTGGGGCAAGACGTCGTCAAAGAGGCTCAAGGTGGAGGTGGACAGGCCCCGCTTGCGGTAAAAATGCTGGAAGGGGTCGGGCGTCTTGAAATCGACGATCTGGAGGATACCCTCGTCCACTGCCGCCAGGACCACTTGGGCCCCCGGCGCGCCGGTTTGCAGATCGACCGAGATCCCCTCGCGGGACTTCACCTTGGTGGGTACATCCACCCATTGCAGGTCCACCTGCCGGGACTTGAGGTCCATCATCAGAGGAACGATACCAAAGGAAACCCCCGGTAGGTCACGCAGGGATTCCAGGGGCGGATGCACCAACACCCCCACCACGTACACGTTGGGGAAATAATCGGTGGTGGTGGCGGGCAGGGAGATGACGCTCAAGCCCTGCGGCACGGGGAAGCTGTGGGTCGAATAGACCTTTTCCCTTTCCACGGTCACCATCAAGGTACCCGCGAAGGGCGCCCGCACTTCGATCTGGGGGATCTCCCCCGGCTTATAGGTTTTCTGGCTCAAGCTCAAGGAAAGCCGCTCGGGGGCCTCCAGGTTGGTGGGCGAGGCTTCGGCCTCCTCCGCGGAAGAACCGAGGCCCGTGGCCACGAAGGTCAGGCTGGTCCGCATGGATTCGGAACTACCCAGATAAACCGTGTATTCACCCGGCTTATCGGGCGTGAACTTGAGGGAACCTTTCCCATCCACGGTGATCTCTTTGCCCAGGATGGTCTCTTCATAATAGGAGGATTGGAAGCCCCGGCCCGACCAGCCGCTGCGACGGAAGACCGAGTACCAACGCTTGCGTTTGATGATGATGTCTTCTTTACCCGCTTTGGTGAGTTTGCCGGCGGGCGTAATGGCCAAATATTTGATGTTCATTTTCTTGCCGGGGGAGACCTGACGGCCCTTGTCCGACTTCAAGCCCAGGTAGAAAGGATAGCGATGGACCTGCACCACCGAGGAGGCGCCCACCGGGCGGCCGCCCGTGTCGAAGACCTCGGCGTAAACGACCGCTTCCAACATAGAGGAAGGAAGTACGGTGAGGGGGATGGGAAGACGGGCCGAATAGACCCCCCGGTCGTCGGTGACCCCGTCGGGGACCTGCAGGGTATCGCCTTCGAAGGTGCGGGAATCGTCGGAGAACTTGTAGCTTTCCCAATCCTTGGACTTGAAGACCGCGTCGCGCAGTTGAACATGGGAACGCACCTTCAGGGCCGCCGCCGGGGCGCCGAATAAATGCTGGGCCTTGACGTCGAACACCAGGTTCTCGCCCGCCGCGGCCACCTTGGCTTCCGGCACCACTTGGGCCTTGATCTTGTTGGGGATGAACTCTTCCGCCTTGAACTCGGCGCGGGCCAACACCGTGCCCTTTTCCAATTCCAGGGAGGCCGAGTAGGTGCCGGTCGTGAGGTCGCCCCTCAAGGGCAGGTGGAAGACGGCCATGCCGTCGGGTGAAAGCTTGGCCGGGTAACGGGCCATTTCGGTCCCGCCGGTGTCGAACACCTTCAGGCGGACGGGCACGCTGTCGGGAGTGGAAAGGTCCGCCTGGCGCACGATGCCGGTAAAATGCACGGTGTCACCGGGCCGGTAAAGGCCACGATCGGTCGTCAGGAAGCCGTCCCAGCCGGAGGTGGAGAACTCGTCCCCGCCCACATCGAAGCGGCTGCTGTTGAGCTCGCCTTGATCCAACCGCAGGAAGGACCAGTCCCCTTCCCGCTCGGCCACGATGACCAGCGGGTGGAATTGGTAGGGGTTATTCTTCCAGTTCTTGAACCAAGCCCGGCCGGTCTCGTCGGTGGTCACTTCCTCAATGACCTGGTTGGTGTCGGAGACCAGGCTTAGCTTGACCCCCACTTGGGCCTTGACCTTGGAAAGGGACAGGGCCTGCACCCAAAGGTCATCCCCCGCCCTCTTGGCCAAAAGCCCGATGTCGGTCACTAGGAACCAGCGGGCGTCCCGCGAGGAGCCCTCCGCGTCGCGCACCTGTACGGTAAAGAGCCCTTTCCAGGGTTCAGAATGCCAATGGGCGAAATTAAGGGTGGTCTGCACTTCCTCATTGATCTGTCCGCCCTCGACCGTGACCGAACCGGAGGTCACCGGGGCCCCTAACCCTTCCGAGGACCATTGGTCCATTCCATAGCTATAGCTGGAGTCCCCGTCATCGCTAGCGCCTTCGCCCTCATCACCTTCCCCATCCTCATCCCCCCCTCCTTGCCGGAAATAGCGGTAGCTCCGGTCGTTGCGGCTGTAGCCTTTAAGGAAGGACACCAGGTTATTGCGGAATACCTTTTGGATGTCGTAATTGTAGCTATCCAGGTTGATGGTCTTGATGGCAACTAAAGGGTCGACCCCCTGGGGGATCAAGCGGCCGCGGTCAGCGAACCTTACGCGGGGAGCGGCATCTTGCAAACGCACCATGCGGTGGACGCCCTTTTCCAAGGGATCCCCTTCCAGGCATTGGAGACCGCTGTCGATATCGACCGAATAATTGGTATTGGGCTTGAAGTCCCCTTTTAGGATCACATAGCAATATTCGGTCTGGATGGACAAGGGTATCGAAGGCGAAACGGTCAAGTGGGCCTTGATCTGTTCTTTGGAGACGGGCTTGGAGAAAAGGATGGCCAGCAGGGAGCTTCCCGGCTGGTTGTGGACCCTTACTTCCTGCACTTCGAACTTGGGCTTGGCCGGCAGTTTCAGGGTGGTCTGGTAGGGACTCCCAAGCGGCCCGCCACAATCGGAACAAGCAAGGTCTTTCCCCACTTCGATCTTCAGGGTCTGTTCTTGACGTTCCCGAACCAGTCCCCCGGCTCGGAAGAAGAACCGGTTGGGGAGGGTGCCCGGCTCCAGAAAAACCTGCAAAGCCTGGCCTTCCCGGAAGGCGGAAAAGCTCTTCTTCAACTCGTTGACGTCCACGGGGTAGTTGAACTCCAGCTCCCCGGCCAATTCCTTCTCGAAACCGTTCACCAGGTCATAGGTATAAAAAAGTCGACTGGAAACCACCTTGAAGGGCTCGGTATTGAACTTGAGCCGCGCCGTGGATTGCAGATAGCCCTTCTTGGGGGTCAGCACGTCACTATTAAGCTTCACCTCATAATAAGTGGCAGGCCGAAGGGGTTTGGAGGGCGTGAAAACCAAGGTGGTGTCGTCCTCCAGACGGATGGTGCCGGGCAATTCGGGAGCGATGGATAGGGCCTTTTGCAAGTCACCGCGCGCTATGACCGGGGCCGAGAACTTGATGCGAACGACCGTGGAGAGGGAGTTGACCGTGCCCGTAGGGGTCATGCTGACCACGTAAGTGGCCAATTGGTGATAAATGAAAACACCGGCGAAATAAAGGAGAACGATCGTGACCAGTCCTACACCGCCCCAACGGACGGAACGGGTTTTGAAGAAGTTAGCCAAACCCTTTCCTACACCGCCGAAGAAACCAAAGGCGGCCTTCTCGAAACCCTTGAACCAGGATTGGCCCCGGAGGATCTCCACCTTTTGTTGCCAAGGCACTTCCCCTTCCCGGGGAGCAGCCTTCTTATCACCTTTTTCCCCAGAGATCAGGGATTGCCCAAACTTCTCCAAGGCGCTGCTGCGTCCATAGGCGTCCCAAAGCCAAGCCAAACCCAAACCGATCCATTGGGCCAGCCAAAGGAAGCTGCTATAAAAGAAGCCCCACACCGATGTTAAAAAGACCAAGGCCAGGAAAAGGGTGCGGGCCAGTTCTCCCTTGCGGCGGAGCCTTTCCCAATAGACCGTGGCCAAAAGGGCGGCCGCCAGGTGCAGGGAGAACAGCCACTCGGGGCGAAAAACCTCCCAGGGATAGTTCCCATTGGTTCCCGGATATTGGGAGAAAACGAAAGCCGAAAAAAGGAGGACCCACAGGGTCCTCAAGAAACAGGCCGGAACCTTCTCGATGTAATACCGCCACCCGGACGCCAATAGGGCCGCGGAAAAAATATAAAAATCGATCTGGGGGATCTTTTGCACCTCGGAACTGTTGGACCATAAAGCCAGGAAACACCAGGCCGCGAGAAGTCGTAACACATCCCACCACCGCGCCTTGAGCCAGGGCTCCCAGCACCAGGCCGCCGCCAAACCCGCCACTTGATAGATCCAGATGAAATTTTCCGGGTTGAAGTAAGAGGAAAGGATGAGCGGCACCAAAGCCACCGCCAACGCCCCGGCCCGTAGGGAGATGTTCTTGTCCCGCAATTTCTCCCAGAAAAGGGCCAGATAAGCAGACAGGATGAAATGCCCCCAGACCAGCAAGAAGGTCCAATCCCGGTCGATGTACTTGTTCGTGTCCTTTTCGTAATACCTCAGATGGAGCAGGTCGGGCCACTGCCGGTAAAGGAGATATGTAAGGAGGAAAAACCCCAGGGCCCGGAAGACCAGGGGTTCCTGTCGGAGCCTTACCTTGCGGAGGAAGGGCACCAACCCCCAAAACAAAAGCAGGAGGGTAAGTGCCAAATTTTTATAGTTGTCCATCTCGGAATAGACCCCATGAGGGGTCAGGGCGGGATGGAGCCGGACCTTGAAGGATAAAAAGAGGAGAAGGATGGCCAACAAACCGGTCCAAAAGAAAGTGGGAATGGCGCGGACAGGGGGAAGTTTCTCGAGGAAGCCCGTCCATTCCTCCCAACCCAAGTAAAGGAACTCAAAGAGGCAGAAGGCGATGACCCAAGGACCAAGGATCTTTTGGGCGAAATCGTGGGACGGGATTAGGGGAACCAGGAAGGAAGACTGGAGCCAGAAGAGAACGAAGGAAAGACCGTAGCCGCGGATCCACTCCGCTTTCTTGCGAAGGACGAAAGCCCGAAGCAGCCAGCCGAGAGCAAAAGCGATAAAGGCCGATTCAGCGGGATCTTTTTGGGCTATCTCCACCAAATTGGGATAGTTGGCCCAACGCACCAATTCCATGGCCAGGACAACGACAGCCGATAAGGAGAACCAGGTCGCTAAGAACCTTTTCATATCTTTCCCGTCCCTTGGGAGGCTTGGGTGTCCTAATATAAGTTCATGACCAAAAAAATGATGCTCTGGATACTGCCCTTAACCTTGGTGTCGGCATTGGCGCAGGCCCAACCCACCCTGACGATCCGAATTTTAGAGAAAAAGAACTTTTCTCAGGTTCAATGCGCGGAAGTTAAAACGGTTGGTTGGACGGAAATCAAGTTATCACGGGGGATTTTGACGGTCAACGGGAAACCCCGAACGTCGCTCAGGCTCGGCGGGGAGGGTGGATTCCACCTGAAAAGCTCCAGTTTTGACCGACATTATCCGGGCACACTGGTGGTTTCCCGGGCCTCCGACGATCGCGGCAAACTGCTTTTCATCAACGAAGTCCCCTTTGCACAATATGTCGCCTGTGTTACAGCGTCCGAATCGGGCTTCGATGAAAGCCAGCCAGAATACTTGAAGACCCTGGCGGTCGTGGTTCGGGAATACGCCCGAGGCCATTTACGCCGCCACACCGGTTACGACCTTTGCGACCTGGCCCATTGCCAGGTTTACCAAGGAACCCCGCCCCATTTTGACTTCTGGGAAAAGATCGCGGCCTCCACAGAAGGATTCAAAAGCGTCTCATCTCCGAACTCCTATTACTTCCATCGTTGTTGCGGCGGGGTCTTGGAATCGGCGGACCAAGTCTGGGGGGGTAAATCCTTCGACAATACGCGCAAAGGCCCGGACGAAGCGGATGGCGTGGTGCTCTGCCGATCCGATCCTTTATTCCGTTGGAAAACCGAAGTGGAAGTTAAAAAGATCGCGGCCACATTCCAGGAAATGGCGGGCCTTCCCAAAGGCTCCCTTCTCACCGGCTGCGAGGTCACCGAAAAGACACCCCAGGGCCGGGATAAAACCCTAACAGCCTCTTTCAACTTACCCAACGGCCACAGCCGCGAAGTGAGGGAGAATGCCGGCAAGTTCATTTCCGAATTCGGGAAACGTTACGGTTGGAGGGTCTTTCCCAGTAATTGGTTCGAGATCAAAAAGGAAGGTGAATGGTTCAGGTTTTCAGGTCACGGCATGGGCCACGGCGTGGGACTTTGCCAATCGGGCGCTTTGAAACTGGCCCAGATGGGCTGGAGTTGGCGCCAAATATTGAAGTTTTATTTTCCAAAAAACTGATCTACTGCCACCCCGCCAGACTGAACAACCATTCGCACAATCCCGCGATAGCGGCGGAGGCGGGGATGGTAAGGATCCAGGCCCAGACAATGCGTCCGGCAACGCCCCACTTAACGGAAGAGAACTTGGTCGTACTTCCCACCCCAATGATGGCCCCGGTGATGGTATGGGTCGTGGAGACCGGCACTCCCATGGAGGCCGCGATGAAGAGCGAGATGGCCCCGCCGATCTCAGCGCAAAAACCGCCCACCGGACGCAATTTCGTGATCTTTTGCCCCATGGTCTTCACGATACGCCAGCCCCCCGTCATGGTCCCAAAGGCCATCGCGGCATAACAACAAATGATGATCCACCAAGCGATCTCCTGGCTGCCCGGACGATAAGCCCAGTCCGGCCGGTGAGCGGCCAAAAGAAGCGCCACGATGATCCCCATGGTCTTCTGTGAGTCGTTGGCGCCGTGCCCGATACTGTAGGCTGCCGCGGAGAAGAGCTGTCCCACCCGGAAAATACTGTCCACGGAGGATGGCGTGAAGCGACGGAAGAGATTGAAAACCAGGGTCATGAAGATGAACCCCAGCACCATGCCCAAGATGGGCGAGATGAAAATAAAGAGGATGGTCTTCTGGAACCCCGAAAGGATGAGCACCTTCCATCCTCCATGGATTAGCGCCGCGCCGCCAAAAGCCCCGATGAGAGCATGAGAAGAGCTGGTGGGAAGGCCGTAATACCAGGTGATGATGTCCCAAATAATGGCGGCCACCAAAGCGGCCAAGATGACATAGATCGTGATGCCCGAAGGGTCCACCATGCCTTTGCCCACCGTCTTGGCCACATAGGTCCCCACGGTGAAGGCTGCCACGAAATTGAAGAAGGCCGCCCAAATGACCGCCTGGGCCGGGCTGAGGACCCGGGTGGAAACCACGGTGGCGATGGAATTGGCCGCGTCGTGGAAACCATTGAGGAAATCGAAAAAGAGGGCGGCCGTGATGACCAGCAGGATGATCGTCAATTCGGCGTTCAAATGATCCGCCTTTAAGCGTTCTCGAGGACGACGCCCTCGATCACATTGGCCACGTCCTCGCAGCGATCGATGGCGGTTTCCACCGCCTCATAGACTTCTTTCCAAATGAGGACTTGGACGGCATCCTTCTCGTTCTGGAACAGTTTGGCGATGGCCGCGTCGCGGACGGCGTCCCCATCGTTCTCCAGCTTGTTGATCTCGATACAAGACTTGAGGATCTCATTGGCGTTCTTCATGTTCCGCAAGCCCTTGACCGCCCTTTGGAGCTCCAGGGTGGAGCGGTGGAGGATCTTGGCAAGTTCCATCAGGTCCGCAGGGATCTCCTGTACTCCATATAGAAGCATCCGGCGCGCGGCCCCATCGATGAGGTCCATCACATCATCCATATGGGAGATAAGCTCGTGGATCTGGTCGCGGTCGATGGGGGTAACGAAGGTTTTATGGAGCATTTCCAGCGTATGGTGGGTGATATCGTCGGCCTGGTGCTCGATGTCCTTCAAGCGGCGGGCCTTGGCAGGGGCCTCCCCGTAATGTTCCAGCATCTCGATGAAGATCTGCCCGCCCTCCACGCAACAAGCGGCGTGTTTGTCGAAAACGTCGAAAAAACCGAATTCTTTGGGAATGAGAAAGCCGAACATGGGAACCCCCGGCAGAAAAGGATGGACTGGAACCGGAGAGAGATTGCCACAGGGCAAATGTTACGTCAACGTTAAACCAGTTTACTTAGATATCCTTATTTTAAAGCAAAAAAGCCCACTCCCTTACGGGGATGGGCTTTCAGATACAAGGTTGTCCAGGAAAGTTAGTCTAGAACAGCCTCCGCTTCTTTTTCGGCAACCTCCATGCGTCTCATCATTTCGTCAGGGGCAATATCCTCGACGTGAGTGGACAGGTGCCATTTATGACCAAAGGGGTCTTCCAGGCTTCCTGAACGGTCCCCATAGAACTGGTCCCGCACGGGCCGAAGCATCTTGCCACCCGCTTTAATGGCTTGGTTGAAAAGAGCATCCACATTCTCGACATAGATCATCAAGGCCACGGGCGAACCGCCCAGGGCCTTGGGTCCGTAAGCGTCCATCTCAGGGGACTCGTCGGCCAACATGATCCGCGAATCACCGATCTGTAATTCGGCGTGGCCTACCCGATTGCCGGGCATGGGCATGCGATAAAGCTCCTTCGCGCCGAAAGCCTTTTTATAGAACTCAATGGCCGCCGAAGCCCCCGAAATGGCTAAATACGGGGTCACACTATGGTAACCGTCCGGAATGGGTTTCACTTTCGATGGCATAAGGCGCCTCCCACTTTCTTCACCCAAAACTAAGATCCCCAAGAACCTTGCAAGCTTATCCTAAGATGTGGATCGAATTTGTTAAGCCAATATTCCACGATGGTAAAGTTTTTCTCAACTGACGATATGCCTAAACTTGGGCATTCGTTTTCCGAACTACTCACCCTTTGAACGAAATGACCTTTGCTCCGTCGGTACCCGTTTTCCCTGCCGAAAGAACTTCCTCCTCTTTAACCGGTTCACCGTTTCGGGATTTCGACTCGGATACGTTGAGCGTCAAAGTCCGAGCGGCTTGTTTCTTTACCCCTGGATTTCCTTTTTGTCCTGAAGCGGTCCCCTTCACTAGGTCGGACAATTGTTTGGATAAGCCTTGAAGTGTTTCCATTTGTTTGGAAAGGGCCGATCCTGCGTTGGCCGTCTTCTCGCCCATACCGCTGTTCCGTTGAGCCTCACGCTCCACCAGGTTGAGGGCCCCATGGATCTCCCTTAGGCCCCGGGCCTGGGAATCCAATCCTTCTTCCATCACGCCGAGGAGTCCGGAGACTTTACCGGCCTTTTCCGATGTCATGGCCAGCGCCTTTCCGGTTTCTTCGCTCAAACGGATCCCATCGTTGGCTTGCCGACTGTTTTCCGTCACCATTTTGGAGGTTTCCCGCGCCACTTGCGAACAACGCTGTGAGAGATTGCGGATCTCCTCCACGACCAGGACGAATTCCTTACCCTGCTCACCGGCCCTCACCGCTTCCACCCCCGCGTTCAAGGCCAGGATATTGGTCTGGAAGGCGATCTCCTCGATGGTCTTGACGATCTGAAAAACACGCTCGGCGCTCTGGCCCATAGCTTTGGCGTGGTCCACGGTCTTGTTCGCCGCTTCCACCCCGGAAACGAGGGCCGATCGGGTCTCTTCCATCAGGTTGCGGGCCCTCTGGGTTTCTTGGTTATTTTGCTGGGTCAGGGAGATCATCTCTTCCATGGAACCAGCGGTTTTTTGTAATTGAGCCGCCCCTTTCTGTAGCAGGGAGTTCAAAGGCGTCGCCACGGAGGATACTTGGGAGGAGAGCCCCGACCCTTGTTCCATGGCTTCTTCCCAAGCCCGGACCAACATCCCCACCGGCTTGAGCGCCCAGGAAGCCGTCAGGAGACTTCCCACCAAAGCAGCCAAGAGGATGACCACCACCACCGCGGTCATGAAATTGTAATTACCGGTGAAACCTTTCTCGGCCTCCGCGATGGCGAGCTGACCCGCCTTCTCATTGAGGTCCTCCAGCTTACGGATGTTGTCCAGGATGGGCCCGACGGAGGGATAAAGAACGGAAGTGGCTTGGATCTCCAAGTCCCTAGCGTCCTTGTTCGAGAAATCGTTCTTTAAGCTCTCCATCAAATGCTTGTTGTTGTCCAAAAGGGCGCCCACGATGGAGGCTTGGTACTTTTCATCCTTGGACTTGTCCATGCCCTGGTAGGCCTTCCAATGGTCCTCCGCGATCTTCTCGGCTTCGGCGACCGTTTTTCCCCCTTCCTCCCAGGCCCAAGGGGCCCCGCTCCTCACCTTTTGGACGGCGCCGATGACATCCAACCCATAAGCATCCGAGACCTTCTTAAGGTGATAAACCGCAAGGCCGCTATTGTAGACCTTGGCCTGGTTATCGAAATTCGCGCGGGACGACTGAAGGCAGACCAGCCCGATGGACAACCCAGCCACGGCCATCAAGGCCACGCTTAAGAACAAACGATTTTGAAGTTTCATTTCACCCTCCCTTAACTGGCTTTGTTTTCCAAGGCGAGAGCTCGCCCCGAAAAAGCGTTCTCTAGTATTTCCTCAACCTTCAATACGTGGACTGTTACCTCATCCTTTTGAAAAAGAGCCCTGACATATTTCAAGGGAACTTCCGATCGATCCGGGGCTTTCAACTGGCTCCCGGGCACACTGACCAGTTCCAGGACCGTATCCACCCACAAAGCGGCCAGCCGGGACCGGTCCCCCCCGGGCGCTTCCACAGCGATGAAGGAATTAAGACCTTCTCCCGTGGAAGGTGAAAAACCGAACAACTCCCGAAGGTCGATCACGAAAGCGACTTTTCCCCGGACTTGAATGAACCGTTCCGATTCCCCCTCCACGGACAGGGGCTTCCAATCGGCCCCACCCACGATCTCCCGAATCGCCAAAGCGTCGAGAGCGAAGGACAAACCTTGAAGCCGGAACACCACTCCATTGAAACCTTTTTCCATTCGCCAACCCTCCTCTAGGTCGAGATGCACGTAATTCAAGATGGCGAAACCCTTTCCGGACCCATC
>Ga0206921_10306_pt1 | contig 11198 bp, 8 predicted proteins | sample Alteio_BWOrgHeat_66_FD_152930 | JGI IMG/M metagenome (GOLD analysis project Ga0206921, IMG submission 152930) | Enriched cells from forest soil in Barre Woods Harvard Forest LTER site, Petersham, Massachusetts, United States -... | ecosystem: Environmental > Terrestrial > Soil > Temperate forest >...
CTTCCTTCCCCTCGAAGTTAGCACGGAAAATCACCCATTTGCCATCCGGTGAAAAATGTACATTCGGCTCGAGCTTGTAGTATTGATCCTTCATATTGACCAGCCGTTCCGAAACAAAATGATCGCCATCGGGGCGGAAGAGGTAGATCCAGCGGCCATCCTTTGCCCTGGCAACCTGTCCGGCATCGCCGCCATCGCCGCAGAAAAGCTGTTCATTGGTCGAGACGTTGAAATGGATGGACCATTCGTCACGGGTCAGCGCATATTTCTTTTCCGCCCCCGTGGCGACGTCCACTGCCCCGAGATAAAAGGTCTGTCCTTTGGGTATCTGCCAGTCGAAGAAGATGGTCTTGCCGTCGGGGCTGAAGAACTCATGACCGGCGATCTCGTTCTCGACGGTGCGTTTGTGCATCAGGCGGACCTCGCCGCTCTTCATGCGGATGGTCCAAATGCGGTCCACCTTCTGCCAGGGTCCTTCGTGGCAGAACATCAACAGATCGGGGTCCGTGGGGGAGAACTGGATATGACCCAGCCAGGTGTTCTCGGTGTGGATCACCTTCAGCTGGCCGGTCTTCAGGTCTATGGTAAAAAGCTTGTTAGGCAGGTGGGCATCGAAGATGCGATCGAAAAAATCTCGTTTCTCCGGGTATTTCCGGGAGATCTCGCGCTGTTCGTCACTGGCCCAGCCTCCTGCCAGCAGGGTCTCGTCGGCATTCAGCGTGGAAATGTTGCCTTTGAAGTCTGCGGGGAAGATATACACCAGTTTCGTTTTTCCCGTCGCGATGCTGGTATTAAAGACGCTGTCATGCGACTGGTAGTAAACGCTCCCGCTGTGATGCCCGACGATCTCCGAACCCCCGCTGGTCTTGCCTACCCGTGTGAGATGGAGGGTTTTCAGATCGACCGTGTAGAGGTACCGGCCGCTGTCGTCGGTGCTATAGAAGATCATCGTTTCCCCCAAAAAGGGGTTGTTGTGAAAATAGAAACTGAGGTTGTTCCCGTCCTTGCGTGACAAACGAACCACCTTGTGATGGGTGTCCTGGTCGATCCATTCGTCGGGCATGGCTTTTTTAGGCGCGGTCTGGTCCAGAGGCTGCGCCAAAACGGCGAATCGCGTCAGCAGCAGCAGGGCGGGAAGCAGCAGGGTTCGGTTTCTCATTGGTAGCCGGGATTTTGGTTATACAATCCGTTCACGGTGAGGATCTCGGCCTCGGGCACGGGATAGATGATGAATTGCGGGATCACCTGCGAAACATTGGTGACCGAATCGCTGGCTATCCAGCTGTTCATGGTCGTCACGGCCATGCCCTCGCGGATCAGGTCGTTCCAGCGAAGACCCTCGCCGAGGAATTCCCTTCTTCTTTCCTCCATCAGCATCGACAGGGTGACGCCGGACACCGGCGCGATGCCGGCGCGGGTGCGAACCATATTGACGATATTGTCTACGTCTGTCTGAGACCCGGGAGTGGCCCCATGCAGGATGCATTCCGCCTTCATCATCAGGACATCCGTATATCGCATGACGATGAAATTGATGGGCCAGTCGTTATATCCCGTACCGCGTTTGGCCAGGTTGATATATTTCTTGATAAAGGGGTCCGAAGTATCCGTAACGATGGGTGAAGTGGTATTGGTCGCATATTTAAACTGGATATTGAAGGTATCCCGGACATCGACCGCCGACCCGGCGCTGCCCGAGTAGGAAGCCCGCAGGTTCTTCGTAATATCGTAGGTGGAGGACCCATAGCCGTTGTTATAGGTGCCGGCGATGCCCACGCCGCCCCAATAGCCCAGGGGCGTCAGGTCGCTGGGGAAGGTGGCGCCGTTGTTTGTGGACATGTACTGGACATCGAAGACGACCTCGGGGTTATTCTCGTTGGTATAGGAAAAGAGGTTCGCGTAGCTGGCCCCGAAAGTGAACTGGCTGCTATTGATAATATTATTGAAATGGGCGAGCGCCGAATCGTATTCATTGGTGGCCAGGGTGGGTCCGTCGACACCGGAGTAGGTGGGTCCGCTGCGGGTGAGGTAGACGAGACCCAGCAATCCTTCGGCGGACCATCTCGTCGCCCTGCCGATATCGACACCCGTGTAGCTGTTGGGAAGTGCGGCGATCGCAGAATCGAGATCGGAAATAATGAGGGTGTAGACATCGGTCACCGCGCTCCGTTTGACCTTTTCAACGGCGGCGGCGCTCATCACGTGGGTGACGAGCGGTACGGGCCCGTACAGTCGCAGCAGCTGAAAATAATAGAAGGCGCGCAGGAAATGGCATTCGCCCCCAAAACGTGTCCGTAAGGCGGGGTTGGTGATATTTCCGCCTTTTGTGGCGAGGTTGTCGAGGACGCTGTTGACATTGTAGATGCCATTGTAGTTGTTGTCCCAGGCCGTCTGAACGAAAGTGACGGTCGTCAGGTTGGGAGACATGTTCTTGATCCCCTGCCAATCGCGGTTCCCATCCGAAGTCGCATTGATATTATCCGAACGCAGCTCTTCCATCCACATCAGCTGGTCCGGGTAATTCCGCAATTGATTGTAGGCGCCGGTGACGGCCTGGGTGAAATCGTTGGTATTGCTGTAGAAAAGCGATGTTTCTATCGACGAAGGCGGTTGCTGATCCAATTGTTTGCTGCATCCCGCGGCCAGCACCGTCAAACCCAGGAAACAAGCCAGTATATAGTTTATCGTTCTCATTGAAATTAGCGTTAAATGTTAAAACCCAAAGTTTACACCGAGGATAGCCGATTTATTCAGCGGCATCGCGCCATAGTCGCCCGGCAGCGGATAGGTCGAATTGGTCAGGTTGGTATTCTGAGCCTCGGGGTTCACACCGCCCTTGTACTTATCCCATCCGAACCAGTTGAGCAAAGAGGCGTAGACCCGGGCGCTGCTGATGAAACCGCTTTTGATAACGGTCTTCAGGTTATACCCCAGCGTGACATTCTGTAACCGCAGGAAATCGGTGGAATACACCCAGTCGGAAGTCGTATACGGGATTGTATATTGATAGCCGATCTTCCCACGGGGTGAATTCAGCTCCGTGTGATAGGAAGAATAGCGGTTTCGCCAGGCGCCGATATTCGTATTGGTACCGTTGCCGGGATTGTCGATGGCGCGGGCAATATAGGACATGATCGCCCCGCCGTGCTGGCCATACACTTGCACGTTGAGGTCGAAAGCCTTATAGCGGAAGATATTGGTCACTCCCCAGGTATATTTCGGCGTCGGCTGTCCGCCGTATTGCCGGTCGTTGGCGTCGATGATGCCATCGCCATTGATATCCTGGTACTTTTCATCACCCACCGCCTGTTTGGGCAGCTTGGTGACCTTCGGGTTATTGATATCGTCCTGGCTGAGGATGCCGATATTCCTGATCACATAATAGCTGTACATCGGCTTGCCGGTTTGCAGCAGGAAGGGCGGATAGCCGGTGCCGAAGGCATTGGGGATATTGATCAGGTTACCCAGGCCGCCGAGGCTGAGCACCTTGTTTTGGTTGAAGGCGATATTCCCGGTCGCCGTCCAGGTGAAATTCCTCGTCCTGTAGATGGTTCCGCCTACGCCCAATTCCACACCGCGGTTCTGCACTTCACCGACATTCTGAAGATTGGAAGTGGTGCCGGTCGCAGCGGGGACGGGGATCGTGAGCAGGAGGTTGGTATTCCTTTTCTGGTAGACGTCGAAAATAATATTGATCCTGTTCTTCCAGACCGTGGCATCGAGACCTGCGTCATACGTGTTAGCCGTCTCCCATTGGAGGAAAGGATTGGGCAGACCGTTGGGCACCTGCCCGGTAACCGGCGTGGCGGCATTTCCGCCAAAGCTGTAGTTGGCATTCATCAGCGTGGGGATAGCCGAGTAGTCGCCGATATTGTTGTTCCCGGACTTGCCCCAGCTGAACCGCAGCTTCAGATCGTTGATGAAATTGACATGGCTCATGAAATTTTCCTGCGAGAGTCGCCAGCCCGCGGACAGCGAAGGGAAAGTACCGAATTGATTCGACTTGCCGAATCTCGAGGAGCCATCGGTACGGATCGAAGCCGACAGGAGATATTTTCCCTGGTAGCTGTACTGGACGCGGGAATACAATGAATACAACGCATTGTTGCTTTCTGTCGAGGTGCCTGTGACGGTGACCCCTGCCGTACTGGGGATTGTATTGCTCAGGGTATTGGAGAGATCGTTGGCAAAGCCGCCGGCCGTCTTGATGCTGAAGTTTTCGAGATGTACATAGCTGTAAGAGAGGCCTGCGATCGCAGTGATCGCATGATCCTCGTGGAAGGTCTTGTTGAAATTGAGGGTGTTTTCGGTGACGAAATTCTGTTTCGTGAAGCCGGAATAGGAACCCGTGGCGTCCTTGCCCGGAGAATTGAGCCGGTCGGTCACGTTGCCGGAGACGAAGTCGGAGACATAGCCTTTCGTCGTCTGGTTGCTCTGGTCGAAATTGAACGTGCTGCGGGCGAAGAATCCGTCGAGTATCTGGAATTCGCCATAGGTCGTGAAGAGGTTGCGGGTAGTCTTCACCGTGCCGATCACGTTATTGAGGTATGCTACGGGGCTCACGCTCGAACCCGCCCAGCTATAGACTGCATTCTTGCCCGCGCCTGTATTCATCCCCGCGCTGTCTTCCACGATGGGGATCATGTTGTACAGGTGTTGCATCTGGTTGTCCTTTCCTTCCGCGCTGGGCGACTGTGTCACCGAATAGGTGGGCGCGATATTGAAACCAAGCTTGAACCGTTTGGCCACGTTGACCTCTACATTTGCGCGGGCGCTGTAATTGGTGTAGCCAGTATTGAGCAGCACGCCCGCCTGATTGAGGTAGTTGCCGGATACGAAATAGCGTACCGTCTCCGTGCCGCCGCTGGCATTGACCTCATAATTCTGAAAGGGTGCGGTACGGAAAGCGGAATCCTGCCAGTTGACGAATTCTATCCCGGGATGCCCGGCCTCGAACCAACGGGGGTCCCACATATAGGTCGTATTGTAGACATTCGGGGCCAGACCCAGGATGGCCTGGCGTGTGGCGAGCGATTGGTCGGCCGTGCGTCCGGTGCCTGAATTAACCCATTTATAGTTTTCGAGGTCGGTAGCGAACTGGATCCAATCGTGGGCATCCATTACGTCCAGTTTCCTGGCCGCCTGGCTGACCCCGGCGTTGGCGATCACCGACATGCGGGTTCTACCGATCTGAGCGCGTTTGGTCGTGATCAGGACGACGCCATTGGCGGCGCGTGAACCATAGATGGCGCCTGCCGCCGCATCCTTCAGCACCTGGATGCTTTCGATGTCGTCGGGGTTGAGGTTGTTCAGCGGATTGCCGTTCGAAAATCCGCCGGCCGTATTGAGGCTGTTGACATCCAGCGGAAATCCGTCGACGACATACAAGGGTTCGGTCCCTGCGCTGATGGAGCCGGTGCCGCGGACCAGGATGGTGAAGCCCGAGCCGGGCATACCCGTCTGTTGTCTGACGGTAACGCCGGGCATCTGGCCGATCATGGCCTGATCGATACGGGTGATGGGCCGTTCGCCGATAGTTTTGGTGTCCATAGTAGCAACGGCCGCTGTGACGTTCTGACGTTTTTGCGTACCATACCCGATGACGACGACGTCTTCCAGGGATTTGTCGCCTTTGACCATCGGAATGGCGCCCAGATTAGCGCCGCTGACCGGCACTTCCTTATCCTGGAAACCGATATAAGATATGACCAGCGCATCTTTCCTGGCAGCCGATATCGAAAAACCACCGTCCGCACCCGTAGTGACAGCAGTTCTCGTGCCCTTGATCATCACGCTTGCTCCTGCAACGGGCTGACCGGCGTCATCCAGCACTCTGCCCGAGACCGTGGTTTTTGGCGATTGTCCCTGTACCCATACCGGGCCTGCCAAAAACAGCACTGCAAGCAGCCATGCAAGTGGAGGATGAAAAAACCATTTTTTTGGGGGGAAAAATTTCATGACGGCAAGTTATTTAGTTGATGAAAAAAGCTGGGATAACCTGCCAGTCTTGATCGCAATGAGATGTGAAATAGGAATTCAGGAATGCGGTGGGAGCAGTCAGTCATGGCAAGTCATCGTTTGATCAGATGATATAAAAGTAGAAAAACCGGGAGGCGCAACTATCCTGCTGCATCCTGCTTTTCGGCCGAAATCTACGCAATCGTTGTCGGAAGTGTAAAATTGACAATTATTCCATGCGGAGCGCTATGAGTGGCGACATTCGAGTGTCTAGAGAAACCCCAACTCGAGTTTGGCTTCTTCGCTCATCATCTCCTTGGTCCAGGGCGGATCGAAGGTGAGTTGAACATGGCAATCGAGGACGCCGGGGAGGGCGTCGATCTTTTCCTGAACATCCCGGACAATCTCGCCGGCGGCGGGACAGGCCGGAGCGGTCAGGGTCATCGTGATCTTGACGGCACCATTGTCGCCGATCTTTATATCGTAAACGAGACCCAGCTCGAAAATATTGACGGGTATTTCGGGATCGAATACGGTCCGCAGTTGCGCTTCGATCTCATCGCGGAGGGTCTGATCATTCATGATGCAAGCTTTTACTTTGAAAAGCGACGGCGTACATTTTCATCTGTCGCAGCATCGACAACAAGCCATTGGAACGCGTCGGGGAAAGGTGGCTGCTCAGCCCGATGGCATCGACAAAATAAATTTCCGCATCGGCGATGTCTTTGGGAGTATGACCCGAGAGGACTTTGATAACCAGGCTTACGAGACCTTTGGTAATGACTGCGTCGCTGTCGGCAGTGAAGAAAAGCCTGCCTTCCCGGTAGTCGGCATGCAGCCAGACGCGGGACTGACATCCTTTGATGAGGTTTTCGTCCTTTTTGTATTGTTCTTCGATCAACGGCAATTCCTTCCCCAGCTGGATGATGTATTCGTATTTGTCCATCCAGTCGCCGAAGAGTTCGAAATCGGCAATGATTTCGTCCTGTTGGTCTTTGATTGTCATGATAACAATTTCGCGGCCTTGCGGATGCCGGCTGCCAGCCTGTCGACATCCTCCTGGTTATTGTAAATGGCCAGCGACGCGCGCACGGTCCCGGGAATGCAATAACGGTCCATCACCGGCTGAGCGCAGTGATGCCCCGTCCGGACAGCGATCCCCTGTTTGTCCAACACCTCACCCATGTCGAAGGGATGGATGTTCCTCACCAGGAAAGAGATGACCCCTGCCCTGCCGCGCGCATCGGCATTGCCGATCAACCGCAACCCTTCTATCTGCCGCAGCGTATCGAGCGCATAGGTCATCAGGTTCAGCTCGGCGGAATGGATGTTGCCCAGGCCCAGGTTCAGCACATAATCAATGGCCGCAGCCAGGCCGATTGCTCCCGCCATATCGGGTGTACCGGCTTCGAATTTATAGGGGAGATCGTTATAGGTAGTCTTTTCGAAAGTGACGGTCTTGATCATCTCGCCGCCGCCCTGGTAAGGCGGCAGCCGGTGCAGCCATTCTTCCTTTCCATAAAGAATGCCGATGCCGGTGGGCCCGTATATCTTATGGCTCGAAAAGGCAAGGAATTCGACATCCAGGTCCTGCACATCCACCTCCAGGTGCTGCACGGCCTGGGCCGCATCCACGAGCACGGGAATCCCCCGACTATGCGCGGCGCCGATGATCTCCCTTACGGGGTTGATCCCACCCAGCGAATTGGATACATAGTTGAATGCAACCAGCCGCACCCCATCCAGGAGGCGATCCAGTTCGTCGAGGACCAGCATGCCTTGTTCATCGACAGGAATAACCTTGAGGGTGGCGCCTGTTTCCTCACAGGCCATTTGCCAGGGGACGATATTGGAATGGTGTTCGACGGCGGAGACCAGGACGCTGTCGCCGGCGTTCAGTATCTTTTTGGCGAAACCGGCCGCCACCAGGTTGATCGCATCGGTGGTGCCGCGGGTAAAAATGATCTCGTGGCTATGCCGGGCATTGATAAAATCGGCTATCTTTTGTCGGGATGCCTCGTAGGCTTCGGTGGCCTGCTGGCTGAGGTAATGGACGCCGCGATGGACATTGCTGTTGATGGTATGATAATACGCATCCATGGCAGCGAGCACCTGCTCCGGCTTCTGCGTGGTGGCGGCATTGTCGAGGTACACCAGGGGATATCCGTAAACCGTCCGGTGCAGGATCGGGAAGTCCTTTCGGATGACCCCGATATCCAATGCCGGGGGTGCTATCGTGCTACTCTCAGGCATGATCGACCGGGATATGGTGACTGATCAATTGGTTGATGTAGGCGGCTACCGCGCCGATCTTCAGCTTTTCGGTAACATCGAAAGCAAATGCAGTGATCAGCAGCGCCTTTGCGGTGGCCTCGCCGATGCCGCGCGCGCGCAGGTAGAACAGCGCATCTTCGCTGAACTGGCCAACGGTGGAGCCGTGGCTGCATTTTACGTCGTCGGCGAAGATCTCCAGCTCGGGTTTGCTGTCGATGGTCGCTTTCCTGCCGATGACCAGGTTGTTGTTCTGCTGGAAGGCATTGGTCTTCTGCGCATCCCTGTGCACATAGACCTTGCCGTTGAACACGCCCGTGGATTGCTCCAGCAATACGCCTTTGTAGAGCTCGTTGCTGAAACAGGAAGGTTTCTGGTGGTCGACCAGGGTATGGTTATCCACCAGCTGGCTACCTGCCGTGAGGTAGAGACCATACAGGTGCGTTTCGGTATGGTCTTCTTCCAGGCGTGCCTGCAGATCGTTCCGAACGAGATCTGCGCCGGGCAGCGTGAACGTATAGCTGTTGTAAAGACTTTGTTTTTTCTGCCGCACGGTAGTATGGTTGACTACGCGCGCGCCCGCAGACGCGGTCTGGATCAGGACATGGTCCAGCCTGGCATCCCTGTTCAAATTGATCTCCGTCAGGCTATTGATCCAAATGCCGGCATCCCCGCTGTCGGAAACGACCGTTTCGATCACACTCAGTTCGGCGTTCTCGCCGACCACCCACACATGACGGGGTTGGACCATCAGGTTGCGACCGCTGGTGAAATCATGGATGATATGCAGGGGTTTGTCCGGGACCGTTCCGGCTTTTACCCGGATGAACAGACCATCGGAGAACAGTGCCGTGTTAAGGGCCGTGAAATAACGATCCTTCTCATCCGCGCGTTCGAACCAGGCCGACAGCGCAGGGTCCTTTCTGGCCTGCGAAACCTTCAGCACTTCGATGCCCGGCGGGAGATCTTCATCACCCAGCTCGCGCATCCAGACCCCGTTATGTAAGAACAGCGTATAGCAGTCCAGATCGGGTATCTTGCCTTTCTTCCACATCCCCCGGCTCACGGACATGCCGGCCACAGACAGCGTATTGCCCGATGGTTCTTCGGGAAGCCCCTGCATGGCATAAGACTCGCGGAGCCATCGGGTGATGTTCGTGTACTTCCAGTCTTCGTTCCGGATGGAAGGAAAGCCTGACTCGCGGAACTTTTCAAAAGCCTGCCGGCGCGTTTTGCGAAGATCGCTCGTCTCGCTCCGGGAGATGAACTCGGCCCATTGATCCCAGTGGTTGACGACCTCTTCGTATAAAGGTATATCCTGTTGCGATGTCATAGATTGGTTAAATTGTAGCGGCCTGCTCCCTGGACTCTTCCCTGAGCCAGTCATAGCCTTTTTCTTCCAGTTCCAGCGCCAGTTCCTTGGTGCCGGATTTTACGATGCGCCCATTATAGAGCACATGGACAAAATCCGGAATGATGTATTCGAGCAGCCGTTGATAGTGTGTGATAATGATAAACGCGTTGTCCGCGGAGCGCAGTTTGTTGACGCCCTGGGCAACGATGCGCAGGGCATCGATATCCAGACCGGAATCCGTCTCATCCAGGATCGCCAGCGAAGGCTCGAGCATGGCCAGCTGGAAGATCTCGTTCCGCTTCTTCTCCCCGCCTGAAAAGCCTTCGTTGAGGCTGCGGTTGACCAATTGCGCATCGAATTCCACCAGCTTCTGTTTTTCGCGCGACATCTTCAGGAAATCCTTTGCATCCATAGGAGGAAGATTCCGGTAAGCCCTGATCTCGCCCAGCGCCGTCTTCAAAAAGTTGACATTGGAGACGCCGGGTATCTCGATGGGATATTGAAAAGCCAGGAACAAACCTTCGCGCGCCCTTACCTCGGGGTCCATATCCAGGAGATCCTTGCCGTGAAAAAGCACTTCCCCTTCCGTTACATGGAAGCTCTCTCTGCCCGCCAGTACGGAGGCCAGTGAACTCTTGCCGGAGCCGTTGGGACCCATGATCGCATGTACTTCACCGGCCCTGACCGTCAGGTCAATGCCTTTCAGGATCTGTTTGTCTTCGACTTCGGCGTGTAAATTTTTAATGATCAGCATTTATTGTTGTTTTGGACAGACGGACCTGTAGTCCGTCATGGTTTAACCTACGCTCCCTTCGAGCGTTATTGATAATAATTTTTGCGCCTCTACGGCAAATTCCATCGGCAGCTGGTTGAGGACCTCTCGGGCATAACCGTTAATGATCAGCGCAACGGCCTTCTCCGAATCGATGCCCCGCTGATTCAGGTAGAAGATCTGGTCTTCTCCGATCTTGGAGGTGGTAGCCTCGTGCTCGACCATCGCTGTATTGTTCTTAGACTCGATGTAAGGGAAGGTGTGGGCGCCGCACTGGTCCCCGATCAACAGCGAATCGCACTGCGTGAAATTACGTGCGTCGTCCGCCTTCGAACCTATCTGCACGAGACCGCGGTAGCTGTTCTGGCCCTGGCCTGCGGAAATGCCTTTCGAAATGATCCTGCTGCGCGTATTCCGGCCGATATGGTGCATCTTGGTACCCGTATCCGCGATCTGTTTGTTGCGGGTGACGGCCACCGAATAGAATTCCCCGGTCGAATTGTCGCCCTGCAGGATGACGCTGGGATATTTCCAGGTGATGGCGGAGCCCGTCTCCACCTGCGTCCAGGAGATCTTGGCATGATTACCTTTGCAGATACCCCTCTTCGTGACGAAGTTGTAGATGCCCCCCTTCCCTTCCTTATCACCTTTGCGAAATTGGGGATCCCGCTTTCCGAACAGAAAGCCCTCGCAGGAGTGGCGGTCGACGCTGTTTTCGACAGCATCTCCGTCGCCACCACGTATAAGGAAAAGTTGAAAGAGCTCGGCATCATCTTCTGTTCATTCGGCGAGGCCGTTCAGGAACATCCCGATCTCGTCAGGAAATATGTAGGTTCCGTCGTG
>Ga0206921_10307_pt1 | contig 11186 bp, 5 predicted proteins | sample Alteio_BWOrgHeat_66_FD_152930 | JGI IMG/M metagenome (GOLD analysis project Ga0206921, IMG submission 152930) | Enriched cells from forest soil in Barre Woods Harvard Forest LTER site, Petersham, Massachusetts, United States -... | ecosystem: Environmental > Terrestrial > Soil > Temperate forest >...
GAAGCCGGCCTTCGGGCCCCAGACCCGCCGCCAGACATAGCGCGCTGTAACCCATGAATGTCCCGATCTCGAGGATCCGCCGCGGCTGAAGCAACGAGCTCACCATCTCCAGCAACCGCCCCTGGAGAGGGCCGCTAAGCATATGCGCCTCAGCGTGATGCGACGCCGTGTAGGCCGCTATCTCCTGCAGCAGCGGCCCCAAAGGAGAGGAATAGCGCTCGGCATACGCCTGCGCCCGCAATTCGATCATTTCCATGCTTAAAGATACGTCAATTGCGCCGTTCGATACGGCACCCGCGCATCGGCCCGTTTCAATCCGCCGCCCCGGCGACCGAAGCCGGTCCCCCGGGCCGCGAGAGCCCCCATAATCCCAAAAAGGTCAGTACCCCGTTGATCACCAGCAGCTCGATGCCGATCTGGAAACCTTCGAACCACAGCGCCGAATATAGACTGAGGAAATAGCACGCCAGGGGCGCCAGCAGACACAACCCGGTAATCCTCCACGTATCCGGTAACACCCTTTTGGTGAAGATGCCGAAGGCAAAAAGCCCAAGCAGCGGTCCATAAGTATACCCGGCCAGCTCGAGGATGATATTGATGATGGGTTTATTGTTCACCCACTTGAATACCAGGATGCATGCGAGGAAAAGGATGGCGAAGCTGACATGCACGGTCATGCGCGTCCGCCGCTGCTGTTTTTCAGTGAGCCCCTTGTTCTTAAGGTCCAGCAGATCGATGCAAAACGAAGAGGTCAGCGCCGTCAACGCCCCGTCGGCGCTGGGGAACAAGGCCGATATCAATGCGATGATGAAGATGATGGCGACCGACTGCGGCAGATAATGCAACGCCAGGGTCGGAAAAAGATCGTCCCCGATGACATTCCGCCCATCCAGCATCAGCGCATGACCCTCGTACACCGCTCCCCGGTGCAAGGAATACAAATACAACAGTCCGCCCAGCAACAGGAACAAAAAGCTCACCAGCACCATGATGAAGCTGAAGGTCACCACATTCTTTTTCGAGTCCCGAAGGTTACTGACACTGATATTTTTTTGCATCATCTCCTGGTCCAGCCCCGTCATGGCTATCGCGATGAACATGCCGCCGATGATCTGCTTGCCGAAAAAACCCTTGCTGAGGACATCGGTGTTGAATACCCGCGTGAACCCCGCGTCTCCCAGGGCATGCAATACGCCGCCCGTCGACAGGTCCAGGTGCCGCAGGATATAGACCATGCAGACGACCAGCCCCAGCAACATGCCGCTGGTTTGCAGCGTGTCGGTGTACACGATCGTTTTCACCCCGCCTTCGAAGGTATACAGCAGGATCATCAGCAGGATGACGAATGTGGTGAGGCCGAAGGGAACCCCCATGTCCCGGAGGATAAAGACATGCAATACATTGATGACGAGATAAAGCCTCGCGGTGGCGCCTACCGTGCGCGATAGGATGAAAAACAAGGCCCCCGTCCGGTATGCCACCGCACCGAACCGGCTGTGCAGATAGTTGTAAATGGACGTCAGGTGCAGCCTGTAGTACAACGGCAGCAGGACGAATGCAATGACAAAATAGCCGATCCAGTACCCGATGATCACCTGGAAATAACCAAACGCCTTATGCCCCTCACCGGCAAAATCCCCGACAGTCCCGGGCACGCTGACGAAGGTGACGCCCGACAGGGACGTGCCGATCATCCCGAAGGCTACCAGCATCCAGTTGGAGTTCCGGTTGCCGATGAAGAAAGAATCATTGTTGGAATGCCGTGAGGTCCGCCAGGCTACCCCCAGCAACAAAAGGAAATATCCGATGACAAATGCAAACAGCAGAAAAGAAGACATCCGGAAAGGTAGGAAATATTTTAATTTCACCACTCAATGCGGGACGCCGGCCCGTCAAATATCGATCGTCTATGCAATTCGAATGTATCGCCGTATTCTGCGGCTCAAAAACTGGGAACAACCCCCTATTCGCACTTCATACCGCCGAACTCGGCCGCCTCATCGCCGCACACCGGCTAAAGGTCGTCTATGGAGGAGGCAGCGCGGGCCTCATGGGCCTGCTGGCCGACACCGCCCTCGAAGGCGGCTCCCCGGTCCTGGGCATCATCCCCCAACTGCTGATGGAATGGGAACAATATCACAAAGGCATTACCGAACTCCGGACAGTCCCGGACATGCATACCCGAAAAAGGATGATGTATGAACATTGCGACGCCGCTGTCATCCTCCCCGGCGGCTTCGGCACCCTGGACGAGCTGTTCGAGATGCTCACGTGGAACCAGCTCAAGATCCATAGCAAACCCATTTTTATACTGAATTCAGGCGGGTTCTACGACCATCTGTTCGAACACCTCCGCCACCTCGAAAAAGAAGGCTTTCTATACGACAGGCTCGACGACCGCATCACGGTCTGCGCCACCCCGGGCGAACTCGCTGCCCATTTCGGCTGACGCCAACAGGCCGCACTGCCCCCGGCGCCTCCGTCGCCAACAGGCCGCACCGCCCCCGGCTCCCACCCCTATCGCCGCTTGTGCAGGAACACGTCGAACCCGGCACGCAACACCGGCAGGGGATGCCCATAAATATCGTTGTAAGGAGAATTGACATTCCGGACGGCATCGAACAGCAGCTCGAGATAAAACCCGCTCTCACCGATGACCCGGCGCCCATACCCGATGCCGCACAATACGCTCGGCGCGCTCGCATTCAGCTTATACGTCCCTCCATAGGTCTCGTCCCGCTGCGTGATGCTGGTCCAGTTGTATTCCGGTTGCGCGGTCACGAAAAGAAAGGGTAAGAAATAAGCCCTCCCGAAGACGCCGCCCCCATAGATGAATTCCCGCGAGGCGACATTGGGATTGTAATAGCCGCTGGGATCCGCCTGGATCGAACTATAAGTGAAATTCGTCACCACCCCCACATCCAGCCACCTGTTCAGCGAATACCCGACCTCGGGATTCACGCCGATGGTGAATTGGAAGTTACTGACACCCAATGTCAGACCCCCGCCCAGGAACAGGTTCTCCTTCTTGAATCCCGTCGCAGGCTCCTCATCCGAATAAGTATTCACCCGATTGGGCATATGCTCCTGGGCCATAACGGCCATCCCGGTCATCCATAGACAACACGCAAGTACAAGCTTTTTTGTCATTCTCATTGTTTAAAAGACGGACACAGCGACTGACGCTTATCGCCGTTGTATTGACTGTAAAATCCCTGGTTGATCAGGGCAAATTCCCAGGCCCCGTATCCACCATCGTAATTCTTCAGCGCCGACGTAGTGATATCATAGGTGAAGGTAAGACGGATATTCTTATAGACAAAACCGATCATCGGGATGATGGCATCCCCCATCCTGTAATACAGTCCCCCGATCACCTGCTGATCACCCTCGTCCTGGAGATTGTATTGCGCGTTCAACCCCAACGACAGCTCCTGGGCGCCCGCCATCGTGGTAAAATAACCCATCGGGTTGAGGATCACCTGGTCATTTAGCTTGACCGAGGCATTCAGGAACCCGATATACCGGCGCGCGATCCGGTCGTCATATCCCACCGGGTCCGTATTGAAAAAACTCTCCCGCGGCGCATTGATATGCTGCACCGAAAACCCGGCATTCAAATACATCTTGTTCGTCGGAAAATATGCGTAATTCATGCCAATCTGCATGTCGAAAAAATTATCCGAGGGATGGTCGATGACCACACTCGTCGGTAACGTATTGTCGAAAAACTTCCCATCGAACTGATCGGGAAATTTCAGGTTCGCGGTGTTGATCCGCTTGTTCACCCAACCCGTGTTGAAACCCAGCGTGATCAGGCTCGCATAACCCACCATCTGGTGATAAGCCACCGATCCATACACCTCCGTCGAGGTCAGCGTACTCGTTCCTGCATCATCCCGGAAGATCATCCCGCCCAACCCCATCCAGCCATTCTCGATCCGGTTGCGGAAAACCTGCGCATCCCCCCAGATGCTCATCGTCCTGTACGGCTGGGCCATGATCGCCGACCATTGATTCCGATAGTTGACCCCCAGCCGGTAATCGGCATCGGGAATAAACCCCGTGTTGGCCGGATTGGTCAGCAGTGGCGCATTGAACCACTGCGAAAAGTGCAGGTCCTGCCCCTTGGCGCCAAATGCACTCAATAGGATCAAACCACTCAGCCACAATATATTGCTCAATCCCCTCATTGTTCTAATTAACGATGTTTCCTTTATTTTGGTTGTCTTTTTACCATCCATTAACGAACTAAAGTTATATCTCCTTTCTTACTTACCCGCACGCCATTCGAAAATTCGGCCTCCAGGGTATACGCATATACATCCATCGGCTGCGGCGCACCCAGGTAATTGCCGTCCCAACCCACATTCGGGTTGTCCGATTCGAAGATAAGTTTGCCCCAACGGTTATAGATGCGGAAATTCATGCGTAAGATGCCGAAACCCACCACTTTCAGGATCGCATTCTGACCAAACCTGCCTGGCGTGAAGGCATTCGGCACGTCCAGCAGAGGATTGATCAGGGTGGCCACCGGATGACAGGCCGTGTCTATGCAACCATACTGGTTGGTCGTCAGCAGACACACCGGGAAGGTGTCGGTGGAGTTGTACAGGTACTTGACGGTGTCCGTCGAGTTGGTGACGGTCGAGTCGCCATCCCCGAACAGCCATTTATAGCTGACCCCGCCCTCCGATCCATTCGTGAACACGATCGGCGTATTCGCTATGGGCGGCGATGGGGCATAGGTGAATGCCGCGGTAGGCTTGACGCTCACCGTAATAGTGAAGCTCGTATCGCTCACTTTATTGCAGGTGCTCGGGTCCTGTTCCTGCAGGCTGATGGTATACGTCCCCGGATTCTGATAGACGTGTACAGGATTGATGTCGGTGGAAGTATTGGCCGCGCCGCTCGAAGGATCACCGAAATCCCAATTGAATGTCACTCCGCCCAGCGAGGTGTTGTTGAACACGGCCGGATAAGGCGCGCATCCGGTGGAAGGCGTGATGAACTGCGCCTTCGCCAGCGGCGACACCCGCAAGGTATGACTTGCCGTATCGGGGAAGTTGCAATACGATGTATCATTGAGGATCAGGTTGATGATATAGGTGCCCGGATTCGAAAAAGAATGAGTCAACGGCCCCGGCCCATCCTGCACCTGTCCGCTATTGTCTCCAAAATCCCAGATGAAGGTCTTCGACCCGAAAGGTTTGCCCGCAGGCGGCACCGATAAGTTGGTGAAATCGTAATCCAGCGAGGTGCAAGGCGCGGCCGGGTCTTTCAGGAAACTGAAATCCACTTCCGCCCTGTCCGTCCTGGCGATGACGTGACGATAGGCGGTGTCGGCGATATTGCAGCTGCTGGAGTCGATGGCAACCATCATCACCTGGTAAATGCCCGGGTTCGGATAGACATGGTTCACGATATACCCCGTGGTGGCAGTATCCGGACTTCCATCCCCAAAATTCCAGATATACGATTTCGCATTCCGCACCGTATCCTGCAGCTGGGTGTCCATGGGGATACACCCCGCCGTATCTCCCAATCGGCCATTCACGGAAGCCCTGAGTCCCGCCGCAACACCCGCAAAGTTGAAGGCGATCTTGATCGCCACTTCATTGCATCCGGCGTTGCCCGCCCCATTATTGGGAGACCACGATCCCGGCGTCGTCGGATACCTGCCCGTGGCCTGAGGCCCGCTGCAATTCGCGCAGATGGCCTGATAAATCACGCCTTGCTGATCGTACCGGCTCGTCCCCCCATCCACATGCTCGCTGATGCTCCTGGAGTTGTCGTTCTCCCCGAAAAAGGTCCCATACAATAATCCCGACGCATTCTTCTTGATCACGATAAAATAAAAATCCCGGTTATCGCTCAGGGGCTTGGTGGCATCGGAGGTCACCGGCATACCCGCCGTCCCCAATAAGCCGTATGGATCGGATTCGCCGCCGATGATCCATCCTCCCCAACCCGAGACATAAATATTTTCGCATCGGTCCACCAGGAAGGCCACCGGCGATATATTCGGCAGTCCGTGCGCCTGCCCCGAGGGCGTACCGAACACGGTCGAATAAACGAAGTTGGACAGGTCAGGCTGAAGTTTGGATACGAACTGACGCGCCCCGCCGACGGAATAAGTCGCATTCAATACCGGCCAGGTGCCGTTCGTGGTCCCCATGACGTAAGGAAAACCCCTCCTGTCGAACTGCAAGCCGTATATGGCGTCACTGACATTCGTTCCCAGGTAGGTGGACCGCTTCAACGTAGACCCATCCGCGGAAATTTGCGCTACATAGCCGTCGGATGCCCCTCCGGCATAAGACGGCTGTATCACGCCCGTTTTATTGCCCGGGAAATCACCTGATGTAGTGGCCCCTCCCACATAGATATCTCCGGTCAGCGGGTCCGCTTTGAGGACGAAACAGGCATCCGATCCCGACCCGCCCAGGTAGCTGGCCCAAAGTAGGTTGCTGCACCGCGGGTCCAATTCCAGTACGACCCCATCCTGCCGGCCGCCGGCAAATACGGGCTGAAATACCCTTCCCGTTATGGGAAAATCCGTCGACTGCGAGGAGGCCCCTATGAGTATATTTCCCGATCCGTCCAGCACGACCTCGCTCCGCGAGTCATCTCCATAGTTGCGGATCAGCGAGTCGGATTTCTCGAAATGCGTTCTGTTCTGGTCCTCCATGTTGACACAATCATCCTGGCTGCCGCCGATGCGCACGGCGCCGATCAACCCATTCCCGGCAGCATTCAGCTTCACCACGAACATATCCGCGCCTCCCCCCCGCCCGATCAGCGTACTTCGGGTAAAGGTCGGCCCCGAATACGTCCTCCCCAGGAGCACCACTTCATTCGCGGCATCGCAGATCAGGCTGTGCGGCGTCTCCGAGTCGGAACCTCCCAGGTAGGTCGCAAATACTTTGGTATTGCCGCTGGAATTCAATTTGATGATGCCTACGTCGAACTGACCGCCCCCATACACGGGCTGAATGGCGCCGGTGGTGTAAGGAAAGGCGCTGCCGAATACGATGCCCCCGGCGAAAAAGCTGCCGTCCGTCCCCGGCGTCGCCGTAAAACCCCAGTTGCTCGCTTTGCTGCCCGTAAACGAGCAAAATACGATCACGGGATCGATGACCAGGGTCGCCCCCGCATCATGATCCGGTAAGTCGAAACCCACCGTATTCCCCTTTTGCAGGGAATACCGGCAACGGATATCCGTCCGGCCGGCTTCATTCGACAAATAAGATACAGGCGCCAGCTGCGTCACCGTACCGACCGATGTACCGACCAACAGCTGCCCCTTGTGCGTGCTCAGCTTGTCCGCCCCGGTATACTGCATGCGGATCTTTCCCGCATCACCGCCCGGATGGACGATGATATCGTACTTCAGCTGCCCCCCGTTGGTGTAATAACGGATATCGATATTCGGATATATATTCCGGTAAGTCACGGCCTGGAAAACCCTGCAATCCCTGCCCCATTTCGTGGTGTCCGGCCCGATCAGGTAATTGTTGTACCCCGGCAACGGTTTGTCGGCAGAGATCTCCACATCATCGCTGGCATCCGTAAAGTTTACCCGGTAAGCATGCGCCCTCAGCATGTCCGGCTTTCCCGCCGCACCACCCGGCGTCCCAGAACCGCCCGTCGCCGAAGGCCCGCCCCTGTAGGTCCCTGTCCCGCCGGTAACGCCATGATGCACCGCCGTCATCGCCGTCAGATCATCCCCATTGTACAACAATACCGTGAACCCCTTTTTCTCCAGGAATAAGGCCCCATTTGGCAATTCGCCCCTGAAACGAACACGGGGGTCCCATTGCCCCTTGTTCTCGACGAATTCGATGTTGGATGCTCCGTCCTGGGCAATTCCCCTCAATGCGGCAAGCATCAGCCCAATGACGATATAGTACCCATTTTTCATAGATTACCTTATAGATTACCTTATTAACGTAATATCTCCCTTTTTTGACACGTGCGTTCCATCCGAAAACTCCGCTTCGAGCGTATACCCATAGACATCCATCGGCTGCACCACCCCCCGGTATGTGCCGTCCCACCCGATATTGGGATCGTTGCTTTCGAACACCAGCTGCCCCCACCGGTTATAGATGCGCCAAACCATCCGCACAATGCCGAACCCAACCACTTTCACCACCGCATTCTGACCGAACCGCCCGGGCGTAAAGGCATTGGGCACGTCCAGCAGGGGATTGATGACGGCAGGCACCAGGTGACAGGCCGTATCCATGCAGCCCGACTGATTGGTGACTACCAGGCACGCCTGGAAGGTATCCGTCCGGTTATACTGATGCACGACGGTATCCGGGGTCGTCTTCGTCTCGGAACTTCCGTCCCCGAAATACCATTGGTACCGCACGGCCGGCGAAGACTCGTCCGTAAAGACCGTCGGTGTGTTGGGCGGCTGCGGCGGCAACGGCGAAAAAGCAAAGCCTGCCGTCGGCTTGCCCATCATGGTTACAGTGAAGGTCGTGGTGTCCGAAATATTGCAGGTCGTCGAATCCACGGCGATCAGCGTGACCGTATAGGTGCCCACGGTGATATATAGGTGCACAGGCGACACGCCCGTCGATGTATCGTTCAAACCGCTGGCAGGGTCCCCGAAATTCCAATAGAATTGCTGGCCCGCGATCGAGTTATTGGTGAACAACGCCGAATCCGGGACACAACCAATCGCAGGAGTGTTCAATTTCGCGACGACATTCTGCGCGACATACAATTGCCTGACGGTATCCAGCGGGTAATTGCAATAGGCCGTGTCATTCAACGTGAGGGTGACATTATAAGGCCCCGGCGATGTATACGAATGCGTCGGCGATGCGGTCACCGGGACACCCGGCGCCGTTCCCCCATCCCCAAAATTCCACGTGAACGCCGTGATGCTGAAAGGCACCCCGGGAGGCGCCCCCGACAGGTTCGTGAAGGCATAGCTCATCGAGGTGCAGGGCGCGAGTTTGGAAAAGTCGAAGTTCAGCGAGGCCGGATTGCTCTGCACCAGGACCGAATGCTTCACGGTGTCGGCTACGTTGCAGGTGTTGCTGTCGATGGCGACCAGCGTCACTACATAGGTCCCGGTACTCAGATAGGTGTGGTTCATGGTCGCACTGTTGCCGCTGACGATAGTGCCGTCGCCGAAATCCCAGATATAGCTCTTCGCGTTGCGGATGGTGTCTGAAAAGCTGACCGGCAACGGTACGCAACCCACGCTGTCGCCCCGGCCATGCGTCACTACCTTCAGCCCCGCGGCTACTCCCGAGAAATTGAAGGCGATCTTCACCGCCGCTTCATTACAGGCCCCCGATCCCGTTCCATTCTGCTGCGCCCAGGCGCCGGGCGTGGTCGGGAATTGCGCTCCCCCATAACAGTTGGCGCACACGGCTTCATAGATCACCCCCTGTTTGTCGAACCGGCTCGTCCCTCCATCCACATGGTCCCCGAAATTGCCATACTGCTGCCCGAAATAACTGCCGAATAACTGGGCGGCGGCATTCTTCTGCAATACGAAAAAATAAAAATCCTCCCCGTCGGTGGTGGCTTTAAATGCGCCGGTCGTGACCGAAAGCCCATTGGTGGTGCTGTTGGCATAATGATCCGTACTGTCCGGCCCCCCTCCCCAGCCGGCAACATAAACATTCTCGCACCGGTCCACCAGGAAGGCGGTCGGCGAGATTTGAGGGTGCGCCGTTCCGGCGGGACCGAAGTTAGCCGAATATACCACTCCGGACATATCCTGTTTCAGCTTGGTAATAAACTGCTTTCCATTGGCCTGGTTATTCCCCCCGTTGAACGGCGAGTTGACGACGGGGATCACCCCATCCGTCGTGCCCATGATATATGGGAACCCGTTCTTGTCGAATTCCAATCCATAGATCATGTCGGTGAGCGGAGTCCCGAAATAGGAGGACTTGATCAGCGTAGCCCCGTTGTTGCTGATCACCGCAACGAACCCATCGGTGCCCCCATTGTTCCTGGGGCCGATGACAGGCGCAAGCGTCGTGCCCGGAAAATCCGTGCTCATCGTTCCGCCGGCCACCCAAATGGTATTGTCCAGCGGATTCAGCGACAATACAAATGCCGCATCGCTGCCGCTCCCCCCGAGATAACTGCTGAACAGTATAGTGCTCAGGTCAGGCGAGGCTTTGATCAATACCCCGTCCTGACCGCCACCATTCGTCTGCTGGAATGCCCCCCCGGTCACCGGGAAATTGCTGGATTGCGTACAGGCGGCCACATAAATATTGCCCGCATCGTCCAGGATCACTTCGCTCCGCCCGTCATCCCCGTAATTCAGCCGCAGATCGTGCGCACCTTCCTCCGTGACGTTATTGATGACATATTTGGGTAAATAGTTGACCCCATCGCTGGCGGCGCCGCCGATGCGCTTGCTCCCGATCAACGCAGTGCCGGTCGAATTGAATTTGGTGATGAAAAGATCGAATCCGCCCCCCGGACCATACAATGTCGCGGGCGTATTCGGAGGGAAATTGGCCGAGCTGGTCCTGCCGGTCACGACGAGATTGCCGCTGTTGTCCACGACCATGCTGTGCGGTTGCTCATCACCGCTACCCCCCAGATAGGTCGCATAGACCCTGGCGCTTCCGTTGCTGCTCAGTTTCATGATGGCCACGTCATAATCGTACCCGTCCCCCTCGCTGCCATCCCCGCCCTGGAAGGTCGTCTGGAACGCTCCCGGACTCGCCAGGTAGCCCCTGCCGTCGGGACCCCTCGGGTTCTGGTCCGTCTCATCCAGCACGATCCCCCCCATATAGAAATTCCCCGAATTGTCATAGGTGGCCGTATATCCCCAGTTGTCGGACTTGCTGCCGGAAAAAGAACAGAACACTTCCGTCGGATCGATGATCAATGTGGCGTCATGCGAATAATTTTTGATGGTGAACCCGATCCGGTTTCCTCCCATCAGCGTGTAGTTGCAATCCACCTCCGTCCTGCCCCCATCCGTCACCTGGTAAGTGTGCGGCTCCAACTCCTGCACGGTCCCTACCGATGTCTGGATATACAACCTGTTCTTCCGCACGGTCAGTTTCTCGGGCCCGTCATATTTCATGACGATCCTTCCCGGATCGGCGCCCGGATGCACGATGATGTCGTATTTGACAAACCCTTTGTCCGAGTAGTACCGGACATCGATGCCGTCATACATGTTC
>Ga0206921_10308_pt1 | contig 11177 bp, 3 predicted proteins | sample Alteio_BWOrgHeat_66_FD_152930 | JGI IMG/M metagenome (GOLD analysis project Ga0206921, IMG submission 152930) | Enriched cells from forest soil in Barre Woods Harvard Forest LTER site, Petersham, Massachusetts, United States -... | ecosystem: Environmental > Terrestrial > Soil > Temperate forest >...
TCTATGACCCTGGAGAAACGCTCCGCACGAACAGGTTTAACCAGGTAATCCAGCGCATTGGCCTCGAAGGCTTTCAACGCATACGTGTCAAATGCCGTGATAAAAACGACCTCCGGCACGTCATCCAGCATTTCCAGCAGGTCGAAACCGGATTTCCCAGGCATTTGTATATCCAGCAAAATCAGGTCCGGCTGATATTGACCAATCAGTTTGATGGCCGTTATCGCATTTTCCGACTCCGCGACCACTTCTATATCCGGGTAGTTCAGCAGCATGCGCCTGATCTCTTCCCGTGCCAGCCGTTCATCATCGATTAATATGATGCTTATCTTTTTCATAGGTCGGGAATGAGCATTACTGCTGAAACGATTTCGCCCGGAAGCTGCCTTAGCGTTAAGGAGGCCTGGTCACCGTATTGCAGCGCCAGGCGGTCCCGGAGATTTCCGAGGCCAAGGCCGTTAGCCCGATCATTGATGTCTAACAGCCCAGGATTTTGTACGGTTACTTTAATCAGACCGGCTTTTTTTTCCACCTTGATATTGACCAGGCCGCCGCCTGTATATTTGGCAATGCCATGTTTAATGGCATTCTCGGCCAGCGTCTGGATGCTCAAAGGCAGCAAATGCCGATCTGCCAGACTCTTGTCGACGCAAATATCATAACACAGCCGGTTTTCAAATCGTATCTTTTCCAGTTCAAGATAATCGCTGACCAGGTCCGTTTCCTCGCTTAGCGGTATCAGCAGACGATCCCTGTGATATAAAGATGTACGCAGGAGCTCTGACAACAGGTCGATAGCCCTGCGGGCTTTATCCGGGTCGCTGGCTACCAACGCTTTAATGGTATTAATCGAATTAAAAAAGAAATGCGGGTTAAGCTGTGACGAAAGGTTATTCAGCTCTGCTTCCTTGGCGATCAGCAATAAACGGGCGTTTTCGGTACTTGTTTTTATCTGTAACAGCGCGTAGTGATATAAATGAAAGGCCAGTATCCAGATCGCCATAAGCCTGATGCCAGTAGCAGTCAGGATCAAAAAGTTTTGCCTTAAAAAGCCGGTGAACGGCTGTGCAAAATGCCGGTCAGCGCCAACCCGGATGCCGTAATTCTTAACCGACTCTGCGGCCATGTAAGCAAGGCCGGTCAGCAGAATGGCAGGAATGATACGCCAGGCCAGCTGCTTCAGATCAAGCCTGAGCCAGCCTCGTACTACTACAAAACTGCGGTAAGCATGTGTGATGCCGATCCCGATGACGACGTCGAGAATAAAATGAACCAACCCTATCGATAAATTAAACCCGCCGTCAAGGAACGCATTCACTTCCCAGAAGGCCGCAGCACATGCCCATCCGATTAGCTGGCATTTCCAATAAAGCATTTTGTTTATTTTCTGGGTCACGTCCGGGTTTATTTGATCATAAGACAAACCAACAGATTATAGGTGACACTTAAAAGTAAAAATACAGGAGCGAAGAAATCAGGTGATGAACGCAGACGAGTCGCTTAATCTTCCTGGATTTTTAAAGACATTAAGTCCTTCCTTTGGTTGTTTCCTAAGATTGGGATAAGAAAACATGTGCGGGCGCTTTTTTAAAAAAATAATTTCCGGTGTTATAATTAACGGATATTGGTCTAACCAGCCGGTGCTTTGCATGACGTTCCTACCAATCAACCATAATGGTTGATATTCAGCCTCTGCCAACGGGGAGATGAGATTCTAATTACGCCAAAGGAAAGTTCGATTAAGGAATGTTTTGCACAACGGTATTTAGGCCAGTTGATAAAGAGTTTAAAAACGGTAAAATTGCAGAATTTGACAATAATTCCTATATTTGATAAATAAGATTTGCAATTAATCTGTATTAAAAAAGTGGTGAGTATTTCGGTGAGTAAGAAATCAATCCATCCTAAGATATTGAATATCAAAATGTTTTGAGGGCGGTACAAATGCCTCCCTCTCCGCAAATGAATTTAATCCCTTCCGCCATTAGGCGGAGGGCATTTTTATTTTGTGGCGTTGCCAAACGACGTTTGAACCTAAGCTTGCAAATAAAAATGACCGGTGAGTGAAAGCGAATGGGCAATAAATTGATTTTAGCCGTCCTTCCGGTGGCGTCGAAGGTAATCCCAGGCTCTCGTACTTTTCCGGCTATGCAGCTGTCTTTGGTCCATATAAATAAATTCTCATTGATACCTATCCGGGTCTGCAAAACTATGTATGTACACGAGATAATGTTGCAAGGATATTTACTTTACTTTTTTTTGCCAAAATTTCTCAAAATCTAAAAATGCTCAACTTCGGCAATTTGAAAAAAAAATCAGGATGTCAATATTTTAAGAAGATCAGGTGGCTTATTAAAATACGCCGAAAACCGCAGGTACAGGCAAATTTTAGCGCGACCTCCGTTTTGAATTTTTTATCATTATTTCATCGAAAATAACATTTGTCGTATTAAATTTAACATTTGTTGCATCTGGTTGTCGTTAAAACTTATAATTTTACGAGGTATACATCTTTATAAACCAAAGATTAACGCAATATATTCCGGATAAAACAAATACTGCTCACTTTACCATTGTAAACTGATTTTGCTGTAAACAGGCAATCAGGGCTAACGTGATTTAGGCATTATTACTGTTATATTCACAATTATTTTGCAGAATTTTACATATTGTATAAAAGGAACCAGCGTCTTAACTAAATAGTATGCGTTTAAAAGTCTACCTGTTATTTATACTTTTTGCCTTTTTGCAGCAACTGCTGCATGCGCAAAACAATAGGTATAAATTTTCGCATTTAGATATTACAAACGGCCTGTCGGATAACCAGGTGAACTGTTTTTTTAGGGATGATAAAGGCTTCATGTGGTTTGGCACCACGTCAGGCCTTAACAGGTACGATGGTTATAAATTCAAAGTGTTTAAACATGAAGCCAATGACGATAATTCATTGGGCGAAAATCATGTAATGAACATTTTAGAAGGGCCTGATAAAAAGTTATGGATTTTTTCGCATAGCACCATTAGCGTTTATGATCCAACCACCGAAAAATTTTCAAACAACATTGCTGCTGAACTTGCACGCTATCACGTGCTGACTAACCAGGTAACCCTGTTAAAAAAAGACGATGCAGGGAATTTTTGGTTTGCAACTAATGACAGGGGTTTGTATTGTTATCACCCGCAAAACAATTCTACTGTTTTTTACAGTGATGCGCAAAAATCAAAAATCGTACTGCATTCAAACTTTGTACGCGATATTGTTTCGGCCCCTAAAAACCGCATTTGGCTGATATATAATGATGGAACGATAGACGAATTAGATGCTGAGGCAAATAAAATTGTAAACCGTTACGATGGGATAACAAAAGCTACCAATGCAAAGCCCCAGTCGTACAGTATGACCATAGATAATTACATGAATTTGTGGATCTATTCATCGGCGGCTCCGATTGGCGTTTTTTGCTTAAACATCCACGACTACACTTTCGTGCATCTTGATAAGGACGCGTCTGAAAGCAGGCTTAATTCTAATATTGTAAATAGTGTAGTACAGGCTGATGATAATAAGGTATGGATTGGGACCGACCATGGGGGAATTAATATTTTTGATCAGTCGACACACACCATTACGTATTTACTCAACCGTGAAGATGATTCCAAATCCTTAAGCGGCAATAGCGTGTTTTTATATAAAGACATTGCCGGCATCATATGGGCGGGTACGTTTAAGCAGGGTTTAAATTATTATCATAGTGGGATTATGCAGTTCCCGCTTTACAAGCATTTTGTAACCGATAGCAAAAGCTTGCCATTTGAGGATGTAAATGCTTTTGCGGAAGACAAAAGCGGAAATTTATGGATAGGGACAAATGGTGGGGGCCTGGTGCATTTTAACAGGTCGGCAAATACCTATACACAGTACAAGCACGACGCTGCCGATCCAAACAGTCTATCAAATGATATAATTATTTGTTTGTTTATCGATCATGAACATAAATTATGGATCGGGACCTATTTTGGAGGTTTGGAGTGTTTTGATGGTAAAAGATTTATTCACTACCGCCATAATGACAAAATACCGGGAAGTATTACTGACGACCGGGTTTACACTATTATAGAAGATTCCGGCAAAAATTTATGGGTGGGTACTTTCGCAGGCGGCCTTAATGTTTACGATAGCAAAAGCAACACTTTCCGGCACCCGGCATACCGGATGTGTTCTGACTATACATCAGTGTTATTTGAGGATAAACAACAAAACATATGGATAGGCAGAGACAAGGGAATAGATGTAATCATAAAAAAGACAAATACGGTTAAACACTATTTTTTGCTGAATAGGAATCAAAACAGTTTAGTTGCGATTGATGTAAACTCCATAATTGAAGACAGGAGAGGGCTGATTTGGGTTGGAACAAAAGACGGCTTGAGCGTATTTAATACACAAACCAATAAATTCCTTACCGCTGACGATGGCATAATTTTTCCTTCAAGCAATGTTTCAAATATACTGGAAGACAACCAGGGCACCATGTGGATAAGTACGACTAATGGGTTAACAAGCATTAAGCTGGCAAAAAAAGGGGATAAGTATAAATTTCAACTAAATAACTTTAATGAGTTTGATGGCCTGCAAGGTAGGTGGTTTAATTTATATGCCGCGCTAAAATTAAGGAGCGGCGAGTTATTGTTTGGCGGCGCCCACGGGTTTAATTTATTCGACCCGGCAAAGATAAATACGTTTAAGCTTAAGGAAAACCTGGTATTTACTGATCTTCAGCTTTTTAATAAAAGCGTCGGTGTTGGCGACTCCATAAAAGGGAATGTTATTTTAACAAAAGCAATTTCCGAAACGCAACTGCTGACTTTGAATCACAACGAAAATGTGTTCAGTATTGAATTTGCAGCTTGTGACTATTTTAATCCTGATAAAATTAAGTATGAGTACATGCTGGAAGGATTTGATAAGGGCTGGATCACCTCGCCCGGAACCGACCGCAGGGCAACGTATACCAACCTTGACGGAGGAGACTATGTACTTAAAGTGAGGGCGCAAAACACCAATTATGGAGGTACCTCCAGCACCATAACGCTAAACATAAAGGTATTGCCGCCATTTTGGAAGACCCCGTTAGCTTATATTACTTATTTACTTGTCGCAGTTGGCCTGTTGCTTTATATTCGACATCGGGGGATTGTTAAATTGAGCCAGCAATTTGAAGCAAAACAGGCGGAGATAGAAGCAGAGCGGCAATTGGCTAATGAACGGGAAGAAGCCCGCCGGATGCACCAGCTCGACCTGATGAAGATCAAGTTTTTTACCAATGTAAGCCACGAATTCAGGACCCCGTTATCCCTGATACTGTCGCCGATAGATGAACTGATCAAAGCAACCGAGCAGCCCGAGCAGCACCACCACCTGGTGATGATCAAACGAAACGGAAAACGCCTGCTCAATTTGGTTAACCAACTGCTGGACTTCCGTAAAATGGAATACAATGAATTAAAGCTTTGTTTGAAAAAAGGCGATATCGTTAAATTTATTAAGGATGTTTCATCTTCATTTACCGATGTTGCCCATCAAAAACACATTCAATATCTTTTTGAAAGTGAAGTGTCGTCGTTCACCACCAATTTTGATCACGATAAAATCGAAAGAGTTTTGTTTAACCTGCTTTCCAATGCTTTTAAATTTACACCATCGGACGGGCATATTAGTGTTATGCTAAACTTATCGGATGCCGACAATTTACAAAAGGACCAAAAGTTGCTTGAAATAAAAGTGATTGATACAGGTATTGGCATACCGGTAGAAAACCAGGACAAGATCTTCGAGCGTTTTTTCCAGGATAACATGCCTGAAAGTTTGCTTAACCAGGGCAGCGGGATAGGGCTTTCGATCACCAAAGAATTTATAAAGATGCATGGGGGAACGATCAAAATAGAAAGCGAACCCGATTACGGTACCTGTTTTATAATCGAGTTGCCGGTTAGCGAGCAGTGCGAAGACGCCCCGGCAGTGGCGGAGGAAGAAGAGGAGACAATTTACCGTGTACTGAAAAATACTGATGATACACATAGCGCATCAAAAAAAGCAACAATTTTATTGATCGAGGACAACGACGACCTGAGGTTTTATTTGAAAGACAACCTGAAACAAAGTTTTCATATAATTGAGGCGGTAAATGGCAAGGACGGCTGGCAAAAGGCGCTTGCCCTGCACCCCAAACTGATTGTAAGTGACATAAGTATGCCCGAAATGAATGGTTTGGAGCTTTGTAAAAAAATAAAAGCAGATAGCAGGACTACGGAGATCCCCATTATTTTATTAACCGCCCTAACTGCCGAGCACGATCAACTGGCCGGCCTGGATAGCGGCGCGAATGACTACATTGTGAAGCCTTTCAATTTTGAGATCTTGCTTTCAAAGATCCATAATTTGTTGCGGATGCAGCAAACGATGAAGAAAACCTATCAAAAACAGGTTGAGATACAGGCAAAAGATATTGTTGTGGTATCCGAGGATGACAAGTTTTTAAAGAACGCTTTAGAATATATTGAAAAGAATATTACCAACCCAAATTTCTCTGTCGAAGAACTCAGCAGGCATCTGAACCTCAGCAGGGTATCACTTTATAAAAAACTGCTTACGCTTACTGGCAAAACGCCTGTGGATTGTATCAGAACTATCCGTTTAAAACGGGCAATACAATTGTTGGAGAAGAGTAAACTGAGCATTGCCAATGTTGCTTACGAAGTTGGCTTTAATAATGCTGCATATTTTGCCAAGGTGTTCCGCGAAGAGTTTGATATGCTGCCGTCGGAATACATTACACGTATGAAGGAAAAAGAAGAGGCAATAACTGAATAACGACGAAAATTAACCATTAAGGGCCTGGCGCACATATGTCAGGAAACGAAAATTCATAAGACCAAAATCCTGATAGTATTTTTGCATTAAATGTGCAATAATTAACCAGGCGAATAAGCAAGGTCAAAAAAATCGATATTTCGGGGTATAAATGTCAAGAATTTTAAAAAAAGGTTTTTGAAGGGGTATTTATGGCCCCGCTTGAACATTTTTGTTATACTTATTATGAATCCTGTTATTCGTTTTTGAAAAACAGGAGTAGTTTTATCCCCCGATGGACCGTCGCAAAAGCAACAACACGTCCTGTAAAACTACAGTGAACCGAAACATGCATCATAAGCAAATTCTCATCCGCCTTTACAACGCTATTGGCTTTTTTTTGGCGTCATGAATAGTACTTTACAAATAGCGCAGTTAAAGGTAAGTCCATCCCGGCGTTTTGATAAAACCAGCGATGGCAGGTTGGCGCATTTGTACAAATTAAAAAATAGAAATGGCTTAGAAGTAACCATTACCAATTATGACGCGCGGTTGCTAAGCCTGTTGATAACCAACAGGAACGGGAATTTGATCGATGTTATCGCGGGGTCGGATAAAGTACTTCAGTTGAATGCTGTTAAAGGCATGGCTCAGGGCGTAATATGGGATGCCAGGCAGATCAATGATCACACAGTTGAACTGCATTACCCCAAAAAAAGCATGGCTGGAAATTTAAAGGCGAAGGTTACTTATTTGTTAAAGGACGACAACGGTTTGAAAATAACATTTGAGATCAATTCGGACACTAAGATAGTTATCAATCCTGCCGACCTTATTGCTTTTAACCTGAACGGGCGCAACAATGGTAATATCTTAAATCACCAGGTATGGATAAAGGCTGATAATTACTTGCCGGTTGATGCAAACATGGTTGTGACGGCCAAAACAGAGCCGGTTGTAAATACTCCATTTGATTTCAGAAATTCGGCAACAATAGGTTCACGAATAAGTGATCATCATGTTCAACTAACGAATGGCAACGGGTACAACCATAATTTTGTGCTCAATAAACATGCTTCGCGTACACCCGTGGCAAGGGTAATGGGCGATAAAAGCGGCATCATCATGGAAATATTCACCGATCAGCCGGGGCTGCAGTTTTATAGCGGCAATGTGATACAAACGCAACTGGGCGGAGTGGGTGAAAAGGACGATGCGCATGCTGCTTTTGCGATGAGGATCGGGGCGTTTTTTGATCTGCTTCCCCGGGTGCAAGATCCGCCGCCTCTGCAAAAGGCCGCGCACACGCATCGATATGTAACCTGCTACCAGTTAAAAAAATAAAAAATAACACCACCAATAATTTTAATAACAAGCTATTTAAGTGCTATAATTGAAAAAAATAAAAGCTTTTTGTTAAAAAAGTATCATGTTTTTTGGGCGGATTTTGATAGCGTACGGAGGTTTATTTTGGTTAAGCTTTGTTTCGGTGAAACCAACAAATCACGATGATGACATGGCACGCAGGTTAAAGGGTTTCGATCACCAATTTTTCCGGCACTAAAATTTCTTTATGTTGGTTGCATGAACCGGCCGGGCATAAAAAAAGCGCTCCGTATCTCACGCGAAGCGCTTGTTAACCCAACTATCAACTAAACCTCAATCAAATGTTTCCATTATGGGAGGGTGCCTTGGTTTGAATTGAAATATATTAAAAACAGCATTCAAAAACGCGCCGGCTTTTAAATGCCGGATACACATATCGGTTAGTGTTGTGAAATTATATAAGTTATTTCGTCAACTGTAACAGTTTTGATAATGTTTACACAACAAATGTTATGAATTAGTTAAATAACTGATTATTCCCGCGTTACTGGGCTGGTCCCCAGCAAGGTAAGGCCAGTTTTTTGAAATTTAAGCAGCATAAGTGATCCTTCTGATACAAAGCCCAAAGGCGTACTATCTTTTAGTTTAAATTTAACATTATTGTTATGAAACGGGCTTGCTGATGACCAGTTATTTCAACTTTACCACCATGGCTTTACCCACATAGCTGATGCTTTTATCGGCACTGCCACTGATCCCGCCATCCACACCATGGCCCGGCGTTACCAGTACAATATTGAATTTACGTTTTTTCACCATTCCGGTAAAGCTTCCTTTACGGTCGGATATGGTTAGCTGCTGCAATTTATCATTCCAGTTAAAGCTGAACGTTGCCGATTTTCCCTTTTCGTAATTATAACCATCTCCTTCATCTTCATAATACTTAAATTCACCATTAGCGCCCGGATATATTCGTAACTCAATTGCACCGCCGGGATTTTGCGTGGCATATTCAATATTTTGGCCCATGGGTATAATAGACCCTGCCCTAACGTACAAGGGCTCAATATCAATGGGCGCTTTGGCCTCAATAGTTTGGCCGCCTTCAAGCGTTTCCCCTGTCCAGAAATCATACCATTTGGTATTCGCAGGCAAATAAACACTTCTTGTTTTTACTACACTGCTTCCATTTTTGCCCGAGTACAGCTGCCTGGTTACCGGGTTTACCAAAAACGCCGGCCCGAACATATACTGATCCGGGATATTGTAAACATTTTTATCATTCCTGAAATCAAAACTCAACGCCCGCATAATGGTATAATTTTCGTTGGTTACTTTGGCAGCCAGCGAATAATTGTATGGCAGCAACCGGTACCTTAACTGGTCATATTTCAACAAAATGGCTTTAGTTTTATCGTCCCAATTATTTGAGAACAGCGCTCTTTCACCTTTGCCGTGGATCCTGAATATAGGGCAAAACGTACCAAACTGGAACCAGCGGGTAAATAACTCGCGCTGCTGCGGGTCACTCCAATCAGGGATACCCTCCGGCGCGGTATGCGACATATAACCGCCGATGTCCGATGTCCAGTACGGCATACCTGATACACATGCATTAATTCCCTGTGGGATCTGCGATTTGAGCGCCCTGAATGTTGTGGAAACATCCGAAGACCATAAGGTAACCGCAGCGCGTTGTGAGCCCGCAAAGGCCTGCCGCACCAAAAAGAAGGCCCGTTTACCGGTCATATCTGCGCGCCAGCCTTTATATAGGCCTTTTGCATGCTCCAGGGCATAGCTATTAAAATAATCAATGCCTTTGCCAACCGAAAAGGTGCTCTTGCGGCGCTCGTCCAGCAGGCTGCCATTATCCGGTTCGCATTGATCAACCCACCAGGCATCCCAGTCGTAACGTTTTACAACGCTGTCCCGGGCTTGTGCCCAATACAGGTCGCGGGCTTTAGGGTTATGGGCATCGTAATAGGTATCAAAAGTGTGGGTAACAAAATTATCCCATGTAATGCTGGTTAAAAAACCTTTACTTTTTAATGCATCAAAATCATTTGTACCACTGCCAAACACCGGCCATATGGATATCATACCGTGTATATTTGCTTTGTGCAGTTCATCCAGTAAGGCTTTGGGGTCTGGATAACGCTCTTTGTTCATAATGTGGGATCCGATGGGCAAAGGCGACCACCAATACCAATCCTGCACCACCGCATCAACCGGGATGTGGTTGTTGCGGTAACCATCTTTAACACTCAGTATTTCAGCCTGCGTTTTATACCTGTCCTGCGATTGAAACAACCCGTACGACCATTTCGGGTACATTGGGGCCTTACCTGTCGCCGTTCTGTACAGGTCGATGATCCGGTCAAACCCTGGACCGTAGAAAAAGTAATAATCTATCATTTTACCGCTTTCGGATACATATTTGTATTGGGTATTATTGGCTTCGCCTCCATAAAATTTTGATGCCGAATAATTGTCCCATAACAGGCCGTAACCTTTGGTTGATAACATAACCGGTATGGCGCCGGTCATGTACTTAATTAACATATCCTGGTTGCGGCCTTTGTAGTTGATGGACAATGTATCTTCGGGATGGCAGCCCAGGCCAAAAAGCGCTTCATCACCCGGCGAATTAAATATGGTATTACAGTTGTAAGTATCTATACCAGCGATGGTAGCCTTATTCATGCTTTTGTTTTCACCGCCTTCCGAGGTGATGATATTTCCTTTAAGATCAGCATAAGAGATGGCATTTGTAGTTTTATCAACGGTTATTACCAGCTTTGCAGTGGTGATGATCACCTTACCGTTGCGGTCAGTTACATGGAAAAGCGATTTTTCCATCCATGAATTGTTTACCACCAGGGAATTTTTTGCCGGGAAAGCATTGAATATAGTGTATTTAACCTCTATGATGTCGGCCTTACATATTTTAATATCCATTAAACCTTTATCCAGTTTAAGCACAACACCGTCGCTGCTTTTT